>WNGI01001033.1_pt1 | contig 29402 bp, 33 predicted proteins | sample 5400621 | NCBI WGS metagenome assembly WNGI01 (sample SAMN13153374, study PRJNA577476) | soil metagenome | isolation source: 20 cm soil or saprolite under Garry oak tree replicate 1 | place: USA:California | collected 2016-06-15
AGTTGCGGACGTCGTTCCATCCTTGCATTTCGTCGCTGTGGCCTGTGCGCCAGAACTCGAAGCGGAAAGCAAAGCACATAACGTGAGGGTGATACCGGTTGTACAAATCGAGCGAATGGGTGAAGTCATTGGTCCTCCGGGGACTGGCGGTGTTCGGAGCGTTCGAATTGGCAATTACAATGATGATGCGCGGTACAGCCAAATGACAGGTGGCAGGCGTCTTGCCTTTGCCAACGACAACAAGCGGTGGCCTCATGAGCGGAATTCTTGAAACAGTCCAGCAGCAGCTCACCCCGTCGACCATCTCGCAGATCAGTGAGCAGCTGGGAGTTGATCCGGCGACGGCACAGCAAGCCATTACCGCGGCGCTTCCCGTTGTCCTCGGCGGTATGGCGAGCAGTGCGTCAGATCCTGCCGGCGCGGCGACGATTCACGAAGAGGCGGACAACCACGCCGGAATTCTTGGCTCGCTCGGCAACCTCATTCCCGGCGGCTCATCCGGGATGCTCGGCGGACTTGCCTCGATGGTAGGAGCCGGCGGGCTCGGCGGACTTCTCGGAAATGTGCTCGGGCAGAATCACGCGGCAGTGCAGGACGGTGTCACTCAAGCGAGCGGCCTCGACCCGCAACGAGCGAAGCAGCTCATGATGATCCTTGTGCCGATAGTCCTCGCCGCAATCGCGCACCACAAACGATCATCCAATCTCGACGCCTCTCAAATCGCTCCTTCGCTTCAGAACGATGCCAAAACTGCGCAGGCGCAGGCCGTACAGGAAGCACCACACATGGGAGGATTACTCGGCGGCATCATGAGTCATGTGATGCAGAAACCGAAGTAGCTTCAATTCGCGGATGGCGTGTTACCTGTCCGCAGGATTTCCGCGAAGTCGTCGGGTAAATCGCTCTCCCTTATTCCGCGCATCGCGCGCTCGATGTCGTACTCAACGCGAACATACTCCACTCCGATTTTTGGCGCGTCGATTTCGAGTATCGTGTACCCCGCACGCGAATCGCCGTCTTTCGGCCGGCCAACTCACGTCGCCTTTTTTCGCGCCGGCAAGCGACGCCATCTGCGTACAGAATGAATCCGGCCGATCCTCGGTCCAGTAGACGGTGTTGAGTGTTGGTGTTCCATGAACAAGGATCAAAGTCGGCCCTGCCGAGTGACCGCCTTCCACCCTCACGTCCAGCCGAAAGGGTAGAGAGCCAAGGATTTCCTTCGTCTCCTGCGACGCGTGTTCTTTCGTCCACCCAAAGCTCACGTGCGATAGCTCTTCCTGTCGTGGATCCTCGTAGCGACATCCACAATGTTTGTAATTCGTCGCCACGGTCGAGTCGTAGTTGCCTGCAATTCCTTCGATACCTCGACTCTGCAGTAGCGCCACAGTTTCGTTCGGCCACGGCGCGTATCCGACGAGATCGCCAAGATGGTAGGTCGCATCGATGCCGTGCCGAGCGGCGATGTGATCGAGAACGGCTTCGAGCGCCGGCAGATTGGCGTGGATATCGGAGATGAGAGCGTAGCGCATCTCTTCCCTAATGCTCCAGTGCGCGACGCATCACTGCAGCCGACGACGGACAGAGACCTCTGAACTCGGTCGTGCTCTGAACCTCGGCTGGTGTTGCATCACGATCGATCTTCGTGAAGCCAAACGCCGGAAAATATTTCTCCGCAGTCGTGGTGAGCAAATAAAGCTCGGGAATTTCTTTGTCTTTCGAATCTGCAATCAAGCGCTCGATTAGCGCGCCGCCGATTCCGCGTCCACGCATTTGCGGATCGACTGCGACCGATCTCAGCAAACCATAGCGCCCGCAACGTTCGACTCCTGCAACTCCGACGATGAGGGCGTCACTTTCGGCGACGACAAAAGAGTCGAGTGAATCCTTCACTCCGTCGACGGGAAGCTTGGTTGCGCGCAATAGCTGTTCGATGGCAGGAAAGTCCTCCTCCGAAGCTCGGCGAAGCGTGATTGTGGTTGTAGCGCCGTTTGTCATGGTTTTCTCGCTCGCACGAAGGCGCTCATGAATTGTCCGTCAATCTCTGACGATAGCTTTCCGGCATCGAGGCCGGACCCGGCAAGAAACGCCGATGCATCTTCCGAACGATAGATGCGCGTCGGCTCGATGTCGATTGACTGGAAGCCCGCGCGCGCGAGCAAACGCGCGTATTCCTTCTCTTCCAGCGCGCCCGCGACGCATCCCACCCAGAGCTCCATATTCCGTTTCACGTCAGCGGGCACTTCTCCACGAACGACGACGTCGGACACTGCGAAGCGTCCTCCGGGCTTGAGAACTCTGAACGCTTCGTCGATTACTCGCTGCTTGTCAGCGGAGAGATTGATGACGCAGTTCGAGATGATCACGTCGACCGAGTTGTCGGGGAGGGGAATTGACTCGATCTCGCCCTTGAGGAATTCCACGTTATCGGAGCCGGCCTTTCGCTTGTTCTCGTTGGCGAGCGCCAGCATTTCATCTGTCATGTCGAGGCCAAATGCCTTACCGGTTGGCCCGACACGTCGTGCAGAAAGAAGAACGTCAATTCCGCCGCCGGAGCCCAAATCGAGAACAGTCTCGCCCTCCTTCAGCTCGGCGAGTACGGTGGGATTTCCGCAGCCGAGGGATGCAAGCAGAGCTTCTGCAGGAATGCCGGCGGTCTGGCCTTCGTCATAACGATTCGAAGTGATCGGGTCCCAACTTTCCGTAGTGGCGCCGCAACAACCGCTGGAGCCGCAACACGATGCGTCTGTTTCGCCCGCCGCCGCGCGAAGCGCCGCCCGCCCATACTTCTCCTTCACTATGTCTTTGACATCTCGCATTTCCCTGGCGTTCATCATTCTCTCTCCATCAATCAAGAAATATTGATATGTTGACCAAATAAAAATCAGCAGCAGGCTGCGCGAGCTCGCGCCGGCGGCTTGATCGAATGCAGCAATGCTTCCATTTCCTCGATGCGGCCGCGGTTGAGTGAGTAGTGAACCCATCGCCCATCCTTCCGGTCCATCACGAGTCCGGCTTCCTTCAAAACGCGGAGGTGAAACGAAAGGCGCGATTGAGCAACGTCCAGGGCATCCATCAGCTCACAGACGCATCGCTCTCCGCTGGAAAGCATGGCGACAATCTCGAGACGCGTCTCGTCGGACAGAGCGTGGAACCACTCGGCTGTGTTCGCGCGCTGTGCCAGCGCGTTACGGGATTTGATCTGAACCATCGTTGCCATAACAGGCAATTATATCAAGAAATGTTGATATGTCAACCTGAGCGCTAGCCGCTACCCGCTGCCAGCCTTAGAACGGTTTGAAGTAGTCGAACGGCTGGTGGCAGCCGTTACAGAAATGGATCGCTTTGCACGCCGTCGATCCAAACTCGCTTTTCTGTTCCGTGTTTCGCGAGCCGCAGTATGGACATGCGACTGTTTCTCGCGATCGCCGGATCGTGATCAGCTCCGCGCCATCGCTCATCACGGCGGCACCCGGTGGCGCGATGCCGTAGTCCTTCAGCTTCTTTTTCGTTTCGTCTGAGAGCCAGTCGGTCGTCCATGCAGGTGAAAAAACATTTCGCACCTTCACGTCGCCGAAGCCGTGTGCTTTCAAGGTTTCGACGATTTCGTCTTCGATCATTCTCAAAGCGGGACACCCCGAGTAAGTCGGAGTTACGTCGACACGCACCGCATCTCCGTCGATCGAAACGTCGCGAACGATACCGAGCTCGACAATGTGGACGACCGGAAGCTCCGGATCCTTGATCTCCGTGAGAAGCTCGAACACCTCGTCGCGTGTCGGCGCGGATGATTTGATCACCACTCGGCCCCCGGGTGCGAGCGCGCGACAATTTGCATTTCCGAAAGCATGTGGCCGAGATATTCGGTATGCCGCCCGCGACGTCCGCCACTCATCATCGCAACGTTCTCGGGAATTTTGAGCGTCGCTCTCGATAACAGGTCGGACACCATCGCTCGCCATTTCGGCTCGATCGCCTTCACGTCCACAGCGATACCCGCGGCAAGAAGTCGTTCATCGACTTCGTCTGTCTCGAACATCTCGCCGGTGAACCGCCAAAGCTCGTCGAGCGCTCGCTGCGCGCGCGTGTGACTTTCTTCGGTTCCATCGCCAAGTCGCTGCACCCACTCGCTCGAATGTCGAAGGTGATATCTCACCTCCTTGTACCCCTTCGCCGCAATTCCGCCTAGCTCAGCCTGCCCGCTTTTTTCCAGTTGCTGCAGCTGATGAAAGCTGAACGCATCGAACAGGAATTGTCTGAGAATCGTGAATGCGAAATCTCCGTTAGGGAGCTCGACTAGTAGAAGATTTCGAAACTCGATCGCCTCGCGAAAATAGGCGAGTGCATCCTCGGTCCGTTCCTTTCCTTCGATCTCACCAGCGAGATGCAGATAAAGCGATGACTGCCCAATCAAGTCGAGCGCTATGTTCGCGAGAGCTATGTCTTCCTCGAGAATCGGCGCGTGTCCGCACCATTCTGAGAGCCGATGCCCGAGCACGAGTCGATCGTCGCCGAGTCGGAGGAGGTACTCGAAGAGATCGCTGTCGGTCACGTTGGCTCAAAATCCCTTGAGACCGCGCGGAACCTTATAGAATTGCGGATGACGATAGATCTTGTCCGCGCCCGGATCGAAGAAAGGTCCTGCTTCATCGCTCGGTGACGCGGTGATCGTGGCCGAGGGTACAACCCAGATACTTACAACGCCGCCGCGCCGGGCGTAAACGTCGCGCGCATTTTGGAGAGCCATTTCCGCGTCTGCTGCGTGGAGACTTCCCGCATGCTCATGCGGCGCGCCCTGTGCTTCCTGTGTGAAAACTTCCCACAGCGGCCATTGACTGTCGCCGGATGGGTCGGGTCCGTTTTCTTCCGCGCGAGCCATCGATTTTCGTCAGGCTGCGGTTGCAGCAGAAGCGCGCTCGTGCTTCGCCGCGTATGCCTCGGCGGCTTCGCGCACCCATGCCCCGTTCTCGTGAGCGTCGCGCCGCGCTTGAAGTCGCTCGCGATTGCACGGGCCATTGCCTTTGACTACCGCCCAGAATTCGTCCCAATTGATTTGGCCGAAATCCCAATGACCCGTGGCCTCGTTGAATTTGAGATCGGGGTCAGGAAGTGTGAGTCCAACTGCTTCGGCCTGCGGAATAGTGAGATCCACGAAGCGCTGGCGCAGCTCGTCGTTCGTCTTTCGTTTGACGCGCCAGCGAATCAGCTCAGCGGTGTTCGGCGAATCCTTGTCGCTCGGACCGAACATCATGAGTGATGGCCACCACCAACGATTCACTGCATCTTGCGCCATCGCTTTTTGCGCCGGCGTTCCGCGAGCGAGTGTGGCGATGATCTCGTAGCCCTGCTTCTTGTGGAAATTCTCTTCTTTGCAGATGCGCACCATCGCGCGCGCGTAGGGTCCGTATGAAGCCTTCGCGAGCACCGTTTGATTCACGATTGCTGCTCCGTCGACGAACCATCCGATGGTGCCCATGTCCGCCCAGCTGAGCGTCGGATAGTTGAAAATGCTCGAGTACTTTGCTTTTCCGCTCAGCAGTTGATCGACAAGCTCTGCTCGATCGATGCCGAGTGTTTCGGTGCCGCAATAGATGTAGAGTCCGTGACCTGCTTCGTCCTGTACTTTCGCGATGAGCGTCATCTTTCGCTTGAGCGACGGCGCGCGCGTGATCCAGTTGCCCTCCGGCAGCATGCCGACGATTTCCGAATGTGCGTGCTGCGACATCATTCGAATGAGTTGCGAACGATAACGGTCGGGCATCCAGTCTTTCGGCTCGATCGTTTCGCCGCGCCCAATTCGCGCTTCGAACGCGTCATTCAGCGCGGATTCATCGACAGGTGCTTGCTTCTTTTTCTCCATCGCTTTCCTCTCTTACGACGCATTTCGAGGGGCGCTAAACGTACCTGCGCGTCATGATGAAAGTTAGCCGCGACCGCCTGTAATGTGTAAACTTCCGTTGCAATACCAGTTCCCCGCCAACCAGGCTCATCTATCGTGGACGAAATGACTGAAACGGGACAAGCGGCGTCGAAAACCGCTAATGGTGTGACGACCATTTCTTTCTCGCACCCGAAGAGCAACTCGCTTCCCTCCAACCTGTTGGCCCAGCTGGCTGGATCAGTGGAGATCGCTGGTATCGATCCGGAAACGCGAGTGATCGTGATATGCAGCGAAGGCACGGGCGCATTTTGCGCCGGTGCTTCATTCTCTGAGCTGCAAGCAGTGCGCGACGCCGCGGGCGGAAAGAAATTCTTCATGGGTTTCGCGCGGCTCATCATCGCGATGATCCGATGCCCGAAGATCATTGTCGCACGTGTTCACGGCAAAGCAGTAGGCGGTGGAGTTGGAATCATCGGCGCGTCGGATTACGCTGTCGCAACCGAAAGCGCGTCGATAAGACTCAGCGAGCTTGCGATCGGACTTGGTCCGTTCATCGTCGGCCCTGCGATCGAAAGAAAAATCGGGACGGGCGCCTTCAGCGCGATGGCGATCGACGCGGATTGGCGCGATGCGCGTTGGGCCGAGCGTCACGGATTGTTCGCGCAGCTGTGTGCCGACATTCCCTCACTCGATGATGCAGTGTCGAAGCGCGTCGCGATGCTTGCCGCGAGCAATCCCGAGGCGATGGCTCGCCTGAAATCAATTTTCTGGAAGGGAACCGAGAATTGGCCGGCATTGTTGGAGGCCCGCGCCGAAATGAGTGGGACGCTCGTACTTTCGGAGTACACTCGAAAGGCGATCGGTAAAGGCTGAGAACGGCAGGGAAAAACAGAACTGCAGTTGCCACGAAGGCGCGGAGACGCGGAGCAACCAGAAACGGCGCAGGGAGACCGTGAGACCGTGAGAACCGCGCAACTGCGCCTTTTTTTATTTTTCACAGCGGAACTGCGCGGTTACGCAGTTAAAAAAAATCAATAAACGTGTCGTTGCGTAGTTCTCACGGTCTCACGGTCTCCCTGCGCCGTTTCTGGTTGCTCCGCGTCTCCGCGCCTTCGCGGCAATTGCAGTTCTCCCTTTCTCAACTAGGCGGCGGACTCGCAGGCCTAGGCGGACCGCCTCCACCTCCGGGTCTCGTTTGTCCGCGATGACACGTCGAGCAATTCACAACTGGATTCTGACTTTTCAGATTCTTGATCTTGGCGAGGTACTGAGTATTGATTGCCATCACCATCGCGAACATATCCCGCGCGATCTGCTTGGTCGGCTTGTCTTCCTTGTCGTATTCGCCAACGACGTGACAGTGTGAGCAGCTGATGCCGAGTGCTGGGTCGAAGCCCTGAGCCATGATCCTCAAAACTCTCGACGCCGGCTGTCCCTGAAAAATCTTGATGTTCTTGAAGACCGATTCGGCCGGCTGATTTTCGCGTCCCGCAATTTTTGCGAGCGCCTCGTTGTAAAGCTTATCGCGATCTTTGGCGATCGAGTCGCGTCGAGCCGCCATCGCTGCGGAATCCGCCGCTGTCATTGGTGGTCCACCGGGACCAGGAGCAGGCTGAGTCGTGTTCGCTGGAGTCGGTACGGGAGTGGGCGCTGAAGTCCCGGCCGGCGGTTGTTGCGTACACGAGCCAACGACGACAGCAATTGCTACCCACGCGAAAGACGATGCTACTCTCATCCTCCCTCCTCGTTCGGGGTCGTGCTAAGTGCCGGCTGAAAGTGTCGGTATGAATCGGGGTGGCGCGCGATGATGCGTCGCCTGCTCATATGCATAAGCGATGCGAATGAGCTTGGGCTCGCTCCAGGCGCTTCCGAAAAATGAAATCCCGACGGGAAGCCCAAGTGTAAATCCCGCCGGAACAGTGATGTGCGGATAGCCTGCAACTGCGGGAGGCGTCGAGCTGCCACCTGTGAAATGGTCGCCGTTTACGAGATCAGTGGGCCACGCCGGATTTGCAGTCGGAGCAACGATCGCGTCGAGACGATGCTTCTTCATCACTGCGTCGATCCCCTGTGTTCGAGACTTCAGGTGATCCTTTGCGAGCGCGTCACGATACTTCTTTTCCGTCAGCGGACCCTTCTTCTCCGCCATGATCATTATTTCCTGGCCGAAATACGGCATCTCGCGATCGCGATTCCGCTCGTTGAAGTCGATGATGTCTTTGAGTGTTCGCACTTTCACCGTTGCCGGAAGGCCTGCGAGATACTTGTTCAAGTCTGCCTTGAACTCGTAGAGGAGAACTTCAAACTCACTGTCGTCGAAAGTTCCCGCAGTCGGAATGTCGGCGGGATCGACGATAACTGCACCTTGTTTTTTCATTACGTCGAGCGCTCCGGCAATGAGCTTGTCGGTTGCGTCGTTGAACCCGGTGAATTTCTTTCGCGCGACACCGATTCGCGCTCCTCGCAATCCTTTCGCGTCGAGCGAGCGAGTGTAATCAATTCGCGTTTGACCTTTGCTCGCGAGAGTAGCGCTGTCGGCGGCATCGACGCCGGCGAGAATCGTCAGCAAGAGCGCCGCGTCAGCGACGGTGCGCGTCATCGGCCCGGCGGTGTCCTGGCTGTGCGCAATCGGAATGATTCCCGATCTGCTCAACAGGCCGAGCGTTGGCTTGATGCCCACGAGGCCGTTGACCGAAGCCGGACATACTACTGACCCGTCTGTCTCCGTTCCAATCCCCGCTGTCGCGTAGTTAGCCGAGATTCCTCCACCTGTGCCGGAGCTCGACCCGCACGGATTTCGATCGAGCACGTAAGGATTCTTTCCTTGTCCACCTCGACCGCTCCATCCACTGGATGAATGTGTCGAGCGAAAGTTTGCCCACTCGCTGAGATTGGTTTTTCCGAGGAGAATTGCCCCAGCGTCGCGAAGCTTGCGCGCGATGAATGCATCCCGCGGTGCGATCGATCCCTCGAGTGCGAGCGAACCGGCAGTAGTTGTCATTCGGTCGCCGGTTTCGATGTTGTCCTTCAGGAGAATTGGAATTCCGTGCAACGGACCGCGCGGTCCACGCGTCGCGCGCTCGCGATCAAGTGCGTCTGCAATCGCGAGCGCCTCGGGATTCGTCTCGAGAACGTGATGAAGAGCAGGTCCTCGCTTGTCGAGCGAATCGATTCGGTCGAGGTACTCCTCCGCAATCGATCGAGCGGTACGCCTCCGCTCGGTCATGTCGCGCTGAAGCTGAACTATTGTTGCTTCCTCGAGATCGAACACCGCGTCGTTTCGCGAAGCGGCCTCGTTGCGCCCGATTGGGTCTGAGTTTTCACCGAGGCGACCAAAAGGTGCGCCTCCCAGCAAGGCCGCGCCGCCGAGGGCGCCCGATCTGACGAACTCGCGTCGATGCATCAGCCGATATGACAGCTGGCAAGTCCGCGCTTCTCCAGATACTGCTGGTGATAATCCTCTGCCTCATAGAACCTCGACGCAGGCGTAATCTCCGTGACGATTGGCCGGCGATACCTGCCGCTGCGCTCGCGCTCTTCCTTCGACGCTTCGGCTGCGGCCTTCTGATCGTCGTCGTGATAAAAAATCGCCGAGCGGTATTGCTCACCGACATCAGGTCCCTGTCGGTTGAGCGTCGTCGGATCGTGATTCTCCCAGAAAACCGTAAGCAGATTGTCATAGCTGAGTCGCTTCGGATCGTAGCTAACCTCGACGACTTCGGCATGACCGGTTCGCCCGCTGCAAACGTCCTTATACGTGGGGTTCTCCATCGTTCCGCCCAGATACCCGACACGCGTCGAAAGAACTCCCGGTATCTGGCGATATGCGGCTTCTACTCCCCAGAAGCATCCCGCCCCAAACGTGGCAACCTTCGAATTCTCCATTGTTTCACCCATCACCATTTGTGCTCCCGATTCTTCCTTCATTCATGTATTGCGCGAGTAACTGATGAAAATGATGCGTGCCTACCTCGCGCCTTGGTGAAAATCTGCCACGATCATAGAGCCGCGAGCTCACTCCCTGTTGCACCGACTCCACGACTTCTTCGTCTTCCATCTCGACCTTGTGAAGATCGCCCCCCACACCTTTGTCACGAAGAGACTCGTTCCATATGTAGGAAATAAACGAAACTCTCGAGCGTGCCGTGCCGAGTGGGTTGACCAGGTTCAATGAGAGACCCCACGGATAAAAGTTCAACATCAGATTCGGGAACAGCCAGAAGTAAAAAGCCGCTACCCGCTTGCCACTATCCGGATGATCGGCGGGAAGATCGAATACGGTTTCACCCGGCTTGGCGAGCCCCATCTGCAGACTTCCGCACGGAAATGTCTCGGTGTAGTACGAGTTGTAGTCTAGCTGCTCTGACAAGCCTTGATGGACATAGGGGATGTGAAATTCTTCGAGATAGTTGTCGCAGTAGAGCGCCCAGTTCGCGTCGATCAAATAATCACGCGATGATTTTGTGTCCCGACGGAATTGATCGAGCGGCATCCAGCCCACACGTGCTTCGACCGGAGCAATCCATTCCTCGAACGAAATTGCCGGATCGATTCCACTGAAGAGCAGCGGACCCCACCGATGCAGCTTGAGCTGCGGCAAATCATCCGCGGGACTCGGAAAATGCTCGGCTCCATCGAACTCGGGCATCGAGACAAATGAGCCATCCATCGCAAAGCGGCGACCATGGTATCGGCAACGCAGTGAACGAAGATGACCTTCTCCCTCGACAACCAGGGTTCCTCGGTGCGTGCAGACATTGGAGAGGCATCGAAGCGTCGCGGATTCGTCTGATGCGAGAACGAGCGGCTCGTCGAGACAGCCCTCGAGCAACATGAATGGAAGTACGTGGCCCGGCGCCTTGACGCGATCGGCGTCGCCAACCCACTGCCAGCTCCGCGCAAAGACCGCGTCTTTTTGAAGGCGGTAATAGGCCGGATCCGAATAAACCGCGGCGGGGAGCGTCGAGGCGCGCGCGATATTTGGATCGATGTCGATCGGAGCCAGCTTGCCATGCATCATTGAGATTTACGATCTTTCTGCGAAACTTCCAGCCATACTCTTCAGTAGTTTCTCCCAAAGGGAGGTTACATGTTCGGCTTCTTAACGATGTTGATCGCGCTCGTGGCCGTGGTAGTTGGATATTCCGGCGCGCGCCGTTTTGTTCGGGATCGGCTTCGCTACGTGGATGGCGCGCAAAAAGCCACAGCGCCGATTATCGCAGGCATTGTCGCATTTCTCATCGCTCTTCCGATCTCATGGCTGTTACCGCTCGTCGGAGCGGGGACTGCGATCGCGTTCGCGATAAGTGTCGCAGTCGGCGTTGCCAGTGGCAGCCGCGATATCAAATCCGGGAACTACACGTCGCTGCCGCGAGTTTAGGCTACTCGCCGCTTCCTCATGGAACTGGCCGTCCTGCCTTAATGACAATGAGGACACATTTCTGTCCGAACTGCGTGACAGCGATCACAGTCACCCAAGTCCACTAGTTCTCGGAAGCTTCATCCACACAAGAGCTTAGCCGACCACGGATCGCCGATGAAGTTCGCGGTCCCGCTTCTGCCTCCCACCACTTCATTTCTACGTCTTCTTTCGGTGACCGGGAGGTCTCGTGTTCAGAAAAATCGTTTCATCGGCGACAGTCGCCGCTGCGTTCGCGCTTGTTGCACTTCCCGCGGGAGCGCAACGCATCAGCAGGAATCCCCCCGGAGAGACTTCGCCTTCCGTCTCACCTTACGCGGGCTACATGGCCTTCGGTGACATGATCAATGGCCCACTAAACACTTCACTCAAAAGCGTGGCCGCGCCCGTTTACGGCGTACAGGCCAATCTGCCGCTCAGTCCAACATTTTCGATCGTTGGAAACGTGGCGTATACCAACCCCGATCTGAGTGTCGGAATTCCGATCATCGGCGATGTCTCGTTCGGAAAGAGCAATGTGTGGCTGTATGACGCGGGACTGCAGCTGAGCGCGCCCGGATACGGTCAGGGTGATCGCGGAATATTTCCGTTCGTTCAAGTTGGTGGCGGGGCAATGCATTATGACGTCCAGGTCGCGGGCACTTCGCGTACCGCAACGAATGCCGCATTCAACGCGGGCGTCGGCGCTGACATTCCGCTGGCCCAGAACATCGGGCTCAGATTGGTCGCCAAAGATTACATCGGGAAGTTCGACTTCAGTCAGGCAACGTCGCTCGACGTGAACGCGAAGACGTCGAATAACGTTGCGCTGGTCGCTGGACTCAAGCTCGCGTTTTGATTTTCCGTCTCGGCGTCCGACCTATCGTGCTTGCATCTCCTGACAAGCCTGGTCGGGCGTCGGGTCGGACGCTCCATAATGTTGTCGGATGAGCTCGGCCTTTCCTGAAGGTGGCAGGTAGAGCACATAAAGATTCGAGTACTCACTGTCGCATAGATTCGGCAAACGGGGACCACCGAGCGCCTGGATGATTCCCGCAATGGTGTTGCTGTGACCGACGATGAGAACCTTCCCGCCTCGATGTCGCAGCACTGCGGCCGCAACACTGTCGGAAGAACCTTGTGTTCCGACGGTGATAATCTCAGGGTCGATTCTCAGTGCCGCAGCAAGAGGCTGAGCAGTCTCCTGGGTCCGCTTGAATTGACTCGTGATGATCGCAGTGACACCGGAGGTGCCAAGGCGACTGGCAAGCGCTTCAGCCCTTCTTTTTCCCGTATCGGTGATATGTGGATCCGGATCGCTAGACACCATTGTCGATTTTTCGGCGTGGCGAACGAGGTAGACCGTCGTAGTTCCCGGTAGGGCCGGATCGACCGTTGCCTTTTGCGCACTCGCACATGCCGATACGATTGCCAGTGCGGCAACCGACACGTTCAAATAAAATTCTCTTGGGATTCTGTGTCGTCTCATCGTGGATTGAATATCTTCGGGGCTGAGTGTTAGCAAGACAACGGAGTGAAATGCAAATGGTACGATACGGGTTTGCGCTCGCACTGATTGGACTCGGTGCATGCAATCGCGAGGCCCCTGTTAGAACGCGCGACGACATCGCAGCTGATTCAGCTCTTGCGGCGGATCTCGCGCTCGCGAATCGCGACACTCTCGCGATCGATTCGATTGGACAACCGTCGCCTGTCATAAAGACTCCGGCTGACAGCGATCTTGCAGGATCACTCGAGGGCAAAGCGAGACCTGTCGCGCCAGTACCGGCACCTGCACCGGCACCCGTTCCTCCAAGTGCTATCGTAGCACCGGCTCGCACTGCTCGGGTCGCGGCTCCTCCAGCTGCGCCCCCATCCGCGGCGCGACCGACACCCCGTCCGCGCGCCGGCAATGTCTGCAATTCCGCCGCGCAGGCCGATCAGGAAGCATGCGTGAGAACTTTACTCGCCTCCGCCGACATGCGAATGAACAGAAACTATCGCGCTCTGATCACGGAGATGCGGCGACAGGAATTCGTGAAGCCCGGACAAAAAGACCCTGCTTCGGTCGATCGGCTTCGGGTGGCTCAGCGTGCGTGGGTTGTTTATCGCGACACCGAATGCCGTCGCCGAGGCAAGGGAACCGAAGGAGCGCTGTGGGCTCGACCGCGCGTGAAATGTCTGGGAGAGCTTTCAACAGCGAGGGCGAACGAGCTCGCCGATAATTTCAGTAGGCTGATGACGCACTAAACTGGCGGTTCGAGTAGCCTAGTTTGCGCGCCTAGATCCACCTGCGAACACGCGATTTGTAGTCGATGTAATCGCTGCCGAATTTTCCCTCGAGGTACCGCTCTTCACGGTCGATGACGCCTCGCTGAATGACGATGATCACGAGCGGCAACAACAGAAACGGCCAGAGCGTGTTGAAGAAGAACGCGACGCCGATGTACACGATGGCCAGCGCGAGATAAATCGGATTTCTGCTCATCGAATACGGCCAGCGACCGACGAGCGCCGTCGTTGGTCTGTTAGGAACGATCGCGGTATGTGCGCGAGTGAACTGAATCATCGCCGCCAGCATGAGAACAACTCCAACAGCGATCAACGCGGTACCGCCTATTCTTCCGTATCGCGGTGAAAAAATGGCAAATGGCTTCGAGCTGTTTTCGTAAAGCGCGATCGCCAGAGGGATCCCAAATATCAGCGGCGGCGGCGCAATAACGCCGGCGTTGTCCGGATTAGCGCGCGTCAAGCAACGAGACCGCCAGCTCGACGTCGGATCCTCTCACCATGAGTCGAATTGGATGGAGCGAATGAAGCCACGGCATCATTCCTCCCGCATCGTCAGATATGAGCGTCGACGGAATTCCATTCGCCTCGAGTACTGCCTCAGCGAGATTTGCCTCCGCGCTATTGGAAAACGTTCGGATAACGAAGAGATCGTCGCTCACTACTGCGGGACGACGCGCGCGTTTTTTTGCGGCTGAATCATGATGTGCGCCCACGGTTTCCCGGGATACATGATCCACGGCCCGCCGTCAACCGGATTCGCGCTCAGTCCAGTCGACGCCGGCGTCGCATAGGGCATGTACACGACGTAGAGATACGACGCTCCATTCACAACGCCGGTCGCTGCATCGACGCTGTCTCGCGGAGCAAAATACTGGTATAGCGCCGCGGGCTTCGACGGCATTGCGTAGCGCCCGCTATTCACATCAGCGAGGCGAATGCTGTCTATCGCCTCACGCGAAAGCTTTCGTGCATGAAGCTCGCGTCCGCGCGACATGAACGGCTCGAGGGCGTGGTGATAGCACGCGACGTGGTACATCTTCTGACCCGGATCGTCGGCGAGACAAACCATGTCGTTCGATCCATGCCGAAGCGTGACGAATTTCCCAGTCGGGTCGTATCCGAGCACCGTCGCGTTCGCGCGGAGAGGCAACGGCAGCGGACTCACCGCAGCAGCGATTTGCCGCGCGGCCGGCGCATATGTCGGAGTCTGCGCCTGGACTCCTCCCGCAGCGATGACCAGCGCGACAACAGCGCAGCTAACCGACCGCAACTTTCGACCCCTTGCTTTCATTGATGACATGCTGGGCCGCCTCGTGCGGCATCGGCTCGTATCCCTTGAACCGCTGCACGAAGTTGCCGTGACCGTGCGTCTTGGAAAAAAGATCAGTCGCATACAGATGGAGCTCGGCTTGAGGTACGACGGCGCGGACACGCGAGTGCCCTCCGGGAATCGAATCTGTTCCAAGTATATGTCCGCGGCGCGACGAAAGATCGCCGAGCACGTCGCCGAGGAATCGGTCGGGAGTCGTGACCTCGATTTCGTCGAGTGGCTCGAGGAGAACGGGTTTGCATTTCGATGCAACAGCATTGAAGGCCTGGATGCCGGCCATCTTGAATGCCTGCTCCGAGGAATCGACCGAGTGGTATGATCCGTCGTAAACCTCGACCTGGAAATCCACCATTGGATAACCTGCGAGCACTCCGTGCGCCGATGCTTCCTGGATTCCTTTGTCCACTGCGGGAATGAATTTCGATGGAATCGAGCCGCCGACGATCGCATTGACGAACTGATATCCGCTGCCGCGCCGAGTCGGTGCGATGCGAACCCAGCAATCGCCAAACTGTCCGCGACCTCCGCTTTGTTTTCTGTGCCGGCCCTGTCCCTGCGCCTTGCCGGTGATTGTCTCGCGATATGCGATCTCCGGCTTCTTCAATTCCGCTTCGACGCCGTACTGTCGCTTCATTCTCGCCATCACCACGTCGAGATGTCGCTCGCCCAGACCCGCGACAATCGTCTCATGCGTCTCGGGGTTGTAGTGAGTCTGGAAGCTTGCATCCTCATCGTGAATTCGATGGAGACCCTGTTGAAGTTTCTCTTCGTCCCCCCGCGCGGTCGCGTGAACGGCGTATACAACTCGCGGTTCCGGAAAGTCGACTGCCGGCAAACGCACAGGATGCTCGCGCGTGGAAAGCGTGTCGTTCGTGTGCGTGTTCTTGAGCTTTGCAACACATCCGATGTCGCCCGGATGCAGCATCGGCACGTCGACACGCTCCTTTCCCTGCGGAATGGCGATGTGAGCCATTTTCTCGCTGAGTCCGCGCGTGGCGTTGTAAACCTCCTGGCCGTTGTTCAAGGTGCCTGAGAAAGTCCTGAAATACGAAACGTCTCCGACGTGCGGCTCCGCGTGTGTCTTGAACACGAGCGCGGCAAACGGTGCATTGTCCTTGGCATGGATCTCGACCGTGTGATCGCCCTCTGATCCGACGAACGCGTGCAGCTCTTCCATCTCGAATGCTGTCGGCATCAACTCGACGATTTTCGTGAGAAGCGCCTGCGTTCCGTAGGTGAGATCCGATGAGCAGCAGAAGAGCGGGAACACCTCCTGTCGCTTCATCGCTTCCTTCATCGCATTCAAAGCATCTGCGCGAGCGATTTCTTCGCCACCGAGGTAGCGCTCGAGGAGAACGTCATCAGTCGCGGCGATTGTCTCGATGAGCTGCTCGTAATACTTGTCGAATTTCGCCTTCTGATCGTCTGGGATGTCGACTTCATCGTACTCCCCGACTTTAGTCCCCTTCTTGAAGATGTGCGCCTTCTTGTCGAACAAGTTCAGAATGCCATGAAATTCCGCACCTTCACCAATCGGTACTTCGACGGGAATTACTCGCGGAGTAAGTGAGCTCTTGATTCCTTCGAAAACCGAATCGAACGACGCATGCTCCTTGTCGATCATCGACGCAACGAAGAGAATCGGATCTTTTCTCTCGATTGCTTCGTTGAACATCCGCGTTGTTCCGACCTCGACACCGGCGGTCGCGCTGATGACGACGAGTGCGCCGTCGGCTGCTGTGAGTCCGGCAATCGCATCGCCCTGAAAATCGGAATAACCCGGCGTGTCGAGGAGATTGATTTTCGTATCCATCCACTCGGCGTGGGCGCAGGCTAATGAGATTGAAAAACCGCGCTCCGTTTCTTCTTTAGTGAAGTCGGTCAGCGCGGTTCCGTCACGAACACTTCCGTGACGCTTTGAGGATCCGGACACGAAGGCGAGGGCGTCTACAAGTGTGGACTTGCCACTCGCGCCGTGTCCGACGACGGCAATGTTGCGAATGTCTTCGCTTTTGTACTCGCGCATAATTCTGGGCTCGGCTCGGCGAGGGTGGGAATTTTCTGCTTACCTCGCCTCTTTCACTGCATTCTGCATACTCGCGGCGGAGGCGGGGCGCCTTTCAAAACTGAAGCGTGAAACGGGCAAGTGGCAAGTGGCTGTCAGCGTTTCAGCACAACGAGCGAGTAGATCACGACGTTGAGCGCCAAAACCAGCACCCCGGCAACCGCACACAACGAACGCGACGTAGGCGGTGTGAGCCAGCACTATGAGTCGGGCGAGCGTCCTGTGAGTCATTGGCCGGTTCGCTCGGGCGCGATCCACAACTTTCCATCCGGGAATTGCCCCGCTTCAACGAGGCCGGCACCGCGCGCGATCGAATCAGGTGGCGGGTAGTCAGTATTGTTGGACGAGAAGGCGACGAAGACTCCGCGGTTTTCACGCATGATGTCCGCAAACTCGTGCAGGTCCGCTTTACTGAGTGACTGCGGAATGTCTCGCGCAATGCGATTGGTTCTGAAGTAAATCGCGGCGGGCCAATTGGAAAAAATCGGGTGACCTTCGCTTTGCGATCTCACCCAGGCAACGGTGGGCGAAGTGCGCCAATCGCTCGAGGCAAAGTCGGATCCGTCAGTTGTCGCCTCGATTGCATTCTGACTGCTGACGAACACTGAGCCAGCGAGCCAGATTGTGGCGATGGCTGCCGTAGCGACCTGCGCGAGTCGGCCGGCTCGAGGCACGAAGGCAGCGACGCAAACGATTATTGCAATTTCCGCGAGAAATATTGCCGGCGATAGGATTCTGAAGTCGAATGGAATTGCATCTCCAACGAAGAGTCGGGCGGCGAGAAGAGTCGCCATGTAACAGGAAAGCAGCAACAGATCGGCTCTGAGGAGCTCGACCGTTTTTTCGCGAGCGCGAATTATGGGCACTGCGCTGGCGCCGGCGATAATAAGTGCACAACACATGACGACCGTTGAAAGTGCTCGAAGCGTTCGACCTTCGAGGCCGGGCGCGAGCCAATCTGCAATCGTCCCGAGTCCCTGACGGAATGTGCCGAGAAAATGGCCGTAAATGGAGATCTCCATTCCGCTCTGCGAGTCGGGCAGCAGCGCATTTCGTATCACCCATGCGGCGATTGCGATTGCCGGAATGCTCGCGGCTTTTACGGAGTCGGCGAGTCGCTCTCGAAGTGACCTGTTGCTCGAAAAGAAAAACCAGAGAACGACGGCGACTGGTGCGCAGAAGCCTGCATACCTCACCATCGCCGCTGCTGCTGCGGCAGCTCCAGCGACAAATGGACGACGGGGATTTCGCACCATCGCCAACAAATTGAGCGCGAGACAAGCGAGAAAAAGCGGTTCACTCAGCACTGACAGGTGCACTCCGTTGATTGCCGGCGTTGCGAAAATTGCTGTCACGCCACCTGCTGCTGCCCATGGACCGGCCGCATCCTCGAGCAGAATGAAAAGAGTTGTCGCCGTTACAAACGCCGCCGCCGACATTACGATTCTTGCGCTCATGTAGCGGGACGCACCGAGCTTTTGCGGAATCGCCATCGCTACCGAATAGCCAGGAGGCCACACGCTGAGCGCGGCTGTCGAATCGTCATCGTCCCATGAGCTCGATGGAACTCGAAGCGTTCCGTGCTGAGCGAACGACGTCGCCGCACCAACGTACGACATCGCATCAGGATCGAGTCCCGGCCCGGCGCCACTCGTGACAATCATGACAAGAGTGAACGCCAATCCGCCAAACAAAAGGGCGGGAAATATGCGATGATTGGTGTACTTCAACCTGAGGCGACCAACGTGATCCTCGTTTTTATTGGCATCGGATTCTTCGCGGGGATCCTTTCAGGAGTGTTCGGGATAGGCGGCGGAGTCATCATCGTCCCTGCTTTGATTTTCCTTGCCCGGCTCACTCCGCTTACGGCAACCGGAACTTCACTCGCTGCGCTTCTTTTGCCCGTCGGCGCGCTCGGTGCCTGGGAGTACTACAAGAAAGGCCATCTCAATATTCCGGCCGCACTCATGATAGCGGTAGGATTGTTTCTCGGAGCATGGATTGGAGCCAAGCTTGCCCAACAACTGACTCCGACTCAGCTAAAGAGAGCATTCGCTGTGTTCCTCGTGCTCGTTGCCACGCGAATGTGGTTTTCCTAGCCGGGTTTCCACGGCTTCTGCATCAAGGTCAGACTCCGAATTGTTTCAGATGATGATCGATGTGTTTGTAGCTCAGTGCTCCCCAGGTTCGGTGCGAGAGTTTTCCGAAAATCGGATGATTGGGGAGCCGCCTGGTTGGCGGGCGCGCGGCGAACGCGTCCATAGTTTGTCGAAGTTTTTCGCATTCGCCGTCCCAGTCTTCAGCTTGTCGAACGATCAGCTCGGGTGACGTTGGCGCGTTTTTCGGAAATGGCGGTCCGTAGATGACCAGCTGCTTGAGAGGTGCGTATCGGAGCGGATGCTTTTTGTCGGCAACTTTGATTTCACCTATCGCCATGCGAAGTACATCGACGAGATGAGCCATCATTCCGCGAGCGGTCAGCTTCCCCCAGCGAGGTGATGCGTCGGGTGTGAGCATCGAGATCCTCTCCGAGAGTTCCTCCCGGGCATTCTTGTCCCAAAGATTCTTCATGGTCACAGCTCCGTTGTAGTGAAGACAAAAATGAAGCCGAATTCACTATCTTGCTTTCGGGATTTGTTCGGGTTACCATAAATGTGGATCAATGTCCGCTCTTCCGGTACTCCGCTCACTGCTCGAGCAGCGCTTTCCCGATGCGACTCCAGTCACTCATCGGACTGCGGAGCCAGTCACGACCGGCATCCAGCTTCTCGATGCAATTCTTCCCGGAGGCGGTTTGCCGCGCGGACGTCTTTCTGTCTGGCTCCCACGCGGAGGTGCGACAGCAGTTTTGCGCGCGGCGTGTCACACCACCGTTGCGAGCGGCGAGCGGGCAGCGTGGATCGACTCGATGGGCACCATCGCCGGCGAATTCTGGGAAGAAGGACCAGTCCTCGTGCGTCCAGCGAGTCGCCTCAATTCTCTCAGATGCGCCGAAGAATTATTGCGCTGCGGAGGGTTCGCTCTGTTAGTGCTGTCGGGCGCTGAGCCCGAGGGAACAGAAATGGTTCGCCTCTCACGCGCTGCACGCGAGGGAGGAAGCGCATTCGTTGCGCTCACGCCGCACACCTCGATGGCTAGTCTTCGTCTGACGTCGAAGATTCTTCCGCAAAGCTACCGCTGGCGAAAAAATCCGTTCGGAGATCCAGCTGAAGCCCGATCCGCGATGATGCGAGTGAAGGCCTATTCACTCGGCTGGAATCGCGAAACCGAATTTCATGTTCCAATCGCGACGCACGATCAGCGAATTTCGCTCGAGCCCGGAGTCGTCGATCGCCGAGGTGTGCTTCGATGAACTAACGCCACAGAGACACAGAAAACACAGAGTCTTGCGTTAGTTCCCTACCACTACGAACCACAGCGTGACGGCGGAGCCTTAGCAGTCGGCGCAACGCCGACCATGTAAAGCTTCCGAACAGTCGGAACGGGAACGGGACCGTAGAGCAAAACGCGATCGTGGTATCGGCACTGATTGAATCGCGAACCCTCTTTTTTTTCGACGTCGCGGCGGAGATTCGTCCACTCTTCCACGCCGGCCATGTAAGTCATGAGCTGCACGTAGTCGAGCTGCGCGCGCTGCAGCTTCGCCACCGCCTCCGGCCGTTCCTGAAATGCTTCGCGCATCATCATCGCGACTGCTGAATCGCCCGGCAGATTCATCGTGTGGAGTCGCACGTCGATGATCGTGTTCATGTAAATGCGGAGCATTCCTTTGAGTGCAGTGAGATGCATCTTCACCGGATCACCCGCGTTCATACCGGCTCCTTCCATCATGTGCTCGGTATACACCGCCCATCCCTCGATGTACGGAGTATTTCCGTAGATCACTCGCAGTAAGCGGCGCCATTCGGGCGTCACGCGATTCGCGTATTCGCCCTGCACTGCATGACCAGGCACGGCCTCGTGAATGCTGATCGTGAGGAACTTGTACTTGTTGTATTCGCGCATCTTCGATTCAGCTTGCTCTTCAGTCCAGCTCGACGGAATCGGAGTCACCCAATAGAACGTCGAGAGATTCGGCTCGAGCGCCGGCGCGAAAACCGCTCCAGCAACGCCGTAAATCCCGCGCATGAAAAGCGGAGTGGGAATCACGCGCAGGTTCGAGAAGTCGGTGAGCGAAAGAATGCGATGATCGCGGACGAATTTCTCGAGCATCGCAACATCGATCTCGCCTTCGCGCACGAGTGAGTCACGGCTTACGTGCTCAGCGCCGATACGCGCCATCACTTCGCCGACGACAGTGTTGATGTACTCGTCGCTTCCGGGATTTGGATGCGAATGATCGGGGAACCACTGCTTATGCAGCGGCTCCGAGAGTTTGAGCATCTCTAGTCGCGTCGCGCGCATGCTGTCATCGGCTGCGTGGAGATGGTCCTCCGGCGTGCCGCTCACCTCGAGGTAATAGCGGAACTTCGAGGCGAATCGGTCCTTCCCCATTCTCCAGTCGCGCTGCGCTCGCTTCGGGAGCTCGTTCTTCACAAACTCGGTGTATCTGTCCAGGGCGGCGACTGCAGCAGGCTGCGCTTTCATGTAGCGCGACTCGGAGGGCGTTCCTTTGACGAAGTCCGCACCCATTCCCTTCACCAAATCACGAACCCCATCGACTGATTCGAGCGCTACTCTGCGAAACACATCGTTCGATGCGTCGAGATTCTTCATTGCCTGGTCGATGAACGCGGGCACTCTCTCGAGACGCGCTGCAAGGTCACGCGCGCGCGTGTTCTTGTCCGCGTACTCGAGAGACATGTTACTAAAAAGTGCGGAGCCGAGATTCTCGGAGTACATCTGCGGCTTCCATTTGTAGAACTGCTCTTGATCGATGCTGAAGAGCCCGAAGCCTATCGCGTTTTGAAGTAGCTCGTAGTCGGCTTGCGTCTGCGCATCCATTGTGCCGACGGGCAGACGCTCGAGTCGTCTCTTGAAGTCCTGATAGAATGCTCGCTGTCTCGACAATTCAGCCGGCGAAAAGTCATCCAGCATCTGATCGAGAATAAGTACACGATGCGTGCGCGGATCTGTGTACCGATGGAGCCCCTGCTGCGTCGCACCTGATGGAGAAAACGCGAGCGTCGTAAAAACGAATTCGTTCGCGAGGGCGGGGAAGCGAGATGGCGTCAATGTTTGCGCGCCGGCGACTTGTCCGGTAACGATCGCGACAAGGAGGAATCGATTCATGATTGACGGATTGACGGATTGACGGATTGAGCTATCTGGGGGCCGATGGCGAGCGAGTATCGGCGATATCAACGTCGAGAGCAAGCACGACACCATTCCATGTCTGTGTCGTGTCGAGTATTCCCTGCCACATCGACGCGAAGGAAAAGCCAACGTCAGTCGGACGCTTGTCCATCGAGAATCCGATCGTGCTCGCAATCCAGAATGGAATCTTCTGGATGGAACCGACACCGGTTGCCGTCGCGTTTGCGCCAGCATAAATCGCCTGCGCGTTGAACCGGTGACAATAAATCCCCGGACGATACCTCCCATCGACAATCACGCGTTGAACCCACGCGCGATAGTAGTCTTCCATCGTCGAGGGAATCGCGTCCATGTGCTCGAGATCGAGGTAGATGGCACTGCCGGCGGGAAATCCTTCGAGAGATGTTTTCGCAATCGCATCGTCGGCGTCGATCGTTCCCTGTTCTTTCGAGAGAAGCGTTCGAGAGCACGTAACCTGAACGCCAACATCTTCGAGGATCGTCGCGCGCGCGTTGCTCACGATCGGAACGCCGTCGAACGTCTGTTGTCCAACGAAGATCACTGCGAGTCCCCATCCCATGCCCAAGAGAGTCGATCGCTTCCCGCTCCATGAGATGTCCTTGTGACACGGCGCTGCGAGATAGTACCCGCTCCACTCGTACGGCGAGTTGGGTTTGAGCCACGCGCGCATCGCCGCGTCGCCGGGATAAATGCTCGTGTCAAACCCCGGATGCGTCTCAGTCACTACAGGCTCAGTGATTCGCGTCGACTCTGCACATGATGCGAGGGTGACGACGACAAATGGAATTATCCGCCGGCTCAACACCTTCCAATTGCGAGTGCCGCGCCGGACGCGGCCGAGACGGGAACCACCACGAGCACGAGTGACTCCTGATCCGATGATACGGCTATTAGGCCTCCGATCGCGGTTCCCGCGATAGATCCGAGCAGCGCGCGTCCGAAACGAGTTCCGTATTTGCAATCTCTGCCGAGTGAAGGGAGCGCCGCGGCTACAGCGGTGCCGATCGTGCTGCCGATAACAATTCCCAGGAATGCCTCCTCGAGAGATACTCAGTAGCAGAGCTGCGCGCTTCATCAGGCGCGCTTGAAGTACTGCACCGCTCTTTCGTGTTTCTTGGCCGCTTCGAGTGATTTGAAAGTGCCCAGATTTTTTCGTTTGCCGGATTTGTCCTTCTTTTTCGAGTAGAGCCGGTACTGTCCCGAGCTGAGTTTTCTGATCATTCGATCCTCCGAAAAAGTTCGAGTCGTTATATCGCAAAGCTCGCTCCGCGGAGTCATGGCGTCCTTCTTGCTTTCGGTATTTATTCGGGCTAAATTGGTTCCCCCTTCTCATGACTTATGTCTGCCTTTGGAGCTCGACCTGGACTGTGGAGTCCATGACCGGTTTTTTGCCGAGTCTTTTGAAGGTTGTGCCGAGGTTGTCGGTGGATGGGGGGAGGGGTTTGATCTGGGGCGATGGGCGGAGTCTGCCGATTGGCGAAGTGTGCGCCCTTTTATTGACATCATTAAAACAGCAAGGCGTCAATAGCGCACAAGCTGGAGCATCTTTGGTTCCAATTTCCGCTCAAGTCGCCGCCCTCATTGCCACGCCTTCGAGCACCATCATCATCAAGCCCGGAGGTGAGCGAGAGTTCCTCGATGCTCAGCCAGTGACTGTACTCGCTCCGTCGCCTCAACTCCTTTCACTCTTTGAAGGCGTCGGCATCGAGCGGTGCGCCGATCTCGCCCGTGTCGACAGCGAATCGGTCGAAGTGAGATTCGGGCCCGAAGGTGTTCAGCTCTGGCGATTGGCTCGAGCTGACGATCGGCGAATGATTTTCGGATCGGCTCAGCGCTCGCTTCCCGAAGCAACGCTCGATTGGGTGGATTACACGCTCACCGATCCTGAGCGACTCGTCTTCGTCATCAACGCGCTCGTCGACAACGTTTGCACGTCACTCGGCGCACGAGGTCAGTGTGCGCGCGAGATGACTCTCGTTTTTTCGCTCGCGAATAGAACGAGCTACGAGCATCTGGTGCGTCCGTCGCGATCGACGTCGAGCAGAAAAGCGTGGATGCGGCTCATTCGAACTCATCTCGATACCATAGTTCTCGCTGATGCGGTGACGGGGATCACGCTCAGAGTCGAAGCAGTGACGGGCGAGGTCGAGCGGCAGGGAGATGTTTTCGATCGCGGTTTTGCGACGGCACGTGCGACTGAAGAAGCAGTGGCGCAGCTGCTCGACGATCAGGGAGCAGTGATTGTGGTTCCGTCGAACACTCATCATCCGCTGCTCGAGCGACGCACGAGCTGGGTGGTGCAGGAGCCGGCGCATGCCGCGCGCACGCAGGCGGTGCGCGAGTCGATCACGGAGCCGACGATGACGCTGCAGCTTCTTCAGTCGCCGCGTCAGATTGCAGTAAAGACAGCAAAGCGTCGCGATCATGATTTGCCGGTGAAGTTTCGCGACAGAGACGGGTGGGTATTGATCGAATCAGCAGCGGGCCCCGACAGAGTGTCGGGAGAGCAATGGAATCAGCCTTATTCGCGTGAGTATTTCAGATGCGTCGCCGAGGATGGGACGCTCGTCTGGATATTTCGTGATGAAATCGAGAACGGGTGGTACATGCAAGGCTGGTGGGACTGAACAGCCGGCCGCCGATACCCGCTGGCCGATACCCGATTACAGAGGTCCGAAGCTGAAAACTCGCGGCTGGGTCGTTCTCGGATCTCGGAGATCGGTCATCCGCCAGCGGGGATCGGTGACCGGCTCGTTATAGGTTCATTGCCCTCTCTACCGTAGATTTGCGCGACCATGACATCTATGAGAACCGTTCTCGCAGTGGCTCTCGTTCCGCTCGGTGTTTTGCTTGCACCGTTGCGCGCGCGGCGTGAGGCACTTCCAATCGCTGAAGCGAATGACAATCGCTCATCTGCAGGAGTGCTTCGCGACGGGGTTCTTACGGTTCGCCTCGTTGTCGGAATGGCGCGATGGCATCCGGAAGCGCAGGATGGGCCATACGTCGATGTTCCCGCAATCGCCGAGGAAGGCAAGGCGCCTCAGATTCCTGCACCTCTGATTCGTGTTCCCGCCGGCACAATCATCGACGCGACAGTTCGAAACACGCTCACCGATTCGACGATTTACATCCGCGGATTCATTACTCGTCCAGCGAAAGCGCTCGACAGCATTCCGATTCGTCCAGGTGAATCGCGAGAGATTCGATTCGAAGCCGGCGCTCCCGGTGATTACGCGTACCTCGCAACTCCCGGACTCTGGGATTGGGACAAGAGCGAGCGTGAAGCGAGCGGTGGCGCCATCATCGTCGATCCTCCGGGGCCGCGTCCGGCTGATCGAGTTTTCGTCATCAACATCTGGGGCGACGTCGACTCGAAGGATACATCACTCTACCACAACGCTCTCGCGATAAATGGAAAATCGTGGCCGTACACTGAGCGTATATCGGCGACAGTCGGCGACACGCTTCGATGGCACGTCGTCAACGTTTCAACTCGCAATCATCCGATGCATTTGCACGGCTTCTATTTTCGACTCGCCTCGCGTGGAACTCAGCTCGCGACGAAATGGTTTCCGCCGGGCGAGGGTCAACTGGACGTAACAGAAGATCTGAGCACTTGGCATACGATGTTCATGACTTGGACTCCCGATCGTCCAGGTAACTGGTTGTTTCACTGCCATATAGGATTTCACGTCGTGCCTGGTGATGCAGATCTCCGCGGACGAGTTGAGCACGGCTCGCACTCGATGGACGATCACATGGCGGGTCTCGTGCTCGGAATCAGCGTCCAGCCTTCGAAAGGTTGGGCGGCCGCGAGTCGGCGTGATCTCCGAACGCTTCATTTATTTGTCGACGAAGGCCGCCGAAGAAGTCTTGCTCCGAGATCACTTGGATTCGTTTTGCAGAATGGCCGCGCGCGTCCCGCTCCGGATTCAGTGGTAAATCCCGGATCTGTCATCGTTCTCACAAAAAATCAGCCGACTGACATCATTGTCGTGAATCGATTGAAGGAAGCGACGTCGATTCACTGGCACGGAGTAGAGCTCGAAAGTTTCTCCGACGGCGTTCCCGGCTGGAGCGGCGCTGCAAATCACTTAGCCCCAGTGATTGCGGCGAACGATTCATTCGTTGCACACCTCACGTTGCCGAGAGCCGGAACCTTCATCTATCACACTCACCTCGACGACGTCGAGCAGCTGACGTCTGGACTTTACGGCGCAATCGTCGTGCTCGAGCCCGGAAAGAAATTCGATTCCGAAACAGACCACGTTTTTGTAACGGGGTGGGATGGTCCCGCCGACCCCCCTCACATAGTGATAAACGGCGACACAACCGGAACTCCGATCGAGATAAAAAGCGGCGTTGCAAATCGTTTTCGATTCGTCAACATTGGACCAGCACAGCGTCTGTGGTATGCAATCCGACGTGACACCACGCTCCAGACGTGGCGCCCGCTCGCCAAAGACGGCGCTGATCTATCGCCGAGCGCGTCTCAAGCTCAACGCGCGTCGAAGCGACTCGGTGTAGGGGAAACTTTCGACGCTGAGTTCATCGCGCCTGAACGCGGCGAATATCGCCTCACGATTGGGATGCCCGCGAAGCAGATGACCTACAGCCGGCGCATTATCGTTCACTAACTATCACTGTCCGCAGCCTCGTACAGCAGTCGATACGGAAGCGAACGTTATTTGAGCGCTGTCAGGGACTGCACCTGCGCCTCGTTTCAATCCGCTTCCGCCCTTCGGCATTTTCGGCGGATACGCTGTCGTTCCGAAAACAACTCGGGGAAATGCTGTAGTCCAGACTTCGATGCCGGCAGGTCCGAGATCGCCGCACATCCTCGTCTGGTTCGTTCGGAGCTCAGCGACCGTCGATCCGACACCGACGCCGGTCGTAGTTCGAAAGAATGGATCGCCTGTAGTGGCGGAGCGAAGTGTTAGCTTCGCATTGTCGATGAAGAGAAGAATCGGCGCGGATCCTTCGCCCACTGAAATCGCTTTCCCATTCGGCGGCTGACCTTCGTCTTCGCGCAGCGCCGAATCGCGCACTGTGCAGAGTCTGCTCAGCGAATCGAGTGAGACTCCTATCTGTGCGGGTCCGATCCCCTTACTCGTGATGAGTGTCGAACCCGGTCGCCGCGGACATATCGGAGGTCCGTGCGTCATCGCCTCGTTGCGAGCAGTGACAGACTCCGGCGGTTCCGGGATCGACGCGACAGCCGTGTCGGTCGAGCTCGCGTCGGAGCGTTCGCGATTCGTGCACGCGACGAGAAGCCCCAATGAGACTATTCGAAGGCGTCGCAGCTTCTCTCCGCCGCTATTTCTTCGTAAATGTCACGCTCCCGACCGGGACGACTTTTCCGTTGATCACGAAATGCGGTGTCATCGCCTGCGATGTCGGCTTTTTTGGATTGGTGTCCTTGTCGGGCGCCATGTAGGTCGTTCCATCGTCGCCGCCTGAATCGTAGGCGACGAGGTCGAGCGCCACGAGCCATTCTCTCTGAGGTCTACGTTTCTAACGCCGGTGAACCAGTCAGGACTTGGCGCTACCATCATCACGAGCGAGACAAGCGGGAATGCGTCGTCGACCTTGATTGTCGTCACCAGCGAATCCGCAAAGTTGCGGAGTGCCGCCGTCTCGAAAATCGAGCCTGCGTTTCCCGCCGCGATCGCGTCGCGAATTTGTTTATCCAGCGGTGTGTGCTTTCCCATCTCTGAAAGGTTCTCGAGGCCGGGCGTCGGCGGTGTTCCAATCTCGAAAATCGAATACTGTGGTGTGTGCGTCGCACCAATCACACCGGAGAAATGTGCCGTGGCAGGATACTCGAGCGGGTGCTCCGCTTTCGTCCATCTGCTCTTGACTACGACTGTGTACTCCGCCGAGCCGGCCTTCGCGGGAGTTGTCGTTGCTGCGCTGGTGTCCGTTGCTTTGACGATCAGAGTGTCAGCCTTGGTCGTTGCCGTCTGATGGGGCTTGCTGCATCCGATGAATGCGGCACCCACTACGGAAAGCGTCGCCAGCCGGGCAAATGTCGTTCGCGTCATGTGTCTTCTCTCCGGTAATTGAAGTCCTGATATGTAGGAATCGGAACTCGGGAAGCGTTGCGCAAGAGGTTGTCGCTCCGAGAGGGAATTGCCCGATCCGAGAATTTGTTTTCCTCGACCTGAGCCGGACCCTAGATTAGCGCCACATCTCATCGGGAAAAGCAGAGGCGATGGCAGAGCTGCGCGAGCAACTGCAGGCCACACTTGGTGACACCTACCAGCTCGAGCAGGAGCTTGGCGGTGGCGGCATGTCGCGCGTGTTCGTCGCGCATGAAACATCACTCGGCAGAAAAGTTGTCGTAAAGGTTCTTCCTCCCGAAATGGCGGCGGCCGTCAGCATCGACCGATTCCGCCGAGAGATTCAGCTTGCAGCGCAGCTGCAGCATCCGCACATCGTGCCGTTGCTTTCGGCAGGCGAGACCGGTGGTCTTCCCTACTTCACGATGCCGTTCGTGAAAGGTGAATCATTGCGTGCGCGGCTCACGCACGGCGAGCTCCCTATCTCGGAATCGATTCGAATTCTTCGCGAGATCGCGTCAGCACTCGCGTACGCGCACGAGAATGGTGTTGTCCACCGCGATATCAAGCCGGAAAATATTTTGATTTCCGGGGGATCGGCGATGGTCACGGATTTCGGCGTTGCGAAAGCCGTGAGTGCGTCGACTGGTGCAGAGGGTCACAGCCTCACCTCACTCGGCGTTGCGCTCGGCACTCCTGCGTACATGGCGCCGGAGCAGGCAACGGCGGATCCCAACACTGATTATCGCGCCGACATCTACGCGCTCGGTGTGGTTGCCTATGAGATGCTCACGGGATCGACGCCATTTCCCGGGCGATCCGCGCAGTCAACGCTTGCGGCGCAAGTAACCGAGGCGCCCGATTCTGTGACAAAGCGACGACCGGCAGTTCCGCCGTTGCTCGCGGCTCTCATCATGAAATGTCTCGAAAAACGGCCAGCAGATCGTCCGCAAACTGCCGCCGACGTGATGCATGAGCTCGACGCGCTTTCGACGCCGAGTGGCGGACTGACTCCGACGTCGGCGCTTCCTGCGGCGCGGTCGAGTTCGTTCACTCGTCGCGCGACAATCGCAGTTGCGGGAGTTGCGGCTCTCGCGCTC
>WNGI01003836.1_pt1 | contig 29397 bp, 32 predicted proteins | sample 5400621 | NCBI WGS metagenome assembly WNGI01 (sample SAMN13153374, study PRJNA577476) | soil metagenome | isolation source: 20 cm soil or saprolite under Garry oak tree replicate 1 | place: USA:California | collected 2016-06-15
ACATCCCGGCGCGGTTGTGGGGCGTCGTGGAGTACGCGCTCATCCAGACCCGGATGTTCAAGGACCCTCGCGCGGCACTGATGCATTGGGGCATTTTCTGGGGGTTCGTGCTGCTGACGGTCGGGACGGCCAACGCCGTCACGGGTGGGTTGATCCAGGCGGTGCTCTCGTGGCCGCTCGATAGCCTGCTCTGGACGGCGGTTTCGGCACTCCAGAACGTCGTGGCGGTCATCGTCCTGGTGGCCATCGGCTATGCCTTTTTCCGGCGCCTCGTGACCCGGCCGGCGCGCCTGACGTACACGACGGATGCGCTCGTCATCCTTGCGCTGATCGGCGGGGTCGTCGCGACGGAGCTGCTCGCGCAGGCATTCGAGTTCGCGCGCTATGGCGACCAGCCGGGTGCGTTCGTCGCTTCGGCCCTGGCAGTCCCGTTCCGCTCGATCCTGAGGCCGGGTGGCGTCGAGACCGGATTCATCTCGCTTTGGTGGGCGCACATCGCGCTGGTCGCGCTGTTCCTGGTGTACCTGCCCTACAGCAAGCACCTCCACATCGTCACGAGCTTCTTCAACATCTATTTCCGGAAGCTGGCGCCGCGGGGCGAGCTGCCTTCGATGGATCTCGAACGCGAGGACGCGACGTTCGGTCTCAAGACCCTCCAGGACCTCGGCTGGAAGGACCTCCTCGACGGATTTACCTGCACCGAGTGCGGGCGCTGCCAGGCTGCCTGCCCGGCCTGGGCCACCGGAAAGCCGCTCAACCCGAAGACCTTCATCATGGGCATCCGCGACATGGCGGCAGACGCCGAGGAGGGCGTCCCGCTGATCCCGAACAGCCCTTCGGTGCGGGAGACGTATGGCCTGACGGACGGCGTCCGGCCGGAGCTCCTTGCCCGTCCGATCGTCGACACCGCCATTCCCTTCGATGCGGTCTGGGATTGCGTGACCTGTGGCGCATGCGTCGAGGCCTGCCCGGTGCTCATCGAGCACGTCGACAAGATCGTGGGACTGCGTCGCAACCTCGTCCTCGACGAGAGTCGCTTTCCGCAGGAAATGGCCGGCGCGATGCGGAACATGGAGGGTGTCGGCAACCCGTGGGGCCAGCCCCGCTCGACCCGAACCGACTGGACACGCGGCCTGCCCTTCGAGGTGCCAACAGTCGCCTCGCTTGCGGCCGACGGCCGGCTCGACGAAATCGAGGTGCTCTACTGGGTCGGCTGTGCGGCCGCCTTCGACGAGCGCAATCGGCGGGTCGCCCGGGCATTCGCGACGTGCCTCAACGCGGCCGGTGTGCGCTTCGCCATCCTCGGTCAGGAGGAGTCGTGCACCGGCGATCCGGCTCGACGCATGGGCAACGACTACCTCTATCAGATCCTCGCATCGGGCAACGTCGAAACGCTGAACCGCTACGGCATGAACGAGCGCACGATCGTGACCGCATGCCCGCACTGCTTCAACGTCATCGGCAACGAATACGGCCAGTTGGGTGGTTCGTTCGAGGTCGTTCATCACTCCGTATACCTGGACCGATTGCTGACCTCCGGCCGGCTGCGGATCGGTGAAGACGGCGCGGTTGCCGGCAAGGTGACCTATCACGATCCGTGCTACCTCACGCGCTACAACGGAATCGAGTCCGCGCCGCGCGACGCCCTGGCGGCGGTGCCGGGGCTCCAGCTCGAGGAGATGGAACGCCACGGCCGGAATACGTTCTGCTGCGGCGCCGGCGGCGGTCGAATGTGGATGGAGGAGACGCGCGGAACGCGTATCAACCAGGAGCGCACCCGCCAGGCACTCGCGACGGGGGCCGAGACCGTGGCGGTGGCCTGTCCGTTCTGCATGGTCATGCTCAAGGACGGCCTCGCAGACGCCGGTCGCGGTCCGGGCACGGAGGACCCGGTCTCCATCGCCGACATCGCCGAGCTCCTGGCCGAGAGCGCAATCCCTGCTGAAGGGGGACGCCGTCTCTCCGTCCTTCAGTAGGGCGCGTCGCGGGGAAACGCCGAACCGGTGCCCTCAGCCCTTCAGGTGGGTGCCGCAGTAGATGCAGCTCGCGTCCGTCCAGAGGTTGCCGCGGCCGCACTTCGGGCAGACCTTCATGCCCTCGGTCGATACCCCGAAGGGGCTCTCTCGGCCGGCGTCCTCGACTTCATGACGCTGCCGCCGAATGATGAACAGCAACCCGAACATGCCGATGACGGCCGCAACAATCAGGGCGAATGCGGTTGTCTGCTCCATGACGGACCCTCATGCCGCGGCCACGAGCCTGACGCCCCCTGACTGCAGCCTGCGGCCTGCAGGGTACTGCGGCCCGCGGTGCGCTGCGCGCGAGGGAACGGCGCCGTACGAGTGCGCAAAACCGGATGCTAGGATGCCGCCGGTGACGGCGACCAACCAGACCACCGGCTACCAGCTGACCGAAGAGCAGCAGATGCTCCGGGAGGCAGTCCGGGTGCTCGCCGCCGAACGCATCTCGCCACGGGCCGCCGAGATCGATCGGTCGGCCGAGTTCCCGATGGATGTCAAGGACCTCCTGGCGGATCACGACATCCTTGCGCTGCCCTTCGAAGAGCGATTCGGCGGCATCGGGGCCGACCTCCTGACGGTCTGCCTGGCGATCGAGGAGATCAGCAGGGTCTGCGCAACCTCGGGGCTGATCCTTGCGGTCCAGGAGCTCGCGTCTCTGCCCATCCGCAACGTCGGAACTGAGGAGCAGAAAACACGCTGGCTGCCCGACCTGGCCGCCGGCCGGAAGCTCATCGCGTTTGCCCTCACCGAATCGGAGGCGGGCTCGGACGCGGCCGCGATTCGGACTCGCGCCACGCGGGAGGGAGACGAATACGTCATCAGCGGCGAAAAGCGCTTCATCAGCCAGGGCAGCGTGGCTGACCTGGTGGTCGTCTTTGCAGTCACGGATCCGGAGGGACCTCGCTACCGGAACCTGTCGGCCTTCGTCGTCCCGTCCGACTCCCGGGGATTCAGCGTGTCCCGCCTGGAGCACAAGATGGGCATCCGAGGCTCGCCAACGGCCGAGCTCTCGTTCGATCGTGTGCGCATCCCAGCCGATCACCGGCTCGGGGATGAAGGCCAGGGTTTCGCGATCGCGATGAAGACATTCGAGCGCTCGCGCCCCGGCATCGCCGCGCAGGCCGTTGGCGTTGCCCAGGGTGCCCTCGACGTGGCGGTCCGCTACGCGGCCGAGCGGAAACAGTTCGGCAAGCCGATCGGGGAGCTCCAGATGGTCCAGGGCATGCTCGCGGACATGGACGCCGCAACCGAAGCCGCCCGCCAGCTCCTGTACAAGGCCTGCACCGAGATCGAGGGTGGCTCGGCCGATGCCGGACGCTGGGCGTCCCTGTGTAAACTCGTGGCCGGAGACGCCGCGATGCGAGTCACCACCGACGCCGTCCAGGTACTCGGTGGATACGGCTACATCGACGAGTTCCCGGTCGAGCGGATGATGCGTGACGCAAAGATCACCCAGCTCTACGAAGGCACGCAGCAGATCCAACGGATTGTCGTCGCCCGCGCCCTCCTCGCTCGACAGCCGCACTGACGAGGTGCCAACGCCGCCGCCCGGCGGCCGATCGAACTGGCAGGAGGATCACGCTTCGTGCGCATCGTCGTACTGATGAAGCCGGTCCCCGACACCGCGGCGGGTGGGGAGCGCCTGACAGCGGAGATGCGACTCGACCGAGCGGCCGTGCCCGCAGTGGTCAACGCCAACGACGAATACGCCCTCGAGGCGGCGATCAAGCTGACCGAAGCGGGAGGCGGCGAGATCACGGTACTGGCCATGGCTCCGTCGAACGCCCCCGAGACCATGCGCAAGGCGCTCGCGATGGGGGCGCATCGAGGCGTCCTGGTGACGGACTCTTCGCTCGAGGGATCGGACACGCTCTCCACGGCGCGAGTCCTGGCCGCAGCGCTCGAGACGCTCGAATACGACCTGGTGTTTGCCGGCGCCGACACCTCCGACGGCGGCGCGGGAGTCGTCGGTCCGGGCGTCGCAGCGCTGCTTGGCCTGCCTCTCCTGTCCTACGCGGCGAAGATCGAACCGGACGAAACGGCGGGCCAGGTGAGAGTGCGCCGCATCTCGCCGACAGGCTTCGACGTGCTGGAGGCGCCGATGCCGGCGCTGGTCGTCTGCACCCAGGCGCTCGGGGAGCCGCGTTACCCGTCACTCAAGGGGATCATGGCCGCGCGGTCTAAGGAGATCGTGACCCGATCCCTGGCGGACCTTGATCTAGGTGGGCAGGCAGTCGGTGGCGCGGCCTCGGGCACCAAGGTGCTCGAATCCACCCCGCCCCCGCCGCGAGCGGCCACTCGCGTCGTTCGCGAACCGGCCGATGTCGCCGCCGACCAGGTCGTGGCCTTCCTCGCCGAGCGGAGGATCATCTGATGGCCCGCTCGATCTGGGTCATCGCCGAGGTCGCCGACGGGAAACTCTCGCGAATAACCACCGAGGTCGCCACTGCCGCGCGTGGGATCGCCGAGCAGGCCGGTCGCGACGTCGTCGGCGTCGTGGTGGGTGCCGACCCGGGGAAGCCGGCGGAAGAGCTGGCACGGTTCGTGCCACGCGTCCTCTCGGTCGCCGACCCGGTCACGGACGGGCACGCGAGTGCCACCCTCCTCGCAGAGCGGGTGGCAGCACTCGCCGCCGACGAGCCGCCGGACTATCTCCTGCTCGGGGCTAGCCCGGAAGGCCGGGACGCGGCGGGCGTCCTGTCTGTGCTTCTCGGCTGGCCGGTGCTTGCGAATGCGACGGGCCTCGGCTGGGCCGACGACGGCCCGACCGTCGAGATGAGCGTGTTCGGTGGGAGGCTCACCACACGCAATGCGTTCGTCGGCGAGCACGGAATCATCACGATCCGGCCGAACGCCGTCACTGCGCAGCCGGCCGCGACGAAGGGAGCGGTTGAATCAAGCAATCCAGGCGGCGATGCGAAGCTGCCCAGCGTCCCCGTCGTGGAAAGCGTGGCGGAGGCCGGAGCAGCGGCCCCGATCGAGGAAGCCCGCATCGTCGTGGCCGGTGGCCGCGGCGTAGCCGGCGAAGACGGCTTCAAGATCGTGCAGGAGCTGGCCGATGCCCTTGGTGGGGCAGTTGGAGCGACCAGGGCTGCTGTCGATGCCGGCTGGATCAACTACGCCCACCAGATCGGCCAGACCGGCAAGATCGTCAAGCCGCAGCTGTACCTTGCCCTCGGCATCAGCGGCGCGATCCAGCACAAGGTCGGAATGCAGACGGCCGAGACGATCGTTGCCGTGAACCGGGACCCGGACGCCCCGATCGCCGAATTCGCGGACCTGCTGGTGGTGGGCGACCTGTTCGAGGTCGCGCCTGCGATCAGCGCGGCGCTCCGAGCGCGCACGGGCTGAAGGCCGAGGGGGAGGCGCTGTGCAGCCCGTGCTCCTGATCCCGCTCGTCGTATTCGGTCTTCTCGCGGCCCTCTTCGCGCTCGTGCTGAGGCGCGCCGGCCAGATGCTCAGTCGGACTCGCGATGCGGAAACCTTCCGGCGCTCGATGGTCGAGCTTGGCCGCAAGATCGACGCGTCGATGGCGCTGGTGATCGAAGCGATCGATGGCGTCCGTCGCCGGCGGATGGGTGCCGAGGCGATCGCCGATCATCTGAGCTCCGCTCTCGAGGCCATGAAGGCCTACGACTCCGAGGTGCGGGGCCTGCGTCCGCCAGCGTCCGCTGCCGGCGCCCGTGACCGGGTGGTCGCCGAGCTCGAGCGCGCGGCCCGCGCGCTCGAGATGGTCGAGCACGGTTGCGCGATCCTGATGTCAGCTCGCATCGGAGGTCGCGAGCTGGAGGCCCAGACAGCGATCAAACGGGGCTACCTGAACCTGCTGCACGCGCGCGAAGCAATCCTTCAGGCCGGGACCGAGGCAGTCGCGTTCCGGCCGGAGGAAGAGAATCGCTGGCTCACGGGCCGGCGGGCCTGAGCTCGGGCGTCGCGTCAGAGCGTTGTGTCAGAGCGTGGCGGCAGAGCCTCCGGTTGGGGCGTCGGGCCAGGCATCCTATCGATTTGCCTGACGGCCCGTATCTTGTGGTATGGTCGAGCGACACCACAACAGCTAGTGGTCCGAGGAGGTAATGAGGATCCATGCGCTGCCCCCAATGCGGTGCCCGGGACTCCCGCGTGGTCGACTCGCGTGACCTCGATGATGCGGCGACGATTCGACGCCGTCGCGAGTGCGCTGCCTGCAGCAATCGCTTTACGACCTACGAGCGCGTCGAGGCGGCGCGCCTGGTCGTCGTCAAGCGCGATACGACGCGCCAGGAGTTCGACCGCGACAAGCTGGCGGCGGGCCTGCGCAAGGCGCTGACGCGGCGCCCCGTTCGCGACGACGCCCCCGACCAGGCCGCCGACGAGATCGAAGCGGAGCTGCGCGCAACGGGCAACAGCGAGGTCCCGTCGTCGCGCGTCGGTTCGCTGGCCATGCAGAAGCTGCGAGCCCTGGACCACATCGCCTACATTCGATTCGCCAGCGTGTACCAGAGCTTCGAGGACCTCGAGGACCTCAAACGTGAGGTGGACACCCTGTACGAGCAGCGCGACATGCCCGAGGATTCGCCCGGGTGAGCGTCCTGGCAGATCGCGACATCCGGACCGAACTCGAGTCGGGCCGCGTTCGTATCGCGCCATACGACCCGGCCGATCTGCAGCCGTCGTCGGTCGATCTGCACCTCGACCGGAGCTTTCGAGTCTTTCGCAACAATCGCTATCCATACATCGACGTCCGGGCGCCGCAGCCGGACCTGACCGAGCTGCTCCATGTCGCCGAGGACGAGCCGTTCATCCTGCATCCCGGCGAGTTCGTCCTGGGGCAGACCCTCGAGTGGGTCGAGCTGCCCGATGACCTCGTGGCGCGCCTGGAGGGCAAGTCCTCCCTGGGCCGGCTGGGCCTCCTCATCCACTCCACGGCCGGCTATGTCGACCCGGGCTGGAAAGGCAACCTGACCCTCGAGCTCTCGAATGTCGCGAACCTGCCGATCGCCCTCTACTACGGCATGCGAATCGGGCAGATCAGCTTCTTCCGGATGTCATCGGCCGTCGAGCGACCGTACGGTTCGGCCGGGCTCGGATCGAAATACCAGGGCCAGTCGGAACCCACCGCCTCGGCCTTCCATTCGGATTTCGAGGCGGGTCGCAAGACGACCGACCGAGAGCCCTCGCCGCGCTGAGCGAGCTATTGCGCTGAGGGTTCGATGGCTCTGAACGAGGCGGTCGACTGGTCGGCCGACCTGGGCGGCGGAACCCGGGTGGCGCTGGTCCAGGCCGGCACCTTTCGCTCGGATGCGGGAGCGTTGTTCGGGCCGGTTCCTCGCTTGCTCTGGGACCGGCTGGTCGTCGACGAGATCGACCACGAACATCGGCTCCTCCAGGCGCTCAACTGCCTCATGGTGGAGACGCAGAGCGGACGCGTCCTCGTGGAAACGGGGATCGGGGAACGGGTCGACGAGAAGACCCGGACGATGCGGCAATACCGGGGACCGGCGGTCATCCCCGCCATGCGCGCGGCTGGTTTCGACCCCGAGAGCGTGGACGTCGTCGCGATGAGCCACCTCCATTTCGATCATGCGGGCGGGTTGTTGCTGGCCGACGGATCACGCGCTTTTCCGCGTGCGAGGATCGCGGCACAGCGATCGGAGTGGGCCATCGCGTTCTCCGAGAACAGCCGGATCGTTGCGAGCTACGTCCAGCCCGAGCTGGAATTGGTGCGAGCGTGGGGTGAGGCAGGCGCAACCGACGGGGAGGTCGAGCTCCTTCCGGGCGTCTCGGTCGTGCCCGCGGGGGGACACACGGCAGGCTCGCAGGCCATCCTCGTTCGCGGGTCGGGCGCGGGCGCTCGCACCGTCGCGTTCTTCGGTGACCTGTTCATGCGGCCGTGGAACGCAAATCCGCGCTGGGTCAGCGCGTTCGACGACTTCCCTCTCGACTCAGTCGACGTCAAGGCCTCGCTATTCGCCAGGGCTGCGAACGAAGGCTGGCTGATCGCCCTCTCGCACGAGCCGCTCCACCCGATCGGACGACTCAGGCCCGATCGGGACCGCTTCGCCTACGAGGCCGTTTGACGAGCTCCCCGAGTCAGGGGCTAGGCGAAACGCTTAAGGTCGGCGAAGCGCTCGGGCTGGGCTGACCGCTGGCGCCGGGCGACGGAGCAGTTGCGGGCAGGATCTGTTCCACGCGAGCAACTGCAGACTCGCGCGTCAAAGGTCCGTACACGATCGATCGAATGACACCGTCGGGCCCGACGAAGAACTGCGTCGGCAGCGCGTAGATCTTGTAGGCCCGGAAGACGTCGCCCGACAGGTCGGCGGCGACGGTATACCCAAGCCCGTAACGAGCGACGTAGGCGGCGACGTCGGCCGCATTCGACTCCTGGACGCTGATGCCGACGACCTTCAGGCCCTTCGACTCGTAAGCCCGGTAGACGTCGCGCAACACCGGCGTTTCGGCCTGACATGGAGGGCACCAGCTCGCCCAGAAGTTGATCCAGACGGCGTGGCCGCGAAGATCGGCGAGCTGCACGGGCCGCCCGTCGAGGTCGGTGAGGGCTGGCGCCGGGCCCACGACCACAGTCGTTCGACCGAGCCCCATGGAGGCGCTCGTGAAGACGAGGACCAGCGCGAAGTTGCCCGCGAAGAGGATCCGCCAGGGCCACACGGCGCGCCCGTGTGGACCGGCAAACCCGACCCACCGCGGGATCACGATGACGAAGGCAAGCGCGGCACCGAGCGCCGCGATGCCGACGATCGCCAGCGGACGGGCGTCGGTGTGCTGGCTGGTTGGCGGAGCCTCCTGGAGCTCGGGCGGTCGATCCCCAGGGTGCAACCCGTTGGCCGGGGCAGCTCCGAGGATGAACGGAGTCGCGCGAGGATCCCGCGGGCCCAATTGATCGGAGTTCCCGAGCGGTCGGGTGACGAGCACGAGCAGCAGCAGGACGCCCGCCACGACGATTAGCCCTGTGAGCAGCTGGCGCCCGCTGAACGGTCCCACGAGGCCGTGCTTCGGCCGTGCATGGCTGAACTCCGGGCGGGGCGCCCCGCCCTCGCCGCTGCTATCAGACACCGGGGAAGTTGAAGTAGCGCGGCAGGAGAACCAGCCAGTCGAAGAGCATCGCCATACCGACGGCCACCACCAGCAGTCCGCCAATGACGGAAACCGCTCGACCATGCGCGACGAGTGGTCGGAGGAGCGTGGGTGCCCGATCGTAGAGGGCACCCAGGACCAGGAAGGGAACCCCGAGGCCAATCGTGTATGCCACGAGCAGGACGCCTCCCTGAAGCTGGCTTCCCGAGGTCGCCGCCATGGTCAGGATCGCGCCGAGGATGATGCCGATGCAGGGCGACCAACCCACCGCGAAGATCGCACCGAGCCCGAATGACGCCAGCCATCCGCCACGCCGGCTGACGACGGCTTCGCCGACCCGGTCGAACCGACCGACGCTCCCATCAGGGCGCCCGCTCAGCGAAATCGTCCCGGTCGCCGAAGCGACCGAGCGTGAGACCCCCGCCTCCAGCGGCCGCCACGCCCGCTCGAGCACCGCGATGGTCAGGACACCGGCGAGATTGAGACCCAGGATGATCAACAGGACGCCGCCGATCTCGCGGAGGGCCGGCAGGTATTCGACCAGCGGGCCGCCGGCGAACGTGGCGGTTATCCCGAGGATCGTGAACACGAGGCCAAAACCGGCTACGTACGCGGCGGCGTGCCGGAAGGCGAGCCATCGTGAGGGCCGCGCGGGCACGGCCGATCCGGCCACGGCAACCGCTGTCAGCTGGCCGAGGTAGGCCGGTACGAGGGGCAACACACACGGCGAGAGGAAGCTGATCAGGCCGGCCGCGACGGCCACCAGGATGGTCAGGTCGCTTCTCACCTTGCCAGGCCAGCTCGAGCGCCCGGACGGTCGCGGTCGAGGATGTCGCGGAGGAGGGCTCGGAGCCTGGTCGGGCTCGTTGCCAGCTCGAGCCTTCGTCCTTCCAGCTCGACGACGGGGATGGTCTCGCGATAGGACCGCTCCCATTCCGGATCGGCCGTGATGTCACGCTCGACCAGCGGAGGAACCAACTGTCCCTGGGCCGCGCGCTCGGCAAGGATGGTACGCAGCGTAGTGCGCGTTTCGTCGCACAAGTGGCAGCCGTCGCGGCCATAGAGGATCAGGTCGGGGAGGTAAGCGGCCATCGTCGCCAGCATGGTACGTGGCCCTCGTAGAAGAGGCCGCGCGCTGGTCTTCCGCTGATCGCGCAAACGAAGGCTGTACGATTCGTTCGCGCGCCCCCGTAGCTCAGTGGACAGAGCGAGGCCGTCCTAAGGCCTGCGTCGGCGGTTCGAGTCCGTCCGGGGGCGCCATTGCCATACGGTTCCGGAGGCCCGCAAAGAACTGGCGGGCCTCGAGTCTAACGACGACATCGACGCCCTCGCTTCGTCGTTGACCGGCGACGAGTGGCGACGATGACCAACCGGTGGGGGTAGAGGCTGTCCGTACCGCGGACCCTGCTAGGCCGACGAGGGCTCTTCGCCGCGAGAGATATTTGTGAGACCGCGTAGCTCCCGCGCAGAGGAGCGGAGCCTGATCGCCCTCCGTCGCCGTGCTGCTCGCGGTGGTCAAGGTCCGACCGCCGGACCGTTCACACGCCTAGAAGTAGAAGGAACCAGCGGATCCTCAGCGGATCCGCTGGTTGATGCTGCCGAGGTCGCTGCCCGACCGGAAGGCCCCGGATCGCTATCCGAGCAGGTAGTGCAGCGCCGGGCGATGGGTGACGATCTCGGTCTTCTCGATGATCGCGTCGAACCCGTAGGCAAGGCCCGCCTGGGAGTAGGCCAGGTAGAGCGCCACCGCCGCGTAGAGCATCGTCTCGTTCACGGGACCGAACGCGAAGCTCCACGCCGCCAAGGTGATGAACCCCATCATGAGGGCGCCCATTACGCTGGCGAAGCGAGTCGCGATGCCAACGATCAGGGCGACCCCAATTGCGACTTCGCCAATGACGACCAGCGAGTTGATGACGTTGATCAGCCCGGGATTGCCGGCGATGGAGACCCACAGGTCGTGGGTCGGGTTGACGATCGCCTTCGGGTCCGACCCGGGAAGGCTGCCGTTCGTCCCGAACTTCAGGAAGCCGGCCGCGGTGAACGCCTTGCCCGACCCAGCGAAGTCGAAGACCTTCTCGAGCCCTGCATACAGGAAACCAGCACCGAGCAGGATCCGCAGTGCGGCAAGTCCCTTCGCCTTGTCCATCATGTGTTCCTTCCGCTCGAGCCCGGTGCGCCGCTTGGCTGTCCCGAGTCGGTCGTCGAACTCGATGTCATCGTCGGCTTTGGATGTGCTCCGGGGACCGTGCCGCCGGTCACAAAACGTCGGGCCAAGCGGCCCACTTGGCCTGTGCCACGAAGGTCGCGTGGGCGAAGCCCTGGCTAGATCCCGCCCCGGTCGCTTCGCTGCTTGGCGACGAAGGCCGCCGCCTGCGCCCGCCGCTCGAGGTTGAGCTTGGACAGAATGGAGCTGACGTAGTTCTTGACCGTCTTGTCAGACAGGAACACGTCGGCCGCGATCTCCTTGTTCGTCTTGCCTTCGGCCACCAGCATTAGGATCTTCCGCTCCTGGGGGGTGAGGACCGACAGCTCGTCGTTCGCGTCACCCGCCGCGATCCGTCGGACGCGCTCCAGGACCCGCTCCGTGACGGCGGGGTCGAGCAGGGATTCGCCGCGCCCAACGGCCTCAAGGGCCGCGACGAGGTCCCGCGCGCGGATCTGCTTGAGGAGGTAACCAGAAGCCCCCGCGACGATCGCGGAGAGCACGGCTTCGTCGTCGGGAAATGAAGTGAACATGATCACCCGCGTTTCGGGCAGCTGGTCGCGGATCGCGCGGCAGGCCTCCACGCCCGACCCATCTGGCAGGCGGACGTCCATGACGACGATGTCGGGCCGGTGAAGGCGCGCGTGGTCGATCGACTCGGCAACGGAGCCGGCCTGGGCGACCACCTCGAATCCCGGCCTGCGGTCGAGCAGGGCGACCAGGCCTTGTCGAACGACCTCATGGTCGTCAACGACGAGCACGCGCAGACGGCGGGCAGGTTGGGGGTCGGGCATCGTCACTTCGCATCAGGATGCCGGGTGGGCAACGCCACGATGATACGTGTGCCCTCGCCCCCGGCGCTCTCCACTCGCATCGTTGCCCCGATCGCCAGGGCCCGGGCTTCCATATTGGCGAGGCCCTGATGGCCGGCGGCCACGCGAGCGGAGACGTCGAAGCCGACACCATCGTCGGCCACGATGAGCGTCGGCGCTCCCGCGTCCTGGCGAAATGTCACGACGACATGGCGGGCCCCCGCATGGCGCGCTGCGTTGCTCAGGGATTCGCGAACGAGCTGGAGTAGCTCGGCTCCGCGCTCTGGCGAAAGGTCCCGACCCGCCTCGGGATCGACGTCGATGTCGATCTCGACAAGCGTGTTGTATCGGAACTGCTCGCCGAGGGCGAGGATGCCGGCAGGGACGTCGGCACCGTTGAACGTCTCCGGCCGGAGACCGTAAATGAAATTTCGTAACTCGCGAATCGAGGCCTGCAGGGAGTCGATCGCCGCGTCGACGCGGCCCTCGGCCTCGCCCGGAGATGAAACCATCATCTCTGGGACATCCTCGAGCGAGAGCGACACGGCGTAGAGCGACTGGATGATCCCGTCATGCAGATCGCGACCGATCCGGTCCCGCTCCTGCACGATCGCGTACTCGGCAGCCTGCTGATGCAGTCGTGCATTGTCGATCGCGATGCCCGCGTGGAGGGCGAACAGCTCGACAAGCCGCTGATCGTCCGCGGTGAACTCGGTAGCGCCGGCCTTGTCGGTCAGGTAGAAGTTTCCGATGGACCGGCCGCGCGAAGTGACCGGGACCCCGAGGAACGACGTCATCGGCGGGTGGTTCGCCGGAAAGCCGGAGCTGCCGGGGTGAGCCGCGATGTCCGGGATCCGGTACGAGCTTCCCTCGCGGATGATCAGCCCTAGGAGGCCTCGTCCGCGCGGCAGCGGCCCGATGGCCTCCCGCTGGAGGTGGCTCATCCCGCTCGTGATGAAGCGCTGGATCCTATCGTCAGCGCCCACGATCCCGAGCGCCGCGTAGCGTGCGCCAACGAGCGTCCGGACTCGCTCGACGATGAGTTGGAGTGCTTCCTCAATGTCGAGCAGTCCGGCGATCGCACGGGCGGCCTCGTCGACGGCATTCAGCGCGGCTGCGTCGAGAGACTCATCGGAACTGATCCCGGAAGGATGACGAGGAGCCATGGCTGCGAGCGTAGCAGCGTTGCTCCCGCCTTCGGGACCTCTGGCCCCCACGTTGCCCGTATTTGGCCTGCTCTTTGGGGCCCATCGGCCCTCCCGACGCGGCCCGGGGAGCGCTGTACTTCGGCGGACGCACACGACCGTGGACGTCCCGTGCCCTTGCTGGGGCCGGATCATCACGGCGGATCGTCCCGCCCAGGAAGGACACACTCGTGCCATGCGCGCATGCGCCGTCTCGGAGCCGCGGCGGAGCCTGGCTCGCCGCTCTTGCCAGCCTCGGGCTCGTCCTTGCTAGCTGCTCGTCCGCCGCCCCAGCGCCGGCCTTTACCTTCAGCACGGCATCGCCCGGACCCTCCGAAGCATCCGCGTCCGGAACGCCCGCAGCCCCGAGCCTCGCTGTTTCGCCGATGCCCTTGGCGACTGCGTTGGGGTTCACGCCTGGCACGAAGTCAGCTCCTCGGCTGATTCACGTTGACACCAACGACAAGCTGCTCTTCGCCCCGAACTTCCTCATCGTGGCTGCTGGCGAAACCGTGACGTTCGAGATCGCGAACGCGGGCAAGGCCGAGCACGAGTTCATGGTCGGGCCCCAGAAAGCGGCGTTCGGCGACGTGGAGGGCACGCCGGAGATCGCCGGCATCAAGGCCGGCCAGACCAAGAAGCTGACATACACCTTCACGGGACCGGGCCCCTTCGCTTTTGCCTGCCACGCGCCTGGTCACTACGAGCACGGGATGCTCGGCTACGTCCAGGTAGTCGGACCCGGTCTCCCGAGCGTGGGCACGACGAAGGTGCCGCGGATCGCCCCGATCACCATGACCGATGCACTGAAGTTCGACAGCCCCCGGAGAGACGGTGTCGTTCGTGCTCATCAACGCGGGCGCCGCGACCCACGAGTTCCAGGTCGGCCCTGAGACCGGCGTGGCGGCCAACCAGGTCGACGGCAAGTCAGTCAGGGAAGTCGCCGACATCGACGGCGGCCATGTCGCCGAGTTGACGTACACGTTCCCCACAACCAGCGCGGCCTATGCCTTCGCGTGTCACGTGCCCGGCCACTACGAGGCCGGCATGAAAGGGACGGTCGATCTGACGGTCGGCCCCTGATCGACCAAAACCGTTAACGCGCATTGCAACGGGACGACTGCCACAGATCCAGGAGGCCATCGATGCTCACTCTTCCAGACTCCGGCCGCCTGCGGGCGCGGCTGCATTCCGTTCACGCTCGCGGGCGAGTCGCCGATGCCCTCCTTGGCGTCGCCCTTGATGTTGTCCAGCCGTTCGCCAGCGACTATCTGTCCGCGGATGAGTTCAACCATCTGTCCGAGCTCGTCCAAGCGCCCGTCGACGCCGCGACGCAGGCCGCCCTGACGACGATTGAAAGTAAACTCGCGCTCGTCGTCGAGGCCGATGCTGACATCAAACGGCGGATCCCACGATCCGATTACTGGAGCCCGTGACGGCTGGTTGTCTATGTCCCCGACACGTCGCCCCGACTCGGTAGGGAGCCACCCTGGATTCGAGGTCCCTGGGCATGCCACAGCCTGACCGAGTGACTGAGGTCACCTCCGACCGCGTCGCCAGGCTGTCGGCCACGCATTCCGTCGAACTCGACCCGGCGGCTGCCTGTCGAAGGCTCGAAGCGCCGGACTGGCTGGGCACGGTCGTCGAGAGCTCCCGGTTCGACCGTCACAGATACCTGACCGATCTGGCCTTTCCAGTGTCGCAGGGAAGCAGGACACTCTTGTTCCGCAAGGCGACCTACGTGGATCTCGGCCCGGCGCGCACCCTCCCGGGTGGCTGCGAAGTCGAGATCGAATGGAGTTCGTCCAGCCTCGCGCCGCTCTTTCCCGTATTCGCGGGGCTGCTCAGGATCAACCCGTCCGGGCTTTCGCTAACCGGCCTTTACACGCCACCACTCGGAGGCGTCGGCCTGCTGATCGACGGGGCACTCCTGCACTTCGTCGCTCGCCGGACCGCACGTTGGTTCCTAGAGATGCTCGCTGGGGAACTGTCACCCCCTGAGTTACCTAGGCGTTGAGAAGCCCGAAGAATTTCGCGCCGAGTCGATGAGGCGCTTCGAACGTCATCGTAGAGATGAACGCCCCAGGCTCGAGGCAATGATCCGGCGCTTCCTCGATTGCGCGGACGCCGCTAACCCTTGCAGCGACTCGCGACACCAAGCGATGCCGGCGGCGGGACGGCGGATCAGCTCCACGGCTTGTCGCCTGTCCAGGTTCGGCAGTAGGGCCGCGGTCGGCCCGAGATCCTGCCCCCGGAACCAGTTTTCGAGACCGCAACCGCGACCCGAGTCGCAGGTTACCGCGGTCTCTGGCGAGTCGATCCCGGACCTTTGGACGAGCCGCGCTCGCCCGGCTCGATTTGGGGGCGCAGTTTTTCAGAGGGGCGCAAGACAATCGGCGCACGGACTACTCTTCACACCGGGGGGCACCGAGCGCGCACAATGCACTCCGGCGGAGAGGAGGGACGCGCCCGCTAGATCAGTTCGTCCTCGCGCGCTGGCACAAGGGCGTGAAACCCTCCGAACTCTGCCGACGTTTGGTCACAGCACGGGAGGCGGTACATGTCGGCATACGACGAGGCTAAGGCAGCATCGGCGCAGTTCTACGCGGCGTTGAACCAGATGCTCACCGGCCATACGGGCTCCATGGATGCCATCTGGTCGCACGACGCGACCGCGACGACCATGCACCCGATCGGTGGACGCGAGGTGGGCTGGGACAACATCCGCCCCGTGTGGGACCAGGTCGCCTCGATCGCCTCCGACGGCCAGGTCACGCTGACCGACCAGCTGCTGTCGGTGGCTGGTGACACCGCGTACGAGGTGGGAGTGGAGCGCGGCCACGGCACCATGGCCGGAGAGCAGGTCGCCATCGACCAGCGCGTCACGAACATCTATCGCCGCGAAGAGGGCGGGTGGAAGGTCGTCCATCACCACACCGACCTGTCACCGGCCATGATGGAGCTCCTCGCCCGGCTGCAGGCCAAGGGGTAGTCGACAGGACCAGGTGTCGCTCGTTGCTGGACCCGTTCGCAGAGGGCCGCAAGATCTCGGGCTGATCGGGAATCTCGGGGGAAGGCCCACGCGACACAATCCGCTCAGCGTGTGGCGGCCTAGCGTAAGTCAGTCCACGGTTGGAGGCGCCCCAGGGCGTTCCCGGTCAAATCCTTGCCATCGAGCGGGTCGTGTCCTCTCAAAGCCGGGATGTCGGTCCGGCAAGGTCAGGATGTCGGCCGGGATCAGCGAGGCTGGGGCACCCGACCGCCCGGGCCCTCAGCCGGCTGAGGCGCGCTACGTTCGGCGGGGCGTTGCGTATCGCGGATTAGTTGTAGTGCGCATGGCGGTCGCGCCTGAGAAGTCGCATACCACGTGGTCCTGGGCTCGCCGCCGAGCCTCGTTCGCGCGCCCGGGCGGCCGCAGACGATGCGGTCACTTGTCGGTTCCCGCCGGATCGGCCACGGGCGGCGCGAGCCCGCAGTCGGGGGTGCTGCAGAGATCCAGCCCTAGCTCGGCCATCCCTTCGGCCAATGGCGTGAACCCGAGCACCCCGCCGAAGCTGCGACTCGTGACCCCCGCCGGGGTCCCTCGCACGAGGACGGCACCGCCGGAGTCTCCGACTTCGACCTGAATGTTCGCGGCGATCATGCACGGGAAGTAGTCGCCGTCTTCCGGATGGAGATACTCGCCTTTCTCGGCCACCGTTCCGCTCCGGTAGGAGTTGCGGCCGTCGATCTCGACCTGGTCACCGATCGCGATGTCAACGCAGGCGAGTGGCCGCGTGCCCGGCGGGATGATCCGGTAGCCCGCCGTGCCGAGGTCCACCACGTTCAGGTGCCCCCACGGAATGCGATCCTTGGCGACCACCAGGTAGTTCATGTCCGACGCCGCGCACTTGTGCCCCTGATGCGGGCACGAGGCGCTGCGGGCGGCCGGGCCAAAGACGCCCCGCACCGTCATGCCGTCAGGGTCGTAGGCCACCGTGCCCTCGCTGGTGCAGTGACCGGTGGAGGTGAGCACGATCGTGTCCCCGTGGCGAGCATAGAACCCGCCGGCACACGCTCCCCAGAGCTGCTGGCCGGCGAGCACCGGCGGGTCGTAAATCGGGGTGGTGCGCTGCGGCTCCATGGCTGGCGCAACCACGAGGAAACCGGTCGTTAACATCAGGCCCACCAGGACGGCAATCAGAAGACGGAGGGGGCGGACCCGCGCTCGCGCGGTTATCCTCGCCGGCAGTGTCACTGCCGTCCTCGCTCAGTCCGGGTCGCAAACGGGGACCCGCTGATCAGATCAGGTTGCGTTCCTTGATCCAAGCCTCGCCCTCCCGCCGGAACGTCGGGGCGTGTCGATCTAGCGCGCGCGTCTCGGCCTCGCGCTCCCAGGCCGCCAGCAAATGCTCGGCATCGAGCTCATCGAAGCGGCCGTATTGAACGAGACGCCCGAAGTGCGCCGCGCGGCGGGCAAGGTAGATGTTTTCGCAGGTGAATCAGTCCGACTCAGTTTCCTCGCCGGGCGCGGCCGCGGCCGCCGGGAATTGGCGATTTGCTCAGATAGATGGTCGTTCCACGAACGCCCATCTGAACGTTTGATTCACTTTCCTTGAGCACGCGATTAACTGCTGCGCGCATCGTGGCGATTTTCTGGCCTGCCTTGAGTTGTACCGGAATGGCCTGACTCGACGGCGCGGCCGATGCCTCGTTGATCGCCCGCCGGATCTCGTCGTCACGCTCCTGGATGGCGAGCTGGCGTGCTGAGACTTTTCTCTCGCGTCGTTTCGCTGCGAGCTCAGCAAGATCGACGGGTTTGCCGACCTCGATGTGCTTGTATCTGGCCACGAACATGATCCTCCCGGTTCAACAAACCGACGGTAGACAAACGAAGCCACTCGCATCATATCCCCCGCACTGGCGCTACAACTGATCGTTTCAACAATTGCCGGCCCGTTTGCCGGTTGGTCCGAGCAGGTTCATGCTGACCGAACATGACCGATCAACATATCCAGCGACAACGCCCACCAAAGGACGTCCTCGATCTCGCGCATGCACGACGGGAAGCGCGCGCCGACCGGGACTGGAGTCGAGCCGACGAGCTCCGCGACGAGATCGAGTCGGCCGGTTGGAGAGTCGTCGATCGAGGCGTGGACTTCGAGCTGACACCGGCCCACGCGCCGGACGTGGCGGTAGGGGACCAGGTCCGGTACGGCTCCAGCCAATCTGTTCCGTCGAGGCTCGACGAGCCAGCGACGACGGCGGCCTCGGTCATTCTGACGGCGACCGACTGGCCGGACGATCTCGACCGGGCGCTTCAAGGGCTCGCACGACACACGCCAGCCGGTAGCCAGATCGTGCTCGTGGCGAATGCTCCGTCGGGCGACCAGCAGTCCGCCGTCGAGCAGTCTCAGCGGACCATCCCCGGCGCCGAGCTGGAGGTCGTGTGGACGAGCGTGCGCCTGGGCCATGCAGCGGCGCTCAACGCCGGCATCCGGCGCGCGTCGGGCGCCGTTGTCATCCTCCTCGACAGCAGCGTTGAGCCGCTCGGCGACTTCGTAGCGCCGCTGACCGGAGCGCTCGATGATCCCGGCGTCGCGGTCACGGGTCCATGGGGCCTGCGATCAGGCGATTTGCGGCATTTCGCGGAGGCTGCCGCCGGAGACGTCGACGCCATCGAAGGCTACGTCCAGGGATTCAGGCGCTCCGATTACGTCGACCGCGGGCCGCTCGACGAGCATTTCCGGTTCTATCGCAATCTGGATATCTGGTGGAGCCTCGTCCTGCGCGACGAAGGGGTGGCCAAGGATCCCCGACGCGCCCTGCAACTGGCCGGCCTGCCGCTCCAGCGCCATGAGAAACGCGAGTACTCCAGCGTCCCGCCAGAAGAGAGGGACCGCCTGAGCAAGCGCAACTTCTATCGGATCATCGACCGCTTCGGGAGGCGGCGAGACCTCGTCATCGCGAGGTAGCCCCGAGGGGAACGGGCTAGCGTCGTTCGAGCTTGCGCCAGGTCGATTGTCCCCCGGGCAGATCGGTTACCTCGACGCCTTCCTCGAGCAGCGCCTGCCGAAGCTCATCCGCCCTCGCGAAATCGCGGCTCGATCTCGCGTCGGTGCGCTCCTCGAGCAGCTCCCGCTGTCGAGCGGTCACGCCATCGTCCTCCGTCATTGAGGTGTCCCACACGCGGTCCAGGTCGAGGCCGAGAACGAAATCGGCGTCGAGGGCGAGCCAGCGCCGTTCGTCCTCCGGGATGCCGGACCGGAGCGCGTTGCGCAGGCCGGCGAGGGCAGTCGGTGTGTCCAGATCGTCGTCGAGCGCCGCCACGATCTCGTCGTGCATTCGGCGGCCGTCGGGCGAGAGAGGCGCCTCCGGACCGTGGGCCAGGTCCGCGACGCGCAATGACGAATTCGGATCGCCGTGCCCGGCAACGCCTGCCGCCACGCCCTCTGGGCGATCCCCGGCCGCACCGGCCCTCAGCGCTGTTGGAGCGCGCCAGGGCCCCTCCACGGGCGGCGGGCCCAGGCCTCGAAGACGCGTCCGCAGCGAGGCCAGCCCTGCCGCAGCGGCTTCCAGCGAGTGCTTCGAGTAGTTGAGCTTGCGGCCGTATCGCGAGGTCAGCGCCAGGTAGCGGAACGCCAGCGGATCCATGCCCGCGGTCGCCAGCTCGGTGACGCGCTGGAAATTACCGGCAGACTTGGCCATCTTCCGGCCGGCCATGAGGAGGAACTCGCCGTGGACCCAGTGGCGCGCCGGAGGGTGCCCGGTCAGCGCGGCCGACTGGGCGATCTCGTCTTCGTGGTGCGGAAAGACGTTGTCGATTCCACCGGTGTGGATCTCGAACTCGGGTCCCAGGTATCGCGCCGACATCGCGGAGCATTCGATGTGCCAGCCCGGGAAGCCCTCTCCCCAGCGGGCCGTTGGCCACCGCAGAAGGCGGCCTTCCCCGGCGTGCTTCCAGAGGGCGAAGTCGGCCGGGTCTGCCTTGTCGTGCTCGACCGCTCCGCGATGGCCCGCGCGCAGCTCGGAAAGGTCGTTGCCCGAGAGCCGGCCGTATTCGGGAAAGCGACCCACGGAGTAGTACACGGTCCCGTGGGTTGAGACGTACGCGAAGCCGGCGTCGACCAGTCGCTCGGTGAGCTCGATCATGTCGCCGATGTGTTCGGTTGCCCGCGGGAAGACATGCGCCGGCAGGATGTTGACGGCGGCCTCATCGGCGTGGAACGCCGCTTCATACGCCTCGGCGATCTCGGCGGGGGTCTTCGACTCGAGGCCGGCCGCGACGAGCATGCGATCCTCCCCGCGATCGAAGCGCTCGTCGCGAAGGTGGCCCACGTCCGTGATGTTCTTGACGTGGACCACCTCCAGGCCGTGGTAGAGCAGGACGCGCCGGATGAGATCGGCCAGCAGGTAGCTCCGCAGGTTGCCGACATGGGCGTAGCGATAGACCGTCGGCCCGCAGGTGTACATGCGAACCCGCCCCGGCTCGAGCGGCACGACCGGCTCGACGCTGCGGGTCAACGTGTTGCGAAGGCGAAGGGTCATCGAGGCATCCGATTGATGCCGGAATCCTAGTCCCAGGTTGGACAGCCACCGCCCAGGAGGACGGCAGGACTGGGCGCCAAAAAATCGTTCGGGACGCGGCCTAACGAATCATTGGACAGCGCGTTCTCCGGGCAGAGGCCTCGCAGCAAAACATCGTTCCCCCGGCGGTGTGGTTCGGCGAGGCCTCATCTCGTGCCCAGCCTCGGGCGCATCGCCGACTCCCGCCCGGAGGGCCCGCCGACCCCCGCCCGTATACTCCGGCCCATGGCGGCGCACCGACCGAGCCCGGCCTCCCGTGCTGCCGCCACCCTTCGATTGCCGGCTCGACGGCTGGCCCGTCGCCCGATCATCTTTGGCGCAATCCTGGTCGTCGTGGGCCTAGGATGGGGGACAGCTGCGCCGCCCGCCACCATTCGGGCCGCTCCACCGGACGACGTGAGCATCTTCGGCGCCACGCCCGCCACCCTCGACCCCGCCGCCCAGGGCGATGTGGACAGCGCGGCGGTCACAGCCCAGCTGTACGAGAGCCTGACAGCGCTCGACCCGACTCTCACCGTCCGGCCCGCGCTCGCGGCTTCCTGGGATATCGCCGACGCCGGCCGGCAGATCAGTTTCCACCTGCGCCCGGGTCTGACCTTCTCGGATGGATCGTCGCTGACAGCCGCGGACGTGGTCCGCAGCTGGCTTCGCCTGATCGAACCGGGGGCGTCGTCACCCCTCGCGTCGCTGCTGGGCGACGTCGTCGGGGCAACCGCATACCTGCGTGGAACGACGGCTGCGGCCAGTGTCGGGCTCAAGGCCTCCGGCAATGACGTGGAAGTCAGCCTGACCAATCCGGCCTCCGACTTCGTCTCCGTCGTGGCGGGGCCGTCCTTCGGCATCGTGCCGGCGACCGGAAGCTTCGGGACGGTTGTCAGCGGGGCGTACCGGATCCAGGCTCAGACGTCCGACGAGATCACCCTCGCCGCCAACGATCGCTACTGGGCGGGGACGCCCGCCATTCGGACGGTGCACCTCAAAACCAGCATCGGCGGCCGCAGCCCCGTCGACGCATTCCAGAGCGGCGACCTCGATTACACGCCGATCAGTGGCTTTGACGCGTCCTGGATCGCTTACGACGCTGAGCTGGGCCGCCAGCTGCGCTCGGTGCCGTCTCTCAGCGTGGCCTATCTCGGCTTCGATACGGTGCACGCGCCCTTTGACGACGTGCGCGTCCGGCAAGCCTTTGCGCTCGCGGTCGACTGGCAACGCCTCGTCGCTCTGGGCGGCGAGGATACCTCGATCCCCGGGACGGGCATGGTGCCGCCGGGCATACCTGGCCGCTCCGCCCACGACTACGCGCCGCACCAGGACGTTGCTGCCGCACGGGGTTTGCTCGCCGCTGCCGGATACCCTGGCGGCGCAGGGCTTCCCGCGATTACGTACGTGTCCGGCGGCCTCGTGACGGACCCGGGCATGCTCCGGCAGCTGCACGACGTACTAGGCGTCACCGTGACGTACGAGACGCTCGACACGCTGTTCACGCGGCTGGCCGATGACCCGCCGGCGATGTGGTCGCTGGGCTGGGTGGCCGACTACCCGAGCCCGAACGACTTTCTGGGCATCCTGTTGGGAACCGGCGTGACCAACAACTACGGCCGTTGGTCCTCGGACCCGTTCGATGCGGCGGTCAACGAAGCCGGGGCCGCCACGACGCCGTCCGAGGTGGCTGCCGCCTACGAGCGCGCCCAAGCGATCGTTCAGCGCGACGTCCCCGTCATCCCCGTGTCCTACGGGCCGGGTTGGGCCCTGTCGCGAACGAGTCTCCTCGGCGCAGGTCAGAACGGTCTCGGGTTCCTTCGCCTCGCGGGCCTGGCGTGGCAGCAATGAGGAGAGGGGTGGGACTGGCCGCCGCCACCCTCCTGGCACTCCCGATCCTCCTGGCCGGGCCGAGCCCGACTGCGGCGGCGTCGGTCACGTTCGAGACTCCCCGGGTATCGTCGACATTCGGCGTTTCGATCGTCTTCGACCAGCCGGTGCGGTTGGCGAGAGCGCCCAAACGCGCAGAAGTGTTGCTCTATTTTCCGGGCTCCCTGGGCGCCGAAGCGAACGAGGTCCCGATTTCCAACGGCTTGACGCAGGCCCTTCGCTACCAGCTGGACCTGAGCCAGACGAGCCTCAAGCCGAACACCCGTATCGAGGCGCGCTGGCGACTGACCTTCGGAGACGGCACCGCCGAGACCGGCCCGCCGGTGTCGGTGCTCTACGCCGACACCCGATTCGACTGGAAGACTCGCTCCGGCGCGATCGTCCGAGTCCACTGGTACAAGGGCACTGCCGCGTTCGGAGAGCGAGCGCTGGCGATCGGCGAGAAAGCGGTCGACGACGCGAGCAAGCTGCTCGGCGTGGCCGTGCAGGAACCGGTCGACTTCTTCGTCTATGCGGACCAGAAGCCCTTCTACGATGCGCTTGGGCCGGGCACCCGCGAAAACGTGGGGGGCCAGGCCGTGGCGTCCATCCGCACACTGTTCGCGCTGATCACGCCTCGCGAGATCAACGCGGGCTGGGTCGGCATCGTCATCCCCCATGAGCTCACGCATCTTGTCTTCAACACCGCTGTCGACAACCCCTATCACTTCCCGCCGCGCTGGCTGAACGAGGGTCTCGCCGTCTATCTGTCACAGGGCTACGACGCCGGAGACCGATCGCAGGTGGAGGGAGCCGCGCGAGACGGCTCGATCATTCCGCTCGACGGGCTGACCGGCGAATTCCCGGCGACCGGCGATCGCTTCTCGCTGGCCTATGCCGAAAGCGTGTCGGCTGTCGATTTCATGGTTCGGAAGTACAGCAAGGCGGCACTCGTGAGCCTGATCCGCTCCTATGCCACGGGCGTCACCGACGACGAGGCGTTTCGGGCGGCGCTCGGCGTGGACACCGGCGCCTTCGACGATGCGTGGCTGGCTCACCTCGGGACCAAGGCCCCACCGAAGGTCGGTCCCGTGTCCGCACCCGCAGGACCACTGCCAGCGGGCTGGTCTGGTCCGGCCAATGCAGGGAACCCGCCCGCCCCTGGCAGCACGGCCCAGTCAGCACCGCGTGTCACCGCCGCGCCGAACGCGCCCTCGAACTCGCCGACCTCCGCGACCGACCGTAGCCTGGGAGTGGTGCTCGGCTTGATTCTGGTGTTGATCGCAGTCGCCGCGATCGCCTGGCTCCTCCGCCGGAGCGTGAGCGCCCGGCCTTCTGGTCCCGCGTCGTGACCACCGTCGCCGCGCGTCTTCGATCGATCCCGAGCTGGCAGGTCACTCTTGGCGTGGCCCTCCTGGCGTTGGGCTTCCTGATCGCGGCTCAGCTTCAATCGGAGGCACCGCGGGTGAGCTACACGACCCAGGAGCGAGTACCCCTGATCGGCACCGCGCGCCAGCTCCAGAGCCAACAGGACGACTTGAAGCAGCAGATCCTCAACCTGCGCAAGCAGATCGCGGACCTGGAGTCGCAGGGCCAGGGCAGCGCCGTCCAGGTACAGCAGCTCAACACCGACCTGCAGGCGGCGCGCGTCGCGGCCGGTCTCATCGGCCTTCATGGCAGCGGCCTCGTCATCCAGCTCCAGGATTCGACGAGCGCCGTGCCGCCGGGGGACAACGCGACCGACTACCTGGTCAGCTCGAAAGACGTGCGGATGGTCATCGATCTCCTCTGGCTGGCCGGCGCGGAGGCCGTGTCGGTAAACGGCGAGCGGGTAACGCAGTCGACCGCCCTCCTCGACATCGGCGGTTCCCTGCTCGTGAACTCGGCCTACCAGAACCAGCCCTATCAGGTCGACGGCATCGGCCCCGCCGACTTATACAGCCGCCTCTCTACGTCCGCTGCCTTCGGCGAATTCGTGCGCGCTCGTGGCGAGCGTTTTGGCATTCGCATTTCGTTCGCCCAGCCGGCCGACATTACGGTGCCCGCCTATGCCGGCACGATCAACCTGCGCTACGCCCGTCCGGCCGCATCGCGTGCGCCGTCGGCCCCCTGATCGCGATGCGCCGCACGTCGAGTCAGCTTTCGATCGCAGGCGTCGCGGTCATCCTGGGCATCCTGCTCGTGCTCCAGCTCCGTTCGCAGACCGCGGGCCCCGGTCTCGACGCACTGTCTGCACAGGAATTGACCGATCTCGTCGGCAATCTCAATACCCGCAACGACCTCCTGCGCACCGAGCGCGCCCAGCTCCAGGTCGAGGCGCAGCAGCTGTCGGCGGCTGAAGCCCGAGGCGAAACCTCGCTAGGGCAGCTGAACACCGACCTCGCCCGGATCGAGGGCTGGACCGGCGTGCGCTCCGTCACAGGCGCGGGCATCCGGGTGACCATCACGGGACCCGTCCCCGGGGTGGTGGTCGAGGACCTCCTCAATGAGCTGCGCAACGGTGGCGCGGAGGCCCTCTCGGTGGCCAACGTGCGGCTGGTCGCGGGGAGCGTGGTGGCCGGCAACGCCGGTGCGATCTCCGTCGAGAACACACCGCTCGGGAACACCTTCGAGGTCGCCGCGATCGGCAACTCGGCGTCGCTGACCGGCCTCCTCACTCGCGCCGGGGGCATGATCGCGCAGCTGCGCGCGACGCTGCCGGACGTCGAGGTGATCGTGACGCCGGTCGAACGCATCGACATGCCGCCCACGACCCGCGCCCTCACGCCGAGTCATGGCACACCGCACCTCTGATACCCTGACCCGCCCAATGCCAACCCAGCCGCCGCTCGAGCTGTTCCTGGGAGACGTGCTTCGGCTCCGGCGACCACATCCCTGCGGTGGGACGGACTGGCGAGTGGATCGCCTGGGTGCCGATATCGGGCTGCGCTGCCTCTCCTGCGGCCGGCACGTCCTGCTCGAGCGGCGCCTCGTCGAGCGGCGCCTCGCGGACTTCGTCGAGCGTGGCGATCGCGACCTCAGCGCCGCCGCGGCCCCGGAGCCGACCGCCGGGCCCCCTGACGGTCGCCCCGGCTTGTGATCCCGGAGCTCCCGCCGGAACAGCGCGTCGAGCGGGCACCCTCGCAGCCGATCACCTCCGCGGTCGGCGAGCCGAGCGCACTTGCAGTCCTCCGCAATCGGCCGTTTCTTCTGTTGTGGCTATCCCAGGCCGCCACACAGATCGGCGGCAACATGGTCATCTTCGGCCTGACGTTCATCATCTTCTCGTCGACCAATTCGAGCGCTGCGGTCAGCGGCCTGCTGCTGACATTCCTCGTGCCCTCGGTCTTGTTTTCGGCCGTGGCCGGTGTGTACGTCGATCGGCTCGACCGGCGCCGCATCCTGGTGGTCACGAATCTGATCAGGGCAGCGGCCTTCGGCGCGATGCTTCTGGTGGGCGACCATCTCCTGCTGCTGTATCTGCTCAACACGCTGGTCGCGATCGCCTCGACGTTGTTCGCGCCTGCGGAGGCGGCGATGATCCCGAGGCTGGTGCCCCGCAGCCAGCTCCTGGCCGCGAACGGGATCTTCACCCTGACCCTGAATGCGGCCTTTCCGATCGGCTTCGCGCTACTGGGCGGCATCGTCGTCAACCTCGCCGGGGCGCCAGCCCTGTTGATGCTGGTCGCCCTGCTGTATCTGGTTGCCGCGGGCTTCTGCTACACGTTGCCGCCGGCCCCTCCGGCTGAGGAAGGTGACCGAGAGCACCCCACGGTCCTGGGAGCGGTGCACGATGCCGAACAGGCGGTCGGATCGACCTTCGGGCAGCTCTCGGAGGGCATCGACTTCATCCGCCAGAACCGGTCCGTCAGCTGGTCGCTGGTCTACCTTGGCGTGACCGCCTCACTCATCGGCGTGCTTGGCTCACTTGGACCGGGTTTCGCCAGCAAGACCCTCGGGCTCAACCCGAAGGACATCGTGGTCGTCGTCCTTCCGATGGGCTTCGGCATCGTCATGGGCCTGCTCCTGCTCAACAGCTATGGCCGGTTGCTGCCCCGCCGCCGCCTCATCGAGGGAGGGCTCATCTCCCTCGGCGTGCTGATCGTGCTGCTCTCCCTGGCCGGCCCGATCACGAGGTTCCTGCAGCGCGTGCAGACGGCGTCCAGGCTGGTGGACCCGTCGTCGCTCGTGTCACTCCTGGCAGTCGTCGTGGCAATCGCCATCCTGACCGGCATCGCCTACGCCATCGTGGCCATCTCGTCGCAGACGCAGCTCCAGGAGGACCTGCCTGCGGACGTCCGGGGGCGCGTATACGGGGTCCTGTTCACCCTCATCTCGGTTGCCAGCTTCGTGCCGATCATCGTCGTCGGACCGATCGCCGACATCGTGGGCACGACCCCGGTCATCCTGCTGGTGGGCATCCTCACGACCCTGGCCGGCGCTGCGTCTGTTGTGAGTCACCGGGGCACGTCGACCGGCGCGACGCTGCCGCCCATTGCGCCACCCGAGCCAGCCGATCGCATCACCCTCGCGACCGAGGACGATGAGCGTCGCGACTGAGGCCGTACCGGCCGCTGACGCCGTTGCGGCAGCCGAGACGCCGATGCACTGGCGCGTGCTGGCCGGCCTGCTGTTGGGGGGAGGGATGCTGGCGGGGGATCGGAGGAATGCTGGCGGGGGATCGCACGGCCGGGACGCGAGGTCGCCTCGCGGGCGCGTGGCTCGGTGCGGCCGTCGGAGCGGTGCTGGCCTCCGCCCTCGCGATCGCCCGCGCCGGGCGGCGACCGCCGATCGCGCCTGCCCAGGCGCGCGAACGTCGAGGCAGCAACCTGACCTTCACTGTGCTCGTAGCCGCTCGTGACGAGGCGGCCGTCCTGCCCAATCTCGTCCATGACCTTGCCATGCAGACGCACCGCGACGCAGTCGGGCAGCCGTGCTTCGAGCTGGTCGTGGTCGACGATCGCTCGACCGATGGGACGGGCGACGCGGCACTGAACGCTGCCAGAGACGCAGGAATCGGCGGGGTAACGCGCGTCATTCGACGGGCCGGCGTCGGCCTGCCCGATGGCAAGGGCGCCGCGCTCACGGCCGCCCAGCCCGAGGTCTGCAAGGGCGACGTGATCGTGGTCCTCGATGCGGATGCCCGGATCGGCTCGGAGTTTCTGGCTACGCTGGCCGGCTACGCCGAGGCGGGAGCCCCGGCGATCACGGCCCGTCGCCGGATTCTCCACACCGAAGGCGCAGCAATGGCGGCCGTGCAGGCCGACGAACAGACGCTCGACGGGGAGCTCCAGCGAGGTCGCTGGGCGCTCGGTGGCTGTTCCGAGTTCCGCGGCAACGGCATCGTCGTCCGGCGCGGTCTCCTCGCGGAAGTAGGAGGCTGGCGCCCGGAGGCGTTGACCGAGGATCTGGACCTGTCCAGCCGCATCGCGGCGGCCCAGGGCATTCGCGTGGCCTGGGCGATCGATGCCGAGGTGTGGGAGGAGCCGGTCACCGATTGGGGCGCTCTCTGGCGGCAGCGCCTGCGCTGGGCGGAAGGCGCGATCCGGCGGGCATTCGAGCACGGGCTGCTTGTGCTTGCCAGCTCGCGCCTGCCGCTACGCGCCCGGCTCGACTTTGCGGTCTACGCCGGCCAGCTCGTTGCCCCCGCTCTGGTGGTGGGCGGCATCGCCGGGTCGTTGCGCCGAGGGCGCCTCGACGTCGCTTCAGCCCTGCTGGGAACGTATGCGCTCCTCGGCGGGATCCTCTCGTTCGACTCGCTGCGCTGGGAGCGGACCGCCTCGGGCGACCGGCTTGCGACCTCGCAACGCCTCGTGCGCGCGCTTCGCCTGTCGCTGTTCAACGGCATCTGGCTCGGCGCCGTTCCCGGGGCCCTCCTTCGGATGGCCCTCCGCCGCGGGTCCGTCGGCTACGACAAGATGCCGCATCAGGGAGTTGGCTGATGCCCCGCGTCGCGGTCATCTTCACCGGCGGCACGATCAGCATGCAGGCCGACGATGCCGCCGGGGGGAACATCCCAACCCTCGACGGGGCGGCCATCCTGGCGCGGACACCCGGCCTGCGCGAAATCGCCGAGGTCGTGGCGGTCGACCGCGGCCTCACGCCGGCGAGCCACTTCACGTTCCCCGGTCTCATCGAGCTCGCGGGTGCGATCCGGACCGCCCTTGCCGACGCGAGCACCGATGGCGCGGTCGTGGTCCAGGGCACCGATACGATCGAGGAGACCGCGTTCCTTTTCGACCTACTGCTCGGCGGCGAGAAGCCCGTTGTGGTGACGGGCGCGATGCGGGCGGCCAGCCAGACTGGTTACGACGGCCCTACGAACCTGCGGGACAGCATTCGCGCGGCGGCCGCGCCCGAGCTCAGGGGTCAGGGAGCGCTCGTGGTGATGGCGGGCGCGGTCCACGCGGCCGACGACGTCACGAAGGCGCACACGAGCTCGCTGACCGCGTTCCAGAGCCTCAATTTCGGTCCGCTCGGGGAGGTGGAAGGGGACCGCCTGATCATCGGGCGGCGAAGGGTCGGCCGTCGCCACATCGAGACGGAGACGGCCGCGGAGCCGGTCGACCTGATCACCGCCGCGGTGTCGATGGACGGTCGCCTGGTGGATGCGGCGGTCGCGGCAGGCTCGCGCGGGCTCGTGATCGAGGCGACGGGATCGGGCAATACCTCGGTCGGCCTCCTGCAAGCATCCAGCCGCGCGATCG
>WNGI01003490.1_pt1 | contig 29380 bp, 30 predicted proteins | sample 5400621 | NCBI WGS metagenome assembly WNGI01 (sample SAMN13153374, study PRJNA577476) | soil metagenome | isolation source: 20 cm soil or saprolite under Garry oak tree replicate 1 | place: USA:California | collected 2016-06-15
CGAGAGAGAACACCCAACAGCAAACCGAGAGCTATGAGTGCCGTCGGAACCATCACGAATGATCCACGCATTCCGTATTTCCCACCTAGAATACCCGCTGTGTAGGGCAGAAGCATCCCACCAATGAGCGCCACGGTGATCGCAAGACTGAACGCCGTTCCGGAAAGTTCGGCGTATCGATCTCCAATGAAGCCGAGCACAGTCGGAAACATCGCAGCGAATCCTGCGCCGAGGAGGAAGACTCCGATCGCCGCGACGGTGACGTCGTGTGTTGTCAGGAGAAGCGCGGACCCGATAAGCGCGATGGCGAGACAGAAATAGAGCACAGCAAAATGCGACGTGCGTTTGAGAATCGATCCGAGTGCGATGCGCGCGAGCATCATGCCCAGCCAGTACAACGAAAGAATGACAAGCGCTTTTTCCGCAACGACTGCTAGCTCCTCATTAACGAATGTCGACGTCCACCCACCGACGGTGATCTCGAGCCCGCTCTCGAGGAAGAGCATCATCCCCATCAATAGCAGCAGTGGATCCGAGAGTAGTCCGCCCGCAGCAGCAATCGGAAATCCCTGCGGCTGCTTTGGTGCGGGAAACTGCGTGATCGCGATGACGAAGAGAGGCACAGCTACGAGAGCACCAACGCCCGCGATGATTGCCGTTTGAGAAAATCTTGCACCAAGGGTCGCCAGAATGAATGGAACGCCGACCGCGCCAACGCCGAAGAAAACTCCCAGCAGATTGAGATTCGCACCTCGCTTGCCACTGCTGATGTCCGCGACCAATGCATTCGTTCCACCGTTGATGATACCGCCTCCGAATCCGATGATCACGATGGCAACACGAAGCAACCCAAGCGACGGAGCGAATGCGATTCCCTCGAGCCCGAGGATGATCAGCATGGCCGCGACAAAAAGAATTCCTTTGTAGCCATAACGATCCACCATCGGGCCGAATACGAGCGAGCCGCCAAGAATTCCGAGCGTCATCAGAAGGAAGAGCGCGCCGGCCTGCGTCTTGTCGATTCCGAATCGCTCGATGATCGACGGAAGAACCGACCCGAGAGTCGTGAGCACGATACCGAACGCAAGCATGCCGAGGCACGCGCACACGAAAAGCGCTCGACGAGATGTGCTCATGCTTCGTCCTCAGGCAGCATCGCGAGTCGCCCGGCGCCAAACAATCCAGCGTCACTCCCGAGGCCGCTTGCGACGAATCGCACTTGTTCGATCGCAATCGGTTGAGCCCAGCGCTTTGCTTCGGCGTAGATGCGATCGAGGAATCTCACCGCTGGTCCAAACACTCCCCCGCCAAAGACAATCACTTCCGGATTGAACAAGCTGACGAGATTTGCCGCTGCCATGCCCCAAAGCTCGATCGCATTATCGATGACCTGAGCCGCGATTTCGTCGCCGCGATCATACGCGGCGAAAACGTCTCCGGCGTTGGTGTAGCTCGTATCCATGAGGTCCCGAGCGATTCTCACGAGTCCCGGACCTGAGGCATGATCTTCGAAACAACCGTGATCTTTGTATCTGGGCTTGAAAGGCCGGTCCAGTGCGAGCCATCCGATTGCGCCGGCCACGTCTCCATGACCTCGAATGATTTTTCCGCCTGCGAGAATCCCTGCACCGATGCCCGTTCCAACCGCGAGAAAGATCGCGTCGCGTGTGCCGCGCGCGGCGCCCTTCCACGTCTCGCCGAGTATATATGCTGCGCGATCGCTATCGATCGTTACACGGTGCCCCGCACCCAACGCATCGTTCAGCTCATCGCGTAGTGGGTAATCGTCCCAGCCGGGAATGTTTGGAGCCCACACCGTTCCGCGCGCGGATCGATAAAGTCCCGGCACGCAAACGCCGGCTGCATCACAGTTGAATTGTTCGCCCAGCTTTCTCAGGCTCTCAGCGATCAGGGAGCCAACTGCGTCGCCTTGCCGCCCCGCAAGAGGAACACTCTCGCGATGCAATATTTCGCCGTCGTCGCTGAACGCGGCCGCGGCGAGTTTGGTTCCTCCGAGATCGATGCCGGCAACTGGCATGGGCCGGCGAAGGTGCGACGCCCGAACTTACGGCGCAAGGCGCGTCAGCTGATTCTTCGGCGATGCATCGAAAGTTGCGGCGAATGATTCAGCGTTTGAAACACGACGCAGTAGCGCTCGGTGAGACGAAGCAGATTGTCGAGCTGCTCATCAGTCGCATCGCTGTCGAGTAAAAACTCAAGCCGTATCTCACGAAATCCCACAGGCGCGTCTCGTGAAACGCCGAGTGTGCCGCGAAAATCCAGATCGCCTTCTGCTCTCACGGTTCCATCGCGAACGACGATGCCAATTGACGTTGAAACGGCGCGCAATGTCACACCGGCGCAGGCCACGAGCGCCTCGAGGAGCATGTCACCTGAACAAGCTTCCAGGCCGCTCCCGCCGGTCGCGGGATGAAGTCCCGCAGCGACGAGGGCACGTCCAGTTTCCACGCGACACGTGATGCCGTCACCAAGTTTTCCTTCAGCTCGCAACGTGACGACAGCCGTTGACGGCTCGGCGCGGTAGCGTTCCTTGAGGGGTGCCTGCATCGCTCGCAATTCATCAGCATTCATTTCGATTCACCAAGCAAGAACGTTTCGACCACCTCGTATTTCGCTGGTCCTGCTCCGAGTGAGCTTCGGACGAGCGCGATCTCTGTCACCGGCATGGTAACGTTTAGCGCAGGTTGCGCGTTAAGTAGATCGATTACCGCACGCGGCGGCTCGACCCTGGACAACGTCAGGTGGGACTTGAAAGGACGTTTTTCCGCGAGAAAATCGGAACCTCTTACCGCAGACTCGACGGCTTCTGCCAACGAAGCCAACTCCCGCGCGCCGTCCGTCACGCCAAGCCAGATGATACGCGCTCGTTTCGCGCGAGGGAATGCACCGAGTCCATCAAAACGAATCGAGAAGCTTCGACCAAGACGCGCGCGACGGAGAATTACAGCAAGCTGATCGCGACGCGCTGGTTCGGTGTCGCCTAGAAACCGCAGCGTGAAATGCCAGTTCTGCGGGGGGACGCGCCGTCCTGGCAAGGGCGGTAATGCGGCTGCGATTTTCTCGCGGGCCTGCTCAGTCAGCGGTACCGCAATGAACAGTCTCTCGACTGTGTCCGAACCGCCCATCCCACGAATCTCCGTTCGATCATTATGTCGACCGGCTGCGTGGTGGCGAATGTCCGGCCGGATCTAGGCCGCGCACCTCGTGACGAGAATCCGGTCGGCTACGGCGGGCCCGTATCGCTGCACGAGGTGCGCCACCGTCCAGGCTTTACCAGGGGTCTCCCGAGAGGGAATGGCGAACCGAAAGCTCAAACCGCAGTGCGAGGCAAGGGTCACGTACAGGCCGTCTTCACCTTCGAGGAGGCGAACGCCGCCTCTCGCTGTCAGACGCGAAAGACTGGTACCGACATGCAATCCATCGCGCGTCTGGAAACGGGGACTTCGCAACGCGATCCGCGAAACAAGACCACTGCCTACCGTTACGCGAACTGGATCGTCCCCGACCATTACAGTGAGAATTCTTTCCCGGCCCGCTTCGCTCATCTCGTCCTCGTCGCGAATCACACGGCAGGTTTGCTTTACCACGGCGATGGTCCGGCCGATCTGAAGGTTCCCAGTGCCAAGACTCGTGAGCACAGGTCCGTTTCTGATGCCGCAGTGGTAATCCTGGGGTTGTTTGCTCGCAGTCGAGGCGACGGAGGTCGACGTATCTGGTGACGCGGATTTTGGCGGAGTGAGTTTGGATGAGTCATTAGCAGCAGACGCGCCCTGCCGTGCTACGGAAGTGCTCTCGCCAGCCGGATTCAGCTCCGTGACGACTTCAGATGAATCTGAAGCGGAATTCGCGCGAGTTTCGTTGCCGCCCTTCGAGCATGAGCACACGAGAATCACAATGCCTACGAGAACGCTGAAACGCATGTCCACCTGTGAAATTGAGGCAGAGTAAGATGAACTTGGATGGGTGGAAACCGCAAACGGAAACAGCGTAACTGAGTGCTGCGAGGACGCAGCACTCAGTTACGCTGTTCTCCCTCTCGCTATCCGACTTGAACGACGAGCGGTTGCGTCAGCTTTACGGTAATACGTCCGCCCGATGGCACGCACCCGTCCATCTTCGCGTTTGCCGCGCCGATTGCTGCGCCCGCAGCAGCTCCTCCGGCCGCACCGATGATCGTCGATTTCGTGCGATGTCCGAGAATCTGACCGAGCACTGCCCCGATTGCGGCTCCTTTTACGGCGTCGCTTCCGGCGTTCGATTCGCCTCGTACCCGCTCGATTTGCGCGTAACTCACCTCGGAGATCACGGGATACGTCTTTCCGCCGAACGTTATCGACAGCACTCTCAACCCAATCTCGATGTTGTCGTTCGAGCGCTGACTGCGCTTGAGCGATGTGATCTCGACTACTGCGCTCGAGCCTGCGGGAATCACTGATCCGTTTGATCCCTGCACCGGTTCCGCGATCTGCGCTGTGAATCGATCTCCGACCTGATTGGTGTTCGTGCACACTCGCTGGCCCGCATAGAACGACATCTCGGATCCAACGGAAACCGTTCCGAGAGCGCTCTCCGAACCCTTCGCTTCGGCTGTGACCGTGTTTCCGCTCGATGTTACCGCGCTCGTTCCAACGGCCGGCTCAGCCGGAGCTGTGCGCACCGGACGCGACGGCGTACGAACGATGGTGCGCTGGGGCGTCGTGACGCGATGACGAACGCGTGTTGCAGGCACGGTTGCGGCTGGCGCTGGCGTCGAATCGACGGGCACGTCGCGCAGCTGTGGCTGTAATGCGGTGTCGCGATTCGCCAGTGCGAGATCTTTCGTGAGAGTCGTGTCCTGAGCGAGCACGTCGTCGTTCTTCTTGTCGCTGCAGGCGCCGAAGCTCAATGCAAGCAATGTGACGAGAGAAGTGCGCGCGATCGATGTAGAGAATCTCATTTTAGTAGTGTCTTGAAATGCGAAAGCGCCGCGCGGAGTGGTATCTCCACGCGGCGCTCAAGCGTTGCTTTAGAATCGACGCCCGCGTCCGCCACCCGGGAATCTTCCGGATCCCGGGAACGTCCCGATACCTCCGGGAAGTCGCTGGTTGATCGACCCAGGATTTCTCGCGCGGCCATCAGTTCGTGGATCGCATGCATCGCCGTCACCAATCACGATGCCACCTCGCAGTACCACGCCGAGGATTCCGCCGAGAACCGACCCTACGCTCGACCCGCCACCACGTCCAACCTGTACGCCCGATCCTGACGGTGTTTCAATCGGGTGCGGCCTCGGCGACTGGCTGGGCTCTGGCTCTGACGGCGTCTGCGCGACTGCTACCGGCTGAGTCTCGACTTGATCGCTCACGCTAGCCCTCTGGGTTTCCACAGGAGCCGGCGGTGCTTTCGGAGCGGGCTTGTGCTTCACGACACGCTGCGACTGCGCAATCTGTCGCGGCGCGGGCGGAGTCGTCCGTTCGATTGCCGATACGACCTGACTGCCTTTCGCAGCCGATGGCGCGAGGGCGAGCCCATCAGACGTGGACGCGAGGTCCAGATCCTTCTTGAGGTCGTCGCTCATCTTGGTCTTCTGACCGCTGCACGCCGCGACAATAAGTCCGGCGGCGCTTATCAAAACAAACTTACTATTTGTGCGCACAGGTCCTCCTTCCCACTCCATGATCGGAATGCCGGCCGTACAGACGTGCGGTCCGGCTATCGATGCTAAGGCTCACTAGTGCAACCGGTGAGCCATGTTGTTTTCCCTCTAGAAACGGCATTTCAGCCGTCTGTTTGTCCCCGCCCAGTGACAGCCCTTTCCCGCTGGGTGGACAGCCTTTCCGGGCTCTTCCGCTATGTACTTTTCTGTATGAACAATAACGTCCTTCGCTCGATCGCCGCCGCGGCCTTGATCTCTGCCGCCGCTTGCAGCCAGTCGTCATCTGATACACTCACCCAACGCGAACGTGCCGCGATAGCCGACTCGCTGAAACACCTCGTGACCAACACCTACGATCTCTCGAAGCCCGACGTGGTCAAGCGACTGATGAGTCTCTACCCCACAGCAGGTGCGGTGATCTCGGCCAATACCGGCAGCGCCACCACCACCCGTGCTGCACTTCAGCAACAGATCGAAACTTTCTGGAAGTACGTTGGCAGCAACATGCGAAATCCAAAATGGGAATGGACGTCGATGCACATCGACGTCCTCTCCCGCGATGCAGCGGTGATGACTGCCACTTACAAAATTCCACATCTCACACCGCGGAACATGCCTCACGTCGTCGGTGGAGCGTGGACTGCGGTTTTCGTAAATCGAGGTGGCCGGTGGGTGATCATTCAGGAACACCTTTCCGACGCGCCCCCCGAGCCGATGTCTATGCCTATGTCTTAGAGGTTGCCCTCACTCAGCAGGCTCGGTCATCGTTGCATCGACCGACTTGCTGAGATCCGATCGTAGATTCGCATCGCCACTGGCAATTGCGGCCCACGTGACTTCATTCCCCTTCCTGAAGCCCTTCTTCGTAATCTTCACGCCTTCCGGCGAGATCGTCGCAATGTGCGGCTCACCGTTGATCTGAATCTCACGCTTGAGCGTCTTCTCGAGCTTCGTCGGCATCAGTTATCCTCCGCTGGGGGGTTCGATTCATGCATCAAGATCGCATATCTTGCAGCCAATGCCACCTTTGTAACAGTAGAATCAATGGACAGGAACGCAACCGAAACAACAGATCAGGAAAAAGCGACCGCTTATCTCGTATACGAATTCGAGCGTCGCGCCTATCCACTGACTGATGCGGGTTTCACGATTGGCCGCGACGCAAACAGTACAATCGTTCTTCGCGAACCGTCAGTGTCCCGCTTCCATGCCGAAGTGAGAGCAGAGGGTGGCGAGTATGTCCTACATACCTCTGGAGCTACCGGAACGCTGCTGAATGACGAGCCGATCAACACTCCCCGCCAGCTCACAGAGGGCGACCGCGTCGAGATAGGAACCGCCGAGCTGACATTCCGGCGCTCCCGTCTTCCACTCGGAGTTTCAGTTGTCGATCGAGCCGAAGCTCATCCGTTCGAGGATGTTCTCAGCAAGCGCCAGACGATCACCAATCCAATCCTCGGCTCGCACGAACCGGGCGAAAGACGCAGCGCCCTGCCCATGGTGCTGCTCTTTCTGCTTCTTGTTGCACTCGCGGGGTACTACTTGGTCACCCGGTAAATCGCTCGAGCACTCGCGCTTCGAGCGCCTCTTTGAGAGGCACCAAAGACAGTCTCTCGAGAACATCTGCAGCGAATGCATAAGTAAGAAGTTTCCGCGCGACAGATTTGCCCAGTCCGCGACTCTGCAGGTAAAACAACGCGGTCTCGTCGAGACGTCCGACGGTCGCCCCGTGAGTACACTTTACGTCATCCGCAAAAATCTCGAGCTGCGGCTTTGTGTCGACGCGGGCGTGATCCGAGAGCAGAAGATTGTTGTTGCTCTGCTTACCGTCAGTCTTCTGCGCCTCGGGATGGACGTACACCTTGCCGTTGAAAACCCCGTGCGAGTGCCCGTCGAGGATTCCCTTGTACAGCTCGTGACTCGGACAATTCGGCGCGATGTGCTCCACGTAGGTCTGGTGGTCCATGTGCTGCGTTCCATCAGCGAGATACAATCCGTTGAGTACGCACTCCGCCCCGTCACCCTCGAGAACTGTGTAGACATTCGTACGCGAGAGATCTCCGCCCGTCGCGAAGGAGAACGATTCGTAGTAGCTGTTCCGCAGCTGTCGCGCTTGAGTCGTTCCAACGTGGAACGCATTCGTAGCTTCGCTCTGGAGCTTGTAATGATTGATGCGCGCGCCTTCGCCAAGCAGCACTTCGGTTACGGCATTCGTGAAGTACGCGGCCTCTCCTGCGGAGACGTAGCTCTCGACGATCGTCGCTCGGCAATTGCGACCGGCGATGATGAGGTTTCGCACATGGGAGACCGAATCAGAATTGTTCGTCGATACAAAAACGAGATCGACGGTTCCGTCGAGGCTTGCGTCGTCCGCGATGCGGATCAGAGCGCCGTCGCTGAAGAAAGCAGAGTTGAGCGCCGTGAATGCGCTGCTCGTGTTCGTTGCGGCTGAGCCAATCTCGTTTCGCAAATCGTCGTCGTCACCGCGCCGAATTACGGTCGCGAGACTCTCGAGACTCACACCAGGACTAATGAGGTCACTCTCGGTCTCTGATAGCTGAGGAGAGAAAACACCGTTGACGAACACGAGCGTCAGTCCCTGAAGCTTCGCGAGACCAAGTCGGTCGAGTGTCGCCCGTGAAATAGGTTCCGGTTTCGCGGGATGGAAAACGCGGTCAGCGATTGGCGCGACACTCGTGAAGTGCCAATCCTCATCCTTCATCGTCGGAAAGCCAAGCGTCTCGAAGCTCTCCAACGCTTCACCGCGGAATCGGCGCAGCCAATCCGGCTCGGCGCGGAGCTCAGACGAGGCGAGTCGGTCGAAGTCGGCGCGATAGGCTTCGCGAGAAATGGCGTGGGGGAGTTGCATTTTGTCGGGTGAAGATCGTCGAGCGTCTGCGACGGCGTTGGTCAAGCCGAAGCTCCCGCGCCAGCGTTTTCTCTCGCTTCTGCACCGGCGAATTGCTCGTACCCTTTCTCCTCGAGAGCGACCGCGAGCTCCTTTCCTCCCGAGCGAACAATCCGTCCCGCCGCCAGGACATGCACCTGATCGGGAATGATGTGATTCAGCAATCGCTGATAGTGCGTGACCACGATTGTCGCATTGTCGGGTCGCCGAAGTTTGTTGACGCCCTCTGCGACAATCCGCAGCGCATCTATGTCGAGACCGGAATCGGTTTCGTCGAGTATCGCCAGTCGCGGTGACAGCACAGCCATCTGAAGAATCTCGTTTCGCTTCTTCTCACCACCAGAGAAGCCGGTGTTCACCGAGCGATTGAGCATCGCTGGATCCATGTCGACAAGCTTTACCTTCTCTTCCATGAGATCGAGGAACTCGAGCGGGTCGAGCTCTTCGAGCCCCTTTGCCTTTCTGATCTCGTTGTACGCAGATCGCAGGAAGTAGGCGTTTGTTACGCCGGGAATCTCGACGGGATATTGAAACGCGAGGAAGATTCCCTGTTGTGCTCGAACTTCCGGGTCAAGGGCCAGAAGGTCTTGTCCGTCGTAGGTAACCGAGCCTTTAGTGACTTCATATCCCGGATGGCCCGCGAGCACCTGCGCGAGCGTGCTCTTCCCTGATCCGTTGGGACCCATCACCGCGTGAACCTCTCCCTCATTAACGCTGAGATCGATTCCGCGGAGGATTTCCTTGCCTGCTATGGATGCATGAAGATTCTTGATTTCCAGCACTTTAGCTCTGTGTCTCTGTGGCTAACTATCCGACCGATCCCTCGAGAGTAATTCCCAACAACTGCTGTGCTTCGACAGCGAATTCCATCGGCAGATTCTGGAATACTTCCCGGCAAAATCCGGAAACGATCATCGACACCGCATGTTCGGCGCTCAATCCCCTCGACTTGCAGTAGAAGATCTGATCTTCACCGATCTTCGAGGTCGAAGCCTCATGCTCCAGCGTCGTTGAATTGTTCTGTACCTCGATGTACGGGAACGTATGCGCGCCGCACCGGTTGCCGATGAGCATCGAGTCGCACTGGGTGTAGTTGCGCGCGCCCGTTGCCCTGGGCAGAACCTTCACCTGTCCGCGATAGCTGTTGTTTCCCTCGCCGGCCGAGATTCCCTTCGAGACTATCGTCGACTTCGTGTTCTTCCCGATGTGAATCATCTTCGTTCCGGTGTCCGCCTGCTGGTGGTTGTTCACCACTGCCACCGAGTAGAACTCACCGGTCGAGTTTTCCCCCTGCAGAATCACGCTCGGATATTTCCACGTGATCGCCGAGCCCGTCTCCACTTGCGTCCAGGAGATCTTTGAATTCACTCCGACACACTTGCCGCGCTTCGTGACGAAATTGAAAATGCCGCCTTTACCTTCCGAATCGCCGGCGTACCAGTTCTGCACCGTCGAGTATTTCACCGACGCATTATCGAGCGCGATCAGCTCCACGACCGCCGCATGCAATTGATTGGTGTCTCGCTTTGGCGCAGTGCATCCCTCGAGATAACTCACTGACGCGCCTTCGTCGGCGATGATCAACGTTCGCTCGAACTGTCCTGTGTTCGCGCTGTTGATTCTGAAATACGTCGACAGCTCCATCGGACACTTCACGCCTTTCGGCACGTAGCAGAACGAGCCGTCGCTGAAAACCGCGGCATTCAACGCAGCAAAAAAGTTGTCGCTATGCGGAACGACGGTGCCGAGGTACTTCTCGACAAGGTGCGGGTGAGTCTGAACAGCTTCGCCGAATGAGCAGAAAACAATTCCGTGCTTCGCGAGCTCTTCCTTCATCGTCGTGCCGACCGACACGCTGTCGAAGATCGCGTCGACTGCAACTCCCGCGAGCATCTTCTGCTCGTTCAGAGAAATGCCGAGTTTCTTGTACGCGCTCAGTAGCTCCGGATCGACGTCGTCGAGACTTTGCAGCGGCTTAACGCTCTTGGGCGCTGAGTAATAGCTGATGTCCTGATAGTCGATGGGCTCGTAATGGATGTTCGCCCAATGGGGCTCTTTCATCGTCTGCCAGCGACGATAGGCCTTCAGCCGCCATTGCAGCATGAAGTCGGGCTCGTTCTTTTTCTGCGATATCACGCGTATCACATCTTCATTGAGACCGCGCCCGATCGTGTCCGACTCGACCTCTGTGACGAAGCCGTACGGATACTCTCGATTGACAAGGGTCTCGATTGCCGATCCCATCCTAACTCCTTGGCGTTACAGCACTTCGTCGCATAGATTCAATCCTAAGTAAATTTGTCGGGAATGGCAACTATTGCACATGGAAGATTCCGGTTTCGAGCCCGTCGCGAAAGTCGATGAGGTGCCTGATGAAGGAACGCTCGGCGTGGTGAAGTCGACAGGGGACCCGGTATGTCTCATTAGACATGCGGGCCGCATCACGGCCGTCTCCGACACGTGCACTCACCAGGAATTTGCAATGTCGCTTGGCGACGTCCTGCCTGACGGGACGATTCAATGCGCATGGCATGGCGCGAGGTTCGATTGCGCGTCCGGGGCGGTCCGCCAGGGTCCAGCAACTGAGCCACTTCCTGTCTATTCGGTGCGCATCGAGAACGGAATAGTTCTCGTCGGACCATCCTGCTCTCGTACCGGCGACGGCCACGCAATCTCTGAAGCGTGGATTCCTGCCGAGGGGATCGAGACATGAGTGCACGCAGGCGTCGGGACGACTTCCCACTGCTCGCAGCAAATCCGGATCTTCACTATCTCGACTCGGCTGCTACTTCGCAGAAGCCTCGGGTAGTCCTCGATGCAATCCGGGACTTTTACGAGACAAGCAACGCCAATCCGCATCGCGGCGCCTACGCGCTTTCAGTTGCGGCAACCGAGCGCTACCAGGCCGCGCGAGAAACGATCGCGAAGTTTCTTGGTATCGCTGACGCCGATTGTCTCATCTTCACGCGTGGAACAACAGAGTCGATCAACCTCGTCGCGTCAGCCTGGGGACGAGAGAATGTTCAGCACGGCGATGAGATAGTCGTCACCGCCCTCGAGCATCACGCGAACTTCGTCCCGTGGCAGCAGCTCGCCATCGAGCGCGGAGCGAAATTCAGAATCTGCGAGCTGACAAAGGCGGGTAGAGTCGATCTCGATCAGTTCCGTTCGATGATCTCACCCCGTACGCGAATCGTCGCCTTCAGCCATGTCTCCAACGCGCTCGGCACTGTGAATCCCGTAAGCGAAATGGTTTCGATCGTCAACGAAAGAAGTCGCGCACTCACTGTTTGCGATGGAGCGCAGAGCGCGCCACATCTCCGCGTGAACTTCGACGAGCTGGGAATTGATTTCTATGCGTTCAGTGGACACAAGATGCTGGGTCCGATGGGCATCGGCGGCCTCGCCGGAAAGCGCGCAATTCTCGAGAGCATGCGGCCGTATCAAACCGGCGGCGACATGATCGAGTTCGTCTATGACGAGACGACCACGTGGAATGAGCTGCCGCATAAGCTCGAGGCCGGCACTCCAAACGCTGCCAACGCCGTTGGATTGGCAGCTGCTGCCGAGTATTTGGATGGTATCGGAATGGATGAGGTGCTTCACCATGAGCGCGAGCTCATTGCCAGCGCGCAGTTCTTGTTGTCTCGGCTCGATGGAATCCGGATTTACGGTCCGCCGGCTCCGGAGCGAAGTGGAGTGCTCAGCTTCACACTCGACGACGTTCACCCGCACGACCTGGCGACAATTCTCGATGGCGAAGGAGTTTGCATTCGCGCCGGCCATCACTGCGCGCAGCCGCTCATGCGACGGCTCGACCTTCCTGCAACTGCCCGGGCATCGTTCTACGTCTACAACGATCAGTCAGATATAGACGCGTTGGTCGCGGGTGTGATCAAAGCCAGGGAAGTCTTCGGTCATGCCGCCGTTTGAGCCGGCGGCTATCTTGACCTCATGACACTGTCCGATCGCTCCGCGGAAATTGCGGCGCTCTACCAGGAGCTGATTCTCGACCATTATCGGCGCCCGAGAAACAAAGGCGAGCTCGAGGGCGCGACCACGTCCGTGACCATGAAGAATCCATTGTGTGGGGACGAGGTAGCCTTGCACGTCTTACTCGATGGTGACAAAGTCTCCGACCTCAAGTTCTCCGGCCGTGGCTGCTCGATCTCTCAGGCGTCAGCATCGATGATGACACAGCTCGTCAAAGGAAAATCCGCAGCGGAGATCAAGGAGCTGCGTGAGACGTTTCGAGACATGGTGATGGGAGCAACTGACGCAAACGATCAGTCGGTCGAAAAATCTCTCGGATCTCTGCGCGCACTAAGTGGCGTCTCGAGGTTTCCAGCCCGCGTCAAGTGTGCGCTTCTTGCCTGGAATGCTCTCGAAACAGCGCTGGCAGGCAACTCGGGCTGATCGGATGGTGGGATGAGATTCGCTCGCTGGGACGTTTGGGGATTCTTGGCCTTGCTCGCTACGTCGACGCCGGCTCATCCGCAGACAATGCCGTTGCAACGCGCCGATTCGATAGACGCGAGAAAACGCGCAGCGCGGATGCAGTCGTGGTTCGAGCGAGTGCGACACGCGAATCTTCCCATGCGATTCAGCGGTGGTGCTCCTCCTTGTGATGCTCGCATCGGCCGGTTCTGTCAGTGGAACGATGACGACACGACGACATCGAAAGAGCCGAAGCCAATCAAAGAAGCGAGAGACAAATTACTTCGCACGCTCGACAGTGCTGCGAATCGCTCGCCCAGGGATGATTGGATAATTGGGCAGCGTGTCCGATACCTCGTAGAAGCCGGCCGCGACAGTGATGCGGTGCGAGTCGCGCGGTCGTGTGCCGCAACACCCTGGTGGTGCGACGCACTCACCGGGCTGGCTCTACATGAGCTGGGAGACTACGGAGCATTACGCCCGACATGTGATGAATCGGATTCTCGACGGAACGCGCGCAGGATATGCCGTTCAGTGGGGCGATGATTTGCGGCAGCTCGTCGTTCGTTACGGTTGGTCGCGCTACTGGTCGCGCTCGCCCGGAACAACCCTCGATCCGTATGACGGTCCAGTATCGGGACACGAAGCGACTCCAAACTATCATTTTTTCCCGGCGTCTCTGAAGATCGATTCGGTCAGCGACATCGGCGAGGCGACGTGGGACTACAGCGACCGGCGCTCGGTCGAGCGTTACTCGCCGAGCGTCGCAACCACGTTCGGCGATTTCGATTCGCAGCTCGCGCTGTTCCGTCGCGGTGATTCGGTCCAGGTAGTCGCCGCGTACGATCTCACTCCCGACACAGCGCTCGTTGGGCCCGCTGTCCGCACCGCTCTGGTTTTGCAGCGTGATGAGCTGGAGGCACCACTCATTTCACAGTCGGCGGAAAAGCGCGGCTGGTACTCTCTCACAATGGATTCCACGCCGCGCCTGCTGAGTCTCGAGACCTGGAATCCCGAAAAGAAACGTGGCGGACGCATGCGCCGCGGTGTGTGGCTCCCACCGCGCGCACCGGGAACCGTGACCGTCTCCGACATGCTTCTCTTCGACGCGACATCGAACCCGGGCACCGACCTCGCATCGATACTTCCCGCGGCCCTCGGCAGTTTGACGGTAAACGGCACGAACAAGCTTGGACTCTACTGGGAGACATACGGTCTCGCGCGTCAGGATAGTGCGCTTCCGGTAAGCTTGACGTTGTCGCGTGTGAGCAGCGGATTGAGGAAATTTGTCGAGTCGATCGGTCTTGGTAAGCAAAGTACGCCGATGAGCATCGCGTGGCGCGAGACGCCCGCACTCGGCGGAATTGCAACGCGGTCGGTCGTGCTCGATTTATCGCTAATCCCGCGCGGGCGTTACAAGCTGAAGCTCGAGATGATTCCGCGAGTGGGACCACCCGTAACAAGTACTAGAGTTATTGAAATTCATTGACGTTGTCCTACAAGCGGTACGACAGGTCCCGGGTCTGAGGGACGCAGGTTTCGAGGTATGAGGTGAGGCTTCAGGAATGATATTTGTCGCTCGAACCTCACCCGGGACCTGAAACCTCGGCCCCTGTGACCCCGGACCTGTCCTTCCGCAGTAGGTAGTGGAGCGCGGTTCCTACAATAAGAGCTATCGCATAACCGTATGGCAATCCGGCTGCGAGCACTCCAACAATCAGCACAAGGAAAAAGCCGGAAGCACTTTCAGCCTCGTGCCGGATGAATCTCATCAGAGCGAGTGCTTCGAATAGCAGAAGTACTCCGAGCACCGGTAACGGAAACACCTCGACCACCTGTTGAAACCCCGCGGCGAGAAAAAGTCCGATCACGAGGTAAATCGATCCGTAGATGATGAGCGATCCACCGGTCCGCGCGCCGAACGTGTAATGGCCAACGAGTCCACCTGAGCCATGGCACGTCGGTACACCACCAAAAAATGGATTCACGAGATTCATCGCCGCGTAAGTGAGACTCAACTTCCGTACGGTGATGTGACGGTCTGGGAATAAATCTTCGGCGATCTGGCGAGTCGCGAGAACTGAATTACCAAGTGAAAGCGGAATCTGAGGAATCGCGAGAAGAACGAAGCCGCTGAGGATTTCGCTCAACGTCAAACGCTGAACCTGCGGCAAACTGAAGCCAATGCTCGATGCGATTGCTGATGAATCGAGCTTGAGAATCACAGCGTAAATAATTCCGAGCGCGATTGCGAACAGCGCCGGCGGAAAGCGACGGTTGCCAAGAAGCGAGATGATGATGACGAACGCGATCGAAGCCAGAACGTAGCCGCGCGCTCCGTCACGCTGCACATAGTTGCCTAGCGCAAGAGCAGCGAGCTGGAGTCCCAGTCCCAACTGAAGACCGCGAACAACAGGCCGTGGAACTGTACGCGCGAGCCAGTCGATCCCACCAGTAATCGTGAGAAGCAGCATCGCGATTCCGATTGCGAGGCCGCCGCCATAGAGAATTCCCGGTGCAACGCGTTGGGTGATCACAATCACCGCCACTGCTTTGAGCGGCTGCACCGCCTCAGTCCGAACATCACCAGCACGCTCGCGCTATGGAGGCCCGCGGCGAGGATCATTCCGATAACGAGCGGGAGATCGGTGCCGATGTCTCCGAATGCACCCGCCAGCTCATTGCGGTCGAAACGAAATCGCGGCTCCACGCCTATATTCTACGACGCTGCAAATGCTGAGACTACATGACTGACAATACTGTCGAAATCGAAAACGTCACCAAGCGATACGCCGAGCACGTTGCTGTAAACAATCTGACGCTGCGCGTTCCGAGAGGATCGGTTTACGGATTGCTCGGCCCGAACGGCGCGGGAAAGACGACGACAATCCGGATGATTCTCAACATCATCGCACCCGATCAGGGTACGATTCGGATACTCGGCGTCCCCTTCAACGATTCGCGCATCACCGATCGCATCGGCTATCTGCCCGAGGAGCGCGGATTGTATCGCAAGATGCAGGTGCGACGCGTTCTTCGTTTTCTTGCCGAGCTGAAAGGCGTCAAACGCGACGTAGCCGATGCGCGAATTACCGAGTGGTTCGAGCGATTCGATCTCAAAACGGCGGAAAAAGATTGGGGACTCTCCAAGATCGATGAGCTTTCACGCGGAATGCAGCAGAAGGTTCAATTCATCGGCACCCTCCTTCACGATCCCGATCTCGTAATTCTCGACGAGCCGTTCAGCGGCCTTGACCCGATCAACGCTCAGGCGTTGAAGGACACGATTGTCGATCTCAAGCGGCAGGGAAAGACAGTGATCTTCAGCACGCACCTCATGGACAACGCCGAGCGTATCTGCGATTCGGTGTGCATCATCGCTCGCGGAGAGAAAGTACTGGACGGCTCGATAGCAGCGATCAAGGGCTCACACGGCAGGCGGAACATTGCGCTAGCGCTCGAGGGCGGATCATCCAACGGCGTCGGAGAAATTTTCGCGGACCGCAATTTGGTTCAGCGCGTTGACGATTCGAACCGCTATTTCGAGGTTGAGCTCGTGGAGGGAGCTAACCCGCAGGATCTGCTGCATCGAATTGTCGCAACGGGAGCTGTCGTTCAGCGCTTCGAGCTGGTGCAGCCATCGCTTCATCAAATTTTCCTCGAGAGAGTTGGTGCACGCTCACGCGCTCCGGGCGAGGAGCCCTGGGCAGGCGGCGTCGAGATAGGAATGTCAGGACATGGGTAAGCTCTGGACGATCATCAAGCGCGAGTATCTCGAGCGCGTACGGACGCGATGGTTTGTCGTCGCTACCGTTTTCGGACCGGTATTCTTCGGCTCGCTCATTCTCATTCCGGCATATATGGCCAGAAAGTCGAAAGCGTCCGCCGATTTCGTCAACACGATAATCATCGACGCGACTTCGAGCGGAACTGGTCAGAAGGTTGCCGAAGCAATCAACTTCCGCCAACCTGCAGGGTCCGTTGCGCCCGTTGTTCGAATCGTTCTGCCGAGTGAGTTGACGCGCGCTGAAAGCACGGCCACCCACCAGGTAATGGCCAAGCAGGCCAGCGGTTATGTGGTCATTGACGAGCAGACGCTGAAGGGTGCGCAGGTGCGATACGCCGGCCGCAGCGCAACCTCGCTCGCGGACATGGAGAAGCTTCGCTCGACCGTACGTGAAACGCTTCTTGCCGAGCGACTCGAAGGCGCCGGCGTGAGACCGGACAGAATCAAAGCACTGACATTCATGCCTCTGCGACTCAAGGCCGATCGCATCACCGACGAAGGCCGCGGCGGCTCCGGATCGGTGAGCATCATCTTCGCCGGCGTGGTGGCGTTTCTCCTTTACATGTCGATCGTGCTGTACGGTCAGAATGTTCTGCGCGGAGTGCTCGAGGAAAAGACAACCCGTGTTGCCGAGGTTGTAGTCTCCAGCGTTCCCGCAGAGAGTCTACTCGCGGGAAAAGTCCTCGGAGTGGGGGCGGTCGGGCTGACACAGCAGATAATCTGGGTGGCTGCCTCGGTGGCGATGTTCAAGCTCCGCGCGCCGCTCATGGCGAGGCTCGGCGTTCCGACAACTCCGTTCCAAATGCCCGAGATTTCAGTTGGCTTTGCAATTCTTCTCCTCCTTTTCTTTCTTCTCGGATTCATTTTTTTTGCTTCACTGTACGCGGCGGTAGGTGCGTCAGTGAACACCGAGCAGGAGGCGCAGCAGGCGGTTCTGCCGCTTCTCACAATGTTGGTGGCGACCGCGGTTTTCATCAATCCTATCCTGATGAATCCGACTGGGCGCACCGCAGTCGTTATGTCCATTCTGCCGTTTTCAGCGCCGATAATCATGCCGTTACGGCTCGCGATTGGAAGTGTGCCATGGATAGACTTGGCGGCGGCGCTGACTGCGCTCGCTCTTTCATGCGTCGTTGCGGTCTGGCTCGCCGCGCGGATTTATCGAGTGGGACTACTCATGTACGGCAAGCGACCCACGATGAGGGAAATGGCGCGCTGGGTCAGCTACTCGCACTGACGGTCTGAGGACTTTCGCAATACTTGTCGAACGCACCGACGAGATCGTCCGCAATCTCGTTCGCCGTGCGGCCCTCGATGTTGTGTCGCTCGAGCATGAACACCAGGTGACCATCCTTTAGCAAAGCAATCTGCGGAGACGACGGCGCATATCCGAGGAAATAATTTCTCGCGCGCTGCGTCGCCGCTGGGTCCTGTCCCGCAAAAACAGTTGTGAGCTTCGACGGTTTCACGGGATGTTGAAGTGCCATCGTAACAGCCGGTCGCGCGTTCCGCGCCGCGCATCCGCAGACCGAGTTTACGACAACGAGCGTCGTTCCCTTCGAGTCCTTCAGTTTGGTGTCGACTTCCTCCGGCGTTCTCATCTCTTCAACGCCGAGCCGCGTGAGCTCCTGCCGCATCGGCGTGACAATTCTTTCATCATACATACGAGTACTGCTCCAGTTGTAATGAGTCTATCGGAATATAAATGGGTCAGTGCCGCCGACGCCCCGGGAAAGGTACAGCCGGTGTTTGTCGCGACTGCCTTCTCTCGAGCATGCCTTCCCCAGGAATGCCCGTACGCACCGTGCCCGCGCTCCAGGCTGCGTGTTCGTGCTTGAGCAGTTGGTAACGGACGAACTTCACGGTGATCGCGAGCAGCAATGAGAATAGAGAGATCGCGATCACACGCCACACAAGAATATTTCCGGCGATACTTGGCCAATCAGCGATGACGGCCGCTCCTGTGCCGAGCGGCTCACGGTGAGCAAGGATCAATGCAAGACTGACAATGCTCTCGGACGCTGACTCGAGCACGGCGAACAATGGTGCGCGCAACGTCCATTGCCGGAGAGGAAAGCGACTCAGGTGAATCGCGGCCATGAGCAGCACGAACGATGCGCCGAGCAAGAAAAGCGCGCCCGCGCGAAGACCGCTGAAGCTCGTGGAATTCGTGAGCACGACTGCACGGTACAGTCTGACGATGACACCGGTAACGAGAGCCATCTCGACGATGGACCTTGCGAGCTTGCTGAACGCGGCCGGCTCATGGAGCGCGAAGCCTGATGAGAGCCGCTGTCTCAGTCGCTCGCTGTTCTGGCGCGCGATGAAGTCGGGCATTGCGAAGCCCAATTTAATGCGGAACACGCCGTCGAGGGGGGGAAAATGACGTTAACACAGCGCGAGTTACCGATTTCCCGCTTCGAGCGTCGTCTAATACAATGCACCATAGACTCCGCTTTGCCGCGATGCTCGCAGCATCGCCGCTATTGGCCCTCGGTCTCGTTGCATCGCCGTCGCATAACGAGCCGGGCTGCGCTCCTGCGATTATCGGTAGCCGCTACAATCATCGGCTCTTTGTCTCTCTGATGAACCGGAAAGACAAGATCTCCGAGCGATTCCTTGCGGTGTACAATGTTCCGCGCGTCTCGACTCTTCAGGTGCGGCCGGTCAGCAATCCTGCGATTTGTCGGCGAGCTGCGATTGCGTACGGCAGTGTGATACACGAGAGCGCGCAAAGTCGAAAAGTCCACGTCCTGCGCGTAGGCTCACGCTACATCGTGATGGATCCAGATTATGTCGTGGAGAGACACCACCGCGCGGTCACTTTCGATTCGACATTCACGAAAGCTGTTGCGCTGGTCGCTGAGTAGTTAGCGGGTAGCGGGTAGCGGGTAGCGGTTCAGTGAATCCAATGGCCGATTCTGCTCCACCGAATGTCGGTGATGAAGGGAAGCGGCCGATCGCTGTCATCGGCATTGTACGAGTAGTAAACGAACATCGGCTTGCCCCGAATATTCTCCCTCGGCACGAAGCTCCAGTAGCGACTGTCTTTCGAGTTGTATCGGCTGTCGCCCATCATGAAATATTTTCCGGGCGGCACAACGAACGGCCCCCAGTTGTCGTGCGTGGGCTGCGACGGCGCCGCGCCGAATCGCGATGACTTGAGACCAAGCGGTTTCTGCCAGTCGAATAAAGGATCGACAGAATCCATCGCTCCGTCTGTGCCAGGCCGTGGCGTCGCAAATCCCTGTCGCTGTGCGATGCCGTTCACATATAGAACTCCCTTTCGCATGAACAGCGTGTCGCCGGGAACTCCGATCAGCCGCTTGACGAGAGTCGGGTTGGGATCGTACGGCTGGTCGATTTGCGTCGGTGACTTGAACACGACGACATCACCGCGTTTGGGATCTGTGATCCCCGGAAGATTTGAATTCGTGAAAGGAATATGCGGACCATAGACGAGCTTGTTCACGAACAGCCAGTCGCCGACTAGAAGCGCGGGAATCATGCTTCCCGAGGGAATTCTGTACGCTTCGAGGAAGAACGCCCGCAAGAAAATGAAGAAAATGAGCGCACTGGCGAGCGCTTTGAAATTCTCCCAGAAGCGCCGCGCGGGGCTGCGCTGTGAAAAAGGGCGCGCCTTTTGAGCGCGCCCCTTCGTAGACGCGACTGCCAAGTTTTACTTGAGGTGCTTGTTGACGAGTCGTGTCATCTCGAACATGGAGACCTGTTTCTGTCCGCCGAACACGGGACGGAGATTGTCATCGGCGTTGATCATGCGACGGTTCTTTGAATCCTGCAGTCCCTTACGGCGAATGTAGGCCCACAGTTTCTTGGTGACTTCTGTACGAGGGAGAGGAGAGCTTCCGACCACTGGAGCGAGCTGCGCGCTTGGCGTCATCGGCTTCATGAACGCGGCGCTGGGCACACGCTTCGTTCCCGATTTCTTTTTGGCCTTTCTCGCCGCTTTCTTCGCGGGGCGCTTCTTTCCAGCCGACTTCTTTTTACCGGAGCTCTTCTTCTTTGTTGCCATCGCTTCTCCTGGTGAACGGAACGGTGCGGCGAACGGGGTGACGCCGATGCGCGTCTGGCCCGCAAGATAGAGCAGCAATAGCCGTGCGCAAGAGGGAAAAAACCGCTTTTTACGAGAGAAGAAGTTTCATCATGCGCACATCGTACGGGTCGGGAGAGTCGTCGTCATCGGCGATGTCGTACTGCTTTTGCGGCGTCTCGAGTATCAGCGGAACGCCGTTTGTCCGACTGTCGCTCATCAACCAATGAAACGGTTCTTCACCGATGTGACCATCGCCAATCAGCACATGCCTGTCCCTATTGGATCCTAGCTCACCATCGCTGTCGTTCAGATGGAAAAATGACGGAGCCTCTCCGGTTTTCTTCTCGAACTCGTCGATCACGGCGGTCAATTCGTTTTTCGACTTCGCGATGTCGTAGCCCGAGGAGTAGAGGTGACACGTATCCAATCCGTACCCGGTGCGCGGTCGAAGAGCACGCGGTACGTCAGCCAACATCTCCGCAACTTCGTCGGCGGTGCGACCCATCGTTCGTCCCGCACCAGCAGTGTTCTCGATGAGAAGACGAGTCGGCGAATCAATTGCCTCGAGCGCAACGATGATCGCTTTTGCAATGCGTTTCGCAGAGGCAGAACGCTCACTCGTCCCCGCTGACCCGGGATGAAAGCACACGCAACCGGCGCCGATTGCACTCGATCGCTCGAGCTCTTTCGTGAGTCCGCCGCTCGCTCTCGCCCACTTCTCGTCGTCGGGAGTTGCAACGCTCAGCACGTACGGCGCATGCACGACGACAGCTTCGCGTTTGATTTTTGATTGCGCCAACGCGGCCTTGAATCGCGTTACGCGATCGGGATTGATGTTGGATTTATCGCCGTAGAATTTTGGTATGACAGTGAAGAGCTGCATCGCCGTCATGCCGGCGTTGGCCGCGCGCTTGACGGCCATGTGAATGCCGCCGTTGTTGATCGTGTGCGCACCGAGAAGCTTAGTCACGCAAAAAACAGATTGAACGGAGGGAGACGGATTAGAAACAGGAAAAAGTTCTGATCCGTTCTAATCCGTTCAATCCGCTTTCTATGTTATCGGAAACGAATGCCGACGGAAATCGGAACGAATGTAGTGTTCGAGCTTCCGGCGTTGCTGTCGAAAACGAGGTGAAATCTCGCTTCGATGAAAGTCGAGAAGCCGGTAAGCGGAATCGTGATTCCTGCTCCGCCGTTGACCCCGCCCTTTGTCTGCGATTGGCATCCGTCGCAACGCTCGTTGTAAATCCCTCCTCCACCGATGAGGTACGGCCTCACGGTGTACGGCTGGGTCATCGGGAAATTCCAAATGACGTTCACCAAGCCGGCAATGATGCTCGGATAATTGTCGGCCTTCTCACCAAATTTGTGGTATGTGCCCTCGACTCTGATTCCAAGAGGGAAAGCCGGCGTGTTCCACTCGAGAAGACCGCCAGCATGCCAGCCTGTTGCGGCGAAATTGGCAAAGTCGCCGAGTGGAATCGAAGCGCCTCCAGCGATTCCGAAACTGACCGGCGAGCCCAGCTCCTGCGCGAGTGCTGCGGATGACACCGTAACCGTCGACGCCGCGACAGCGACTAGCGACCATCGACTCCAACGAGTATTCCGTTTCATTTCGCTCCTCTCATCGTGAGGTGAACAGCCATCGAGGGAAAGGTAATAAGCAAGGGGACCCTTTTGTCTTATTTCCAGATGCCTTCGCGGTATGCAGTCCGTGTGGCACTGACGCGCGGATCATCGGAGTAGTCGCTCCACCACACGCGTATTCTGTCGCCACTGAGTTTCACGGTGGGTTGCTTCGCCCGCTCGCTCACATTCGAGATCGGTTGTCCGGGTCGAAAAATGTGACCCATTGTATTCGACAGGGCGATTCCAACCGCGGGTTGCACACTGTTGGGATCATCGTACGCGACTGCGACGCGATCACCCTCCGATGCGACTGCAACCGATGAAGGATTGTCACCGAATAGTATCGGCACGGGCGAATGAAACGTTCGCCCGCGGTCCATCGAATGTGCGAAAAAAATTCCGTGTCCCCGCATGGGTTCGGCAAAGTAGGCAACGTGCACGTACCCACTTGCTGAATCGGCAGCGATCGCTGGTGCAGGTCGGCCGCAGCCACGGACGCTTTGATCAGTGGAATCAACAATCACCGGTGAGTTCCATGTCTTTCCGCCGTCGTTCGACCGCGCAATAAATAACACTGCGCTGCTGTCCTTCCGGACTGACCACCACGCCGCGAAAATCCCTTCTCCTGCGCGTGTCCCACGCACCGAGACGGGACACGCATTACGCGATGGCGAAAGAGTTCCGAGAGGAATGTTTGCCGGCAGCGCCGGTGCAGAATAGTTCACCTCATTCCACTGCACTTTTTGGTCGGAACACGCAGCGAGTAGAAGTAAAACGGCGATTATTGCACGCATTCGGGCGTCGGTTAGCGGTCATCGGCTAGCGGGTACCAGCAACCGGGGTTGTTCGTTGTATCTTTGAACATTAAGCGGGAACACACACAAGGATTACCAGAATGGCCGTATCATCGGTTCGCCCAGCGCCGGCACCGGTCGCAAAACCCACTGAATCTCCCGAATCAGCAGCCTTCGCGCCCGCAACCGCGCCGCAAACATCACCCGTTGTCGGGTTCACCGGAAACCGGCGTGTGCCGAATCCGCAAAATGAGCCCGTGAAAAGTTACGCACCGGGAAGTCCGGAGCGTGCTTCACTGAAAGAACGACTACGCACGATGTCAGACGAGCGAATTGAAATTCCGCTCATCATCGGCGGAAAGGAGATCCGCACGGGCGATCTCGCACAGACCGTGATGCCGCACAACCACCGTCACGTTCTCGCCAACTGGCACCGGTCAGGTGCGGCTGAAATCGACAAAGCGATCGAGGCGTCGCGCACAGCTTCGCGTGATTGGGCGAATTGGGCATGGGAAGATCGCGCCGCAGTTTTTCTGAAAGCTGCCGAGCTGCTCACGACCACCTGGAGAGCGACACTCAACGCATCGACGATGCTAGGCCAATCGAAGACGGCGTTCCAGGCGGAAATAGATGCCGCGTGTGAGCTGATCGATTTCTGGCGATTCAATCCTCACTACGCGCAACAGCTCTACGATCAGCAGCCAATCAGCGATCACGCGATGTGGAATCAGCTCGACTATCGAGCGCTCGAGGGATTCGTCTACGCGGTGACGCCGTTCAACTTCACATCGATCGCCGGAAATCTTCCGACCGCGCCGGCGTTGATGGGAAACACAGTGATCTGGAAGCCGGCATCGAGTGCGATTCTGAGCGCGTACTACATCATGAAGTTGCTCGAGGAAGCCGGCCTTCCTCCGGGTGTGATCAACTTCATCCCCGGCGATGCAGCGACGATCTCGGACAAGCTGCTCGGCCATCGCGATCTCGCGGGGGTGCATTTCACCGGAAGCACCGGCGTTTTCAACAGCATGTGGAGGACGATCGGCTCGAGCATGTCGAAGTATCGGTCGTATCCGCGCATTGTCGGCGAGACCGGCGGCAAGGATTTCATTGTTGCGCATGCCTCGGCCGATCCGGCTGCTCTCTCAGTCGCTATCGCAAGAGGTGGATTCGAGTACCAGGGACAAAAATGTTCGGCGGCGAGTCGCATTTACGTTCCCGAATCCATTTGGCCGGAGGTGCGTGATCGCACAGTCGCAATCATGAAGGAAATGCGAATGGGCGATCCCGCTGATTTCCGGAACTTCATGGCCGCGGTCATCGACAAGAGGGCATTCGATAAAATCAGCGAGTACGTCTCGCACGGTCGCGACAATGCGAAGATCATCGCTGGCGGCGGCGTAAAAGGAGACGAAGGCTATTTCGTGGAGCCCACTCTCGTCGAGACGCGTGATCCGTCGTACAAGCTTTTGTGCGAAGAGATTTTTGGACCAGTTGTAACGGCGCACGTGTACGCAGATGCGAAATGGGAAGACACTCTCGCTATTGTCGATCAGACCTCGCCCTACGCGCTCACCGGCGCAATCTTCGCGCGTGATCGCTCGGCAGTGCGAACCGCGTCGATCGCTCTCCGGAATGCGGCGGGAAATTTCTACATCAATGACAAGCCGACTGGAGCAGTTGTTGGTCAGCAGCCGTTCGGTGGTGCGCGCGGTTCCGGTACGAACGACAAGGCCGGGTCGATTCTCAATCTCGTGCGCTGGGTGAGCGCGCGAGCAATCAAGGAAACGTTCTCGCCGCCGGTAGATTACAAGTATCCCTTCATGGCGGAGGAGTAACAGGACTCACTTCGACGGCCGTTGCAGCACGATCAGTTTGGCGTCGTCCTTGCCGACTGTCTTGAGCCACGCGATCACGTCGGGCATTCGACTCGCCGGCGCAATGTTCCTTGTGCCGGTGAGTGTGCGGGTCATGCGAAGCTCGTCACCGACCTGTTCGTACGTCACCTCGTAAGTTCCCGGCGGCCCCGACATTGTTTCGCTTTTTGGTAATGTTGCGCGCCAGCCGGTTGGAAGTTGCATTCGCACTTCCGTGTGTGTCCGAACTGGCCCAGCAACTTGAATGAGATCGATTGGATTCATTCGCACCGGTTCCTTCTCCAGCTCACTGGCCGTGCGGGCAAAGAACGTCATTGGCCTGAGGGGATTCGTCAGGAGCTCCAAACCGCCTGCCGAGGACATGACCTTGGTCGCCGTTACTTTTGCGCGAACTTTCGCCGGCACATTGAAGTCCTTTCCGTTGTACGACTCGAGGCTGTCGCCTTCCGCTTCCTCGAAAACCTGCCGTGCGAGTATGCGCGCGAAGAACGCCCGACGGGTCGAGTCCGGTTGAGTCTGGAATATTTCTCGAAGGCCCACCTCGCCAGAACCCGTTAGATGCTGGGAGATCTGACCCTTGAACGTGCCATCCTCCGAAAGCTTACCGGTGATAATCGTTTCGCTCGACCCGTCAGGTGACGGCGCGATTGGCAGACGAATCTCCTCCGCGTCTGTTTCCTTGACCAGCACGGCCAGGGTTCCTTGCTCTCGCGGTGGAAGTTGACCCAGTGGATCCGAGCTGGCTGTGAGGTCGGCGAATTCATAGCCGTCACCGTTCCGCACCGCCGCAATCATATGATTGAATTGCTCGAGTGCCGGGGATGAGCGTCTTCCAATCCCGAAGGCGTTGAGCAACACTGGATATCCGATGACTCCGATCTTGCGAAGCGCCGCGACAAAAAGCATCGCCTTGTCTTTGCAATCACCAAAACCTGTTTGCACTACTGTCTCCGCGCTTCGCGGAACGTATCCGCCGCGTCCGAGCTCGATGGCAACGTAGCGAATGTCTTGCGCGACCCATTTGTGAATCGCACGAATCGAATCTTCCCGATTCCGCGAACCTGCGACCGCAGCCGCAATTTTCTGTTCGACAAGTGGCGTGATTGCGTACGCGTCGCGCGCGATCGGGGCGTACCACTTTCCGATCGCCCGCCAGTCGAACGGCGGGGATACCGTGATGGCCATGACAGGTGAAAGCGAATCCGGAACGAACCTTTCGAACCGCAACTTTGGCACGTTCGCCGTATACCAGACGTAGCTCTTTCTGCCTCCGGTGACGCGCTCGCTGCGCTTGAAGTTGAGATTTCGCTCGTCGATTCGAGGAGTGTATCCTGCGGGAACATCGACCACGAAATTCGATCGCTTCACCGGCACGCTTGGAGTCACCCGCCAACCGATAATGAAATCTCCTTCCATCGATGGCTTCCGTTCTTCGACTGTCACGCTCCAGTCGAGAATCGTTCCGGTATCGAGCCCCGAGAGTGACATCCGCCGAACCTTCGTCGCGACATACGTCGGATTCTGCATCGCAGCTGGGACGTCCGATTCCTGAACCTGCCCGGGCTGAGCACTCACGATTTCGCCGTTCGGGCGAACAACTCGCATCCAGTTCACTGTCAATGTTTGATGCGCAGGCTCGTATCCCCACGACTGCTCACTGTACTGTTGAGCCCCTTCTGGTCGAAGAATCTGAACGACCTGCCGGAATGTGCGCACGTTCCGCCCATCCGCTTCGAGGTGGTAGACCCCTTCGTCGAGAAGTAGAACGGAAGCTTCGTTAGGAAAATCCGAAGGTTTCGCCGCGAGCGAATAAATCGAGTCGTGCAGAATTGGGCTCGGAATCTGCGCTCGCGCGGAGGTTGATTGCGTGCTGGAAATTACAAACGCGAGCGCGACGATAATCAGCTGCTTCATCGGGTCCATCCCTGAGGCCGACGGTGATTCGGACAAGCCAACACTACCTTTGAGCAACTCCACTCGCCAGAGCGCATATGGGAGTGCGAGATTTGGAATGTGTCAGCCTCTGTAGTTAACCCGTTGCGACAAGCCGCGTCGTCCGCTCCGCTGAATGCACAGGAGTTGGACGTGCGACGCATTCGCGCTCTTCGTGGTCCGAATTATTGGCGACTCGCTCCGGTAATCGCCGGCGACGTTCACCAGGGATCGCTCGAAAAAGTCACGACAACAGACGTACCAGGCTTCACCGAGCGACTCACGAGTGCCATTCCATCACTCGAGTCGCACAAGTGCACGCGCGGGCATTTTGGCGGATTCATCGAGCGACTCATCGAGGGCACGCATTTCCCTCACGTACTTGAACACGTTGCACTCGAGCTGCAAACGCTCATCGGCAATGAGGTTTCATTCGGCCGAGTCGTTCCATCCGGTGACGAGGGTGTTTGGTGGCTGATCGTCGCGTACGAGGAGGAGCAAGTCGGCCTTCAGGCGATGCGCGATGCAGTCACGATCGTTCGTGCATGCATCGCCGGGCAAAAAATCGACGTCGGCACCATTACCGATGAGTTGCTCGCACTGCACGAATCGTCGCGGCTCGGCCCATCCACCGGAGCGATTGTAGAGGAAGCGAGACGCCGAGGAATTCCCGTTCGCCGCCTCAACAACTATTCGCTCGTCCAGCTCGGACTTGGCAGAAACCTTCATCGCATTCAGGCGACACTCACCGATTCGACAAGCGCCATCGGGGTCGAGATCGCGCAGGATAAAGACGACACCAAGCGCGTTCTCGAGAACATCGGACTTCCGGTTCCAAAAGGTGACGTCGCGCGAACTGTCGAGCGCGCTTTGGAAATCGCCGCAGAGATCGGGTATCCGGTGATTCTCAAGCCACTCGCGGCAAATCATGGTCGAGGAATTTCCGGTCGACTCAATGACGAAGAAGGACTACGCGAGGCATGGAAGCATTCTTCCGCATACGGATCTCGCATCGTCATCGAGCAATTCGCCGAAGGACGCGACCATCGTGTGCTCGTCGTCAACAAAAAAGTTGTTGCGGCTGCCGAGCGTGTTCCTGCGAACGTGGTGGGCGATGGACGGAGAACAATCGCCGAGCTGATTGAAGAAGCGAATCGTGATTCACGGCGTGGCGTGGGTCACACGAAGATTCTGACGAAGATTCCGACCGACGAGCGAGCGATCGAGCAACTGGCGCGAAATGGTCTCACGATGAAGACGGTTCCGGCAGAAGGCGAAATGGTGACGCTGGCTGCAACGGCGAATCTTTCGACCGGCGGAACGTCGATCGATCGCACAGACGAGATGCATCCCGACAACGTGACTGCGTGCGAAATGGCAGCAGGTGTGATCGGTCTCGACATCGCGGGAATCGACGTTCTCACACCGGACATTTCGGTTCCCTTCCGCGAGAATAACAGCGTTATCATCGAAGTGAATGCCGGTCCGGGCATTCGGATGCACACGCATCCTGCTGAGGGACGCGCGCGCAATGTCGCTGCGCCGATCATCGACATGCTCTATCCCCCCGGTGTCGACGCAACAATTCCGGTTATCGCTGTCACCGGTACTAACGGCAAGACAACCACCGTTCGTCTGATTGCCCATCTTTTCAGGGTAAGCGAGAATGTCGTCGGATTCACCACGACGGACGGCACCTACCTCGGCAACCGCCTGGTGATCGAAGGCGACATGACCGGCCCGTTCTCGGCAAACATCATTCTGTCGAATCCGACCGTCGATATCGCGGTGCTCGAAACCGCACGCGGTGGAATTCTACGAGCCGGACTCGGCTACGACGAATGCGACGTCGGCGTTGTGCTCAACGTCTCGGCTGATCACCTCGGCCTTCGCGGAATTCAGACCATTGAGCAGCTGGCCGATGTGAAGAGTGTTGTTGCCGCGGTCGTGAAGCGCGAAGGGCACGCCGTTCTCAACGCCGATGATCCACTCGTGTACGGGATGCGCGATCGCAGCATGGGCGACATCGTCCTTTTCTCGACGAAACCCGATGGAGAGAGTGCAGAGTTCGAGCTGCACCTCTCGCGAAATGGAATCGGCGCACGAATAGAAAAGGACACATTTGTAATTCGTCGCGGCAAATTGCGCATTCCAATCGCATCGGTTCGCGAGGTGCCGCTAACACTCGGCGGCGCAGCACGATTCCAGTACGAGAATATTCTTGCGGCGATTGCAACAGCGTACGTACAGGGAATGCGTTACGACGATATCCGTGCGGGCCTTCTCTCTTTCTTCCCTGCTCCCTC
>WNGI01000588.1_pt1 | contig 29362 bp, 21 predicted proteins | sample 5400621 | NCBI WGS metagenome assembly WNGI01 (sample SAMN13153374, study PRJNA577476) | soil metagenome | isolation source: 20 cm soil or saprolite under Garry oak tree replicate 1 | place: USA:California | collected 2016-06-15
GCTCACATCGCTGGATGGCAAAGTCTTCGTCTTTGATGATCAGGGGTTCCATGTGCTGCCGGGGGGTCGGCGGGAGGGCACGGAGCCCGTGCTCGCGGCCCTCGCCCGCGAGATCCTCGAGGAGGTCGGCTGCGCGCTAATCGGCGAGCCTCGGCCGCTCGGGTTCTTTGAGCTTCGCAACGATGGGCCTCGACCGGAAGGCCATGCCTACCCGTACCCACTCAACTACCACGTCGTGTTCGAGGCGACCGCCGGAGCGGTGACCCAGGCACCGGTGGACCCGAACGTCCATGACGGTCGGTTCGTGTCGCGAACTGAAGCGCTCGCCATGGATCTCCCCTGGGCCGAGCGGGTGTTCCTCGAGGCTGCGTAGCCGATGCGGACGTTGCTGAACGATCGATTCGCCCCGATCACTTCGTCCCCGGGCTACCTGAAGTTGGGCCTGGATGACGCCGTCAGTGCCCTGTCGACGTGGCGTCGCAGGCTGAGTCGGGGCCGCCCGGTTTCGGTGGAGGAGGTCACCGATCCCTTTCCGGAATGCCTACGTCGGTTGGAGCCGTTGACGGGCGGCGTCGTGCCGCGCGAGCTGCTCGTCGAAGCCTCAAAGGGTTGGACGGCGTATTTCGACTGCTCGCTCCGGGGCACGGATGCCGTCAGCACGGTCGGCTACCTGACTGAGGCAGCCGGCTGCCAGGGTCTGAGCATTCGCGCCGTGCCCCACACCCTCGGCCAGCCAGGTCTGAGGCACGGTCAAATGGGAGCGGTGCAGTTCGAGATGTTCGGTCCTTTCAAAACCGACTTCCTGAACTACATCCGCACGGTGCATGCATCGTTCGACGGCAGCCACTGGGTTTTCGACGCCGTCGGCACGCCGCAGGATTTTGAGGAGATCGATGCCTACCAGGCGCCCCGTGTCCGCGACCGATTCACCTCGGAGATGCTGGAGCGCTACTGCAGGGCGCTTGGCCTCGACGTCTTCAACCCGCAGGCCTACGGACCTCGGGCGGTGCTCGTCCGAGCCGAGGTACAGGTTCCGCTGACTGGCAAGGTGATGACACTCGACGAAGTTCAGCGCTGGCTGGAGATTTTTCCGAGACGAAACTGACCGCAGACGAGCCGGATTTACTCGATCAGCTCGTACGCGGGGATTGTGAGGAACTCCTTGAACTCCGTTGAGAGCGCAACGCCTTCGAAGATCTCGCGCGCTTCCTCGTAGCGGCCCTTTCCGAAGAAGTCGTCGCCCACGACGGACTTGATCTTCGCGAGCTCCTCACGCTCGATGTCGCGCACGAGCTGCGCGGTCACGCGCGGCCCTTCGGCGAGCGAGACGCCGTGGTGGATCCATTGCCACACCTGAGACCGCGAGATCTCGGCCGTCGCCGCGTCTTCCATGAGGTTGTTGATCGCTGCGGCACCGGTGCCGCGAAGCCACGACGCGATGTACTGGAGGCCGACGCTGACGTTCGTGCGCAAGCCCGCATCGGTGATCGTCCCGCCGGGGATCCGTACGTCGAGCAGCTGCTCCGCGGTCACGTCCACCTCGGGCCGCTGGCGGTCGAGTTGGTTCTGTTTCTGGCCGAGCGCGCGATCGAACTCGCTCATCGCGGTCTCGACGAGATCGGGATGAGCGACCCACGTGCCGTCGAATCCGTCGGTCGCCTCGCGCTTCTTGTCGTCGCGGACCTTCGCCAGCGCGGTCTCGGTCACGGCCGGATCACGTCGATTGGGGATGAACGCCGCCATGCCTCCGAGCGCGAACGCGCCGCGCTTGTGGCACGTCTTCACGAGGAGCTCCGTGTACGCGCGCATGAACGGAACGGTCATCGTCACCTTGTTGCGGTCCGGCAGGACCATCTCCGGCCGGTTCCGGAAGCACTTGATCATCGAGAACATGTAGTCCCAGCGGCCGGCGTTCGTAGAGCGTCTCCTCCATCTCGAACGCGAGTGGCAGGACCTCGACGAGCACCGTCGCCTTGATCTTGCCGTGACCGAGGTCGAGCTCCTTCTCGGTCCAATCGAAGATGTCGTTCCAGAGGCGTGCCTCGCGGTGGCTCTCCATCTTCGGCAGATAGAAGTACGGCCCGCTCCCTCGCTCCAGCAGCCGCCTCGCGTTGTGGAAGGCGTAGAGCCCGAAGTCGAACACCGCGCCGGATATCGGAGCGCCATCGATTTGGAGGTGCCGCTCCACCAGGTGCCATCCACGTGGCCGGACGACGAGCGTCGCGATCTCGTCGTTCAGCTTGTACTCGCGGCCGTCCGGATTCTTGAACGAGATCTTCCGCTCGACGGCGTCGATAAGATTGCGCTGACCCTCGACCATGTTTGACCACGTCGGCGTGTTCGCATCCTCGAAGTCGGCCATGTAAACAGAGGCGCCCGAGTTCAGCGCGTTGATGACCATCTTGCGATCGGTCGGTCCGGTGATCTCGACCTTACGGACGCGTAGGTCCTTCGGGACCTCGTCGACACGCCAATCCTTCTGACGAACGTCGGCGGTCCCGCTCAGGAAGTGGAACGTGCCGCCGCTCCGTAGGCGCTCGGCGCACTCGGCGCGCCACGCAAGGCGCTCGACGCGAGTGGGTTCGACCTCGCGATGGAGGCGCCCGAGAAATTCGAGCGCCTCCGGTGTCAGTACGTCGGGAAAACCCTCGTTCGCGGGTGCGCGGATCTGCGCCTCGACCGTCCGCATCGACCGTATCCTGCCACGCTGAAGTGGGCCGGCAATTCGACCTGAGCGGCAAGCGTGCGCTGGTCACGGGCGGCGGACGCGGGATCGGGCGCGCGATCGCGCTGGCGCTCGCCGACGCAGGCGCCGACGTCGCTATCACATCGCGGAAGGCGGGCGAGGCCGAGGGCGTCACGCATGAGATCCGCGCCAAAGAAAGGCGCTCCATCACGCTCCCGCTGGATGTCCGCAGCGTCCCGTCGATCCGCGCGTGCTTCGAGGCCTTGATGCGCGAGTGGAAGACGATCGACATCCTCGTCAACAACGCGGGCACGAATATTCCGACCGACCTCGTCTCACTCAACGAGGAGAGCTGGGACACCGTCGTCGACACGGACCTGAAGGGCGTCGCGTTCGTCACGCAGGCCGCCCTTCCGCTCCTGCCGGACGGCGGTCGCGTGATCAACGTCGCATCGATCTATGGGGTGCTCGGCCGGGTCGAGCGCATCGCGTACAGCGCGGCTAAGGGCGGCGTCGTGACGCTGACGAAGTCCCTCGCGCTGGAGCTCGCGCCCCGCGGGATCACGGTCAATGCGGTCGGCCCGAGCCTCATCGAGACCGACCTGACCCGCGAGCGGATGCGCAAGGACCCAGGCTTTCGCGATGTGGAGGTCGCCCGCACCCCGCTGAAGCGTCTGGGCACCGCGGAGGACGTCGCGGGCGCCGTCGTGTACTTCGCGTCAGCGGAGGCCGGCTTCGTGACCGGTCAGCTCCTTCTCGTCGACGGTGGGACCAGCGCCCACTAGAGGCGGCGGGGGCCCCCGACGGGGCAGGGGCCCCGCGCCCATCCCCCGCCAGTACGTCCGTACTCCCCCGCGGTCGATCTGGTCCCGTCGGGTGATGGGCCAGACGGTGCTCCGCCCTACAAATTGACCACGAACACGGGAGGAAGCGAAGAGACCATGGGAGGCGTTCGGCCAGTGGCCATCGAATCGGCCCGAGCCTTGACCGAGGAGCCCAGCGTGGAGTCGCCGAAGATCGACGCCGCGCCTCTGAACGTCGTCCGCATGACGCCACCGGTCGAAGCGACCCTTCGCATTCTCCTCAACAGTGTCCCGTATCTCATCGGCGCCGCGGTTGTTCGTCAGCCTGCTGTCGGCGACGCGGTGGAAGCCGAGGTCGGCCGCATGCCGTGGCTCCACGACCGTCGCCTCCTCACGCTTCAGCTCCCCGACGACTCGCTCCCGGCGAACCGCGCGATTCTTCTCGACTGGCCTGTGCCGTACCAGGCGGAATGGGTCGGGGTGCCGCCGCGGCTCCTCATCTCGCGTCTTGTCACGCAGGACCGCACGGTCGGCGTGCTCCTCGGCACGTTGATCAGCCGCGATCAGATCTCCGTTGGAGCGCGCGAGGCGCTCGATCTCTCCTGCGAGCTCATCGCCGCGGCGGTCGGCAGCGACTCGCTCGCGACGCTCTCCGCGCCAGCGCCCGTCGACGAGCCACGACGCCTGGTTGTGGTCCCGGACGAGGCGATGCCCGAACCAGAGTCGTCCCTTGTCATCGCCATACCCGCCGAGTCCGAGCCCGTGCTCGACCCGAAGGACGAACAGGACGAGCGCGACCGTCAGGTCGTCGACGAAGTTGCGCGTGCACTAGACGAGCTCACCGACGCGCGGTCGATCGGTCGCGTTCTCCGCGACGCCGTGACCGCGATCGCGGGTGTCGATGGGTTCTCAGTGGCGCTCTTCAACAGCGTGCGCCGCGAGGTCGCGTACCGGTACAAGGTCGTAGGTGCCGACCCCGACTCCGCGGAGATGGGCCGCCAGGCCGTCGACGACGGTCCGGATTGCTACGCCGCTCGCCACGACCGGCGATGGCACGGATTCGTCCGCGAGATCGGCGTGCGAGGCCCCGAGGGCGTCGAGGCGCGCAAGATCTCCGTTCTCCAGTACCCACTCATCGCAGCCGACGAGATCTTCGGAGTGACAACCCTCCAGATCTTCGGCGACACCGGATTCTCCGATCACGCGACCCGCCTCGTCCTTCGCGTGATCGAGGTCTCGAGCGACCGGCTCGCCGCCGTTCGGCGCGCTGCGCGCTTCCAACCAAGTCTTTCCCCTTCGGAGTCCGCGGCGGCCGCCGTCCTCCCGCCGGTCGCCGCGGCTCCCTTTCCCTCACAGCTGAGCGCAGCGACCGAGGCCCCGACCACAGACCAAATCCTCAACGACCTCGTGACGAAATGCACCGAGATCGGTCTGCCGACGACGTTCATGGTTGGGGTCGACCCGGCCGCCGGGCTCATCCGAGGCGAGCTCATCTCGAACTCGCCCGCCGCGCGCGAGCTCGACTACGCCCTCGGGATCTCGGTGGGCCGCTTCACGATCGAGCTCTCCGACCGCTACAACGCGATCGCACGCGCATGTCGCGAAGGGCGCATCGTGACCTCGCCGACGCTGGACGAGCTCGTGCAGCCGCTCCGCGACGCCGACGGCGCCGCGACCTTGGAGCGGCTCGTCCAGGGGGGCCGTTCGACGATCATCCCCATCACCGTGTCCGGCGACGTCGTGGGTGCCCTCGTCGTTGGCCCGATGGCTGACGAGCCGGGGTTCAGCACCGTCGTCAAGGTCCGCGACCTGGTCAATGAGACCGCGTCGCGACTCGCGGAGGCGTGGCGCACCAAGCGCTAGCCCTATAGTCGCTCGCCGAATGGTCGGCGAGGTGACCTTCGCGGTCATCGGCCTCCTCTTTCTCATCGCCGACGTGCGGACTTTTTCGTCGACCTTCCAGCAGACTTTCTACGGTCAGTCGAACACGACCCTCGGGATCATGGCAACGGCCGTATTCGCGACCTCCTTCCTCGCGCCACTCGTCGGCTGGCGTCTCGGTCCAAAGCGAAGCGTCGGTATGAGCGCCGCCATGCTCGGCATCGCAACGCTCGTCGCGACGGTGTTGCGGAGCAACATTGCCGACCTCGCCCTATCCATCACTGGCATCGCCGGAGGCCTCTGGTGGCTCGGGCTTCTCCACGCCTCGCGGCCCGCCGATCGCCCGTCGCCGTTCGCGGTGGCGATGCCGATCGCCTTCTGCGCGGACCTCGTGCTCCGCGCTGCGTTTCGCACGGTCCCGCTCGTGGACGTGAATCCCGCACTCGCCGCTCCGCTCGTTCTGGTTGCCGCGCTCATCTTCCTCGCGGCTGGTGTCGCCGCGATGTCTGGGGCTCGCACGTGGGCGCGGCCTGACGCGCGGGGCGCGTTCGCGCTCATCGGTCTCCCGGCGCTGTTCCTGGTTGCTGAGACCGGTGCGACGAACGGCGCGCAGGTCGCGATTGCAAGCGGCCTGGGACTCGGCCCCGAGCCCGCCCGCGCGACGCAGCTCGGTATGGTGCTCGTCGGGCTTGGACTCGCTGCGGGCTCGCTCGCTCTTTCGCGGCGATATCCGCGAGGCGTCGCCGCCGCGATCGCCTGCGCCGTCGGAGCGGCACTCCTTTGGTACGTCCACGCGCCGGTCGTTTCGCTCGTCGGTGGTCTTGTTCTCGCGGCCGGGCTGTTCCTCGCCGCGGCGACCATCCCAGGCGCTCCCCTCAAAGTCGCCGGCTCGCCCGTGGTTGTAACACTCGCCCTCGCGCTCGGCTGGCTCGTGTTTGTCGGGACCGCGTTCGGCTTCTACGCGTTTTGGGCATACCTGCCCGCGGTGTACGCCGCGACGGCGATCGTGGCGATCGCCGCGCTGCTCGTGTCCGGCGGCGCGCTCCCGGCCTGGCGCGCGCTTCCGATCGCGCTCGTTCCGATTGTCGTGGGCGTTCCGTTCGTTGCGCTGTTGCTCACACCTCAGTCACCGCCGTCGAGGGATCCGACCAGTACGTTCCGCGTGATGACGTACAACATTCACCAGGGTTTCAACGCGGGCCAGGTCCCATCGCTCGACATGCTCGTCGACGTCATCTCCCGCGAGTCTCCGGATGTGCTCGTGCTCCAAGAGGTCGTCCGTGGCTGGATGATCGACGAGCAGCACGACGCGCTCGGTGTGCTCGCGGAACGCCTGGACATGCCATACGTATTCGCTCCGAATATCGGTGACCTGTACGGAAACGCGATCCTTTCGAGATTCCCGATGACCGACGTCAAGCGCGTCCATTTCGCGGTGCAGCCTTCCGCGAAGCACCAGCCGCGCGGCGCGGTCGGCGTCCGCATCGGCGACATATTGATCATCACGACTCACCTCGACGATGTCGCCGACTCGAGCGCGATCCGCCAGGAGGAGGTGCGAACGATCATGCGCGAGTGGGACGGCGAAAAGGTCGCGATCATCGCCGGCGACATGAACGCCGAGCCCGGCGACCTCGAGATGGGTCTCTTTTCGGAGGCGGGGTACGGGGATCTCGCTGAGCCCGCCGGCCCGACGACGACGATGGACGACCCGCCGAAGCGGATTGATTACATCTGGGGCATCGGTGTTCTTCCTTCGAGCCCACACACCGTGATGGCGCTCGGCGCTTCCGACCACCGAGCCGTCGTCGTGAACGTGACGAAGCTCAGCCGCTGAGCAGGCGCACAGACGAGCGTCCGCGCGTTGAACAACTTTCGCCCTACGGCGTTCCATGATGGTCGTGATGCGTCTTGCCACTCTCATCGCCGCTTTGCTCCTTCTCAGCGCGTGCGGTGACCCGCAGTCCGGCGCGCTGGCCGGCGGGCGCGGCTCGGCAACTCCGACTCCCGACATCGCCCTTCGACTGATGGACCGGGTCCGCAACATGACCGCGATCGTGCGGCGGGCCGATCGAATCGCCGCGGTGCAAGCGAAATGGGGCGATGTCCTCTCTCGGAGCGGCGTCCAAGGCGGCAATGGCGATCCAAACGAGGACGTCTGGGTCGTCGCGGTTGTCGGCGAGGTGTATCCGTCGTTTGGCGTGATGGAAATGGGATCGTCGCCATGCGGCACCTTTGTGTTCGACCTCGCGGGAAACGTGAAGAGTTCAGGCGCCTCGTCGCTCTCCGGTTGCGCTTCCTATTTCGCGGACTCGCTGGTGCCATCGTCAGCCCCCGTCGTCTGCGGGCCGGAACCGCAGGGCTATGCCGTCTTCGACCGCTTCAATTTCTCGCCAACGATCCCGGGGACCGTTCACCTCACGGTTACCCGCGACGACGCCTGGGTCCAGCCGCGTATGGTCCCCGGGCCGGTTCTCTACGAGGGCATCGATCAGTACGAGACCTACTGCCGGCTTGTCCACGCGGCCACGGTGCCGGGCAAGAACGACGCGAGGATGCTCGTGGGCCTAGGATCGCCGAGAGTTTCGCCATCCGCCGGCCTCGCGCAGATTTGGCTCAAGGGTGTTCACGCGATTTCGGCGACCGCCGGGGCAAACGGCGTGGTGGCGGTGCTGGCCGAGAGGGAATCAGGATTCGAGATCGTTTCTTATGACTGGCACGCGCTTGCCCCGCAGGGCGGTTACGTGAAATTTCGGTTCGTCGATGACGCCGGTGCCGATGTCACCACGTACGCCGTCGCGAACGGGCCATAACCGCCGCTAGACTGCAGGTAACCGCCGCGCTTCCTCGAGCGGCTACACGTGGGGCAGGGTCATCGCTAAGAACTTCGTCCATCTGCACACGCACAGCGAGTACAGCCTGCTCGACGGGCTGTCCCGCCTCAGCGACCTCGTCGGCCGCGCCAAGGCCCTGGATATGCCGGCCCTCGGCCTCACCGACCACGGCGCGCTCTACGGCGCGATCGACTTCTACACGCTCTGCCGAGACGCCGGCATCAAGCCGATCATCGGCGTCGAGACCTATATCGCTCGCAACAACCGCTTCGACCGCGACCCACGATCCGAGGGTCACGGAAAGCCCTGGCATCTGGTCCTCCTCGCGAAGGATTTCACCGGCTACCAGAACCTCGTCGCGCTCGTCACCGCCGCGCACCTGGAGGGCTATTACTACCGCCCGCGGATGGACAAGGATCTCCTCCGGGAGCGCAGCCAGGGCCTGATCGCGCTCTCCGCCTGCCTGCAGGGTGAGCTCGCGCGCGCCATCACAGATGAGGGCATCGACGCGGCCTGCGCCGTCGCGCTGGAGCATCAGACGATCTTCGGAGAGGGCAACTACTACCTCGAGCTCATGTCGCACGGCATCCCCGAGCAGGAGCGCGTCAACGAGGGTGTCCGCGAGGTCTCGCGGCGGACCGGCGTCCCACTCGTCGTGACGAACGACATCCACTACGTGCACGCGGACGACGCCGAGGCGCAGGACGCCATGGTCTGCATCCAGAGCGGCAAGACGATCGACACGCCCGACCGCCTCAAAATGATCGACAACCCCGAGCTCTTCATGCGGACCGCCGCCCAGATGAGCGAGCTCTTCCCGAACGACTCCGAGGCCCTCGAGAACACGCTGCGAATCGCCGAAAAGGTGGACCTGAAGCTGCCGCTCGGTGAGCTGCGCCTCCCGCATTTCGAGGTGCCGGCGGGAAAGACCCCCGAGGAGCAGCTGCGAACGCTCGCGGAGGCCGGCATCGTCGAGAAGTACGGCGCCACGACGCCGGAGCTGCGCGAGCGCGTCGACAAGGAGCTCGCGGTCATCGCGAAGACCGGCTACACCGGCTACATCCTCATCGTCCAGGACTTCATCCGGTTCGCGCACGAGCAGGGCATCCTCACCGCGGTCCGCGGTTCCGCCGGCGGCTCGGTGGTGAACTACGCGATCGGCATGACCGACATCGATCCGCTGCGGTACGGCCTCATCTTCGAGCGGTTCCTGAACCTCGAGCGTTTCACGCCGCCGGACATCGACGTCGACTTCATGGGCGACCGGCGCGACGAGGTCATCCAGTACGTCACGCAGAAGTACGGAGCGGATCGGGTCGCCCAGATCGGAACCTTCAACACCATGCTTGCGCGTGCCGCCGTCAGAGACGTGGCGCGGGTACTCGGCATGCCGTACGGCGAGGCGGACCGTGTCGCGAAGACGATCCCCTTCGGGACGACGCTCACCGACTCACGTCGCATGTCCGCCGAGCTCCGCGACCTCGAACAGGAGCCGCACATCCAGCGGCTTCTCGACCTCGCGGAGAAGGTCGAGGGGCTGGTGCGGTCGACCGGCACGCACGCGGCCGGCGTCGTTATCTCGCGAGAACCGATCACCCAGCTCGTCCCGCTCGAGCGCTCCAAGGGCAACGTCAACGCGCTCCAGACCCAGTACGAGGACAAGCAGCTCGAGAAGCTCGGCGTGCTGAAGTTCGACTTCCTCGGCCTGGGAAACCTCACGATCCTCGAGCACGCCTTGCGTCTCATCGAGCGCCAGCGCGGCATCAAGATCCGGCGCGAGGACATCCCGCTCGACGACAAGAAGACGTTCGAGCTCCTCGGCTCCGGAGAGACGACCGGGATGTTCCAGCTGGAATCGGCCGGCATGCGCCGCTACATCCGCGAGCTCAAGCCCGACCGGGTCGAGGACGTGATGGCCATGGTCGCGCTCTTCCGGCCAGGGCCGATGGACTACATCCCCACATATATCCGCCGCAAGCACGGCGAGGAGCCGGTGACCTACGCCCATCCGACTCTCGAGCCGGTCTTGAAGGCGACGTACGGGGTCATGGTCTATCAGGAAGACGTGATGGCGGTGACGCAGGCGCTGGCGGGCTTCACGCTCGCCGAGGCCGACGTGCTCTGCTACGCGGTTCGCAAGAAGTTCCGCGACAAGCTCGACGCGCAAAAGGTGAAGTTTGTCTCCGGTGCGGTCCGCAACGGCGTGCACGCCGACGTGATCGAAGCGGTCTGGAAGGACTTCGAGCCCTTCGCGCGCTACGGGTTCAACCGGGCACATGCCGCGATCTACGGGATCATCGCGTATCACACGGCCTACTTGAAGGCGAACTACACGACCGAATACATGACCGCGGTGCTCTCCGCCGAGATGGGAACACCCGACCGGATCGCGATCGCGGTAGCCGAGTGCCGGCGCATGGGGCTCGCCGTGCTGCCGCCGGACGTGAACGAGTCTGAGCTCGACTTCGCCTTCACCCCAAAGGGCATCCGGTTCGGTCTCGGTGCCGTCAAGAACGTCGGCGAAGGTGCGGTCGAGGGCCTCATCGAGGCGCGCCGCGCTGGAGGCCCGTTCCGCTCCCAGGACGACTTCTGCGAGCGCCTCGACCTCCAGCGCGCGAACAAGCGCGTGATCGAGTCGCTCATCAAGGCGGGCGCCTGTGACGAGTTCGGACCGCGCCTCTGGCAACTGGATCGTCTCGATCAGGTCCTGGAGACCGCGCAACGCCTGCAGCGTGACCGGGAGAGCGGGCAGGTAGGTCTCTTCGCCGAGCTCGGGATGAGCGGCCAGCTGGACGTGAAGTTCGTCGCAAGCCCGAACAGCAAGTTCGTCGACGCGCCGAAGGAAAAGCTGGCCTGGGAAAAGGAGCTGCTCGGGATCTATCTCTCAGCGCACCCACTCAACGCGCTCGCTCCGCGGATGAAGGACGTCGACAACCTCGTCGCGCTGGCGGAGCTGAACGAAGCGGGAGAGGACCTCGTCACCATCGCCTGCGTCGTCACGAGCGCGCGCAAGCACATCACCAAGAACAAGCAGCTCATGATGTTCGCGCAGGTCGAGGATCTGACCGGGAGCGTCGAGGTCACCGTCTTTCCGCGCGTCTACGAGGCGACGGCCCCGCTCTGGGGGACCGATGAGATCCTGCTCGTCCTCGCCCGAGTAGAGCAGCGTGACGAGGATCCGAAGCTCCTCTGCGAGCACGCGGTGCGGTTCGACGACGCGGGGATCGAAGAGATCAAGCGCGTTGCTGACGAGCGCCGGCAGTTCCTCGCCAAGCGAGCGAAGTTCGTGCGAAATGGAAACGGTGGGTCTGCCGCCGTGCAGCCGGGCGCCGTGCAGCCGGGGAGCGGCGCATTTCCTCGTCAGCCCAATGGTCCCGGGCGGGACGAGAGCGTGATCCCGCAGGCCCAAAGGGCCTCCTCGGAAACACCCCGCCCCCCGTCAACGCGGGACCTTCCCTCACTCGAGGAACCGCCGCCGCTCGTCATTCGATTCAGGGAGGTCCTCGACTACGAGCGCTCCATTGCGCTCTTCCAGAAGATTCAGGAAGTCCTCAAGGATCACGCCGGCGTGTCGCAGGTCGTGCTCGAGCTCCCACGAAATGGGGGCGGCATGCGTCGGGTGCAGACGTCATTTCGTGCGAAGCCCTCGCGCGAGCTCGCGGAAGCTGTCGCGCGCGAGGTCGGCGGTGACGTCGTCGAGGTCGTCCTCCCGCGTTGACCGGTAGCCCGCTCGCCTAGCGGGAGATTGGCATAGCGCGTGCCTCCCTCCATTCGGATGGCCAGCCGCGCGCGCTTGCGCCGATTACATGACGCGAACGACGAGATGTTCGGGTCGCTCGACCTCGGCCACCGGCTGCGGATCGCGGTCAAGTCCGCGCGAGACCTCCTGAGTGCTGACGCCGCGGCGGTCTTTCTGCCAAACGAAGGGGGAAACGAGCTTGTCATCCGCGCACAGGACGGCCTCTCCACCAGCTACGCGGCACGGCAGCGGCTTCCGATGGACGAGGTGCGCGCGCAAGTTCGCGCCGCCGGCGAGCACGTCATCCTGGACATGCCCTCGGGGAGCGTCGGCGACCATGCGCTCATTGAGGCGGAGGGTCTCGCCAAGCTGCTCTCCATACCCCTCTTCTTCCAGAAGAAGCTGAACGGCGTGCTCGTCGTCTACACCAAGGATCCGAAGCGCGCGTTCGAGCCTGATGACGTCGAGCTCGCCCATCTCCTGGCGGCCTCGACCGCGATCGGGATCACGAACTCACGTTTGTACGCGGAGGCGCTCGCCCAGCAGGACCTCCACCGGCATCTCCTCGATGCGCTCGGCGACGGGGTCCTTATCGGCTGGCCAACCGGGCGCTACGAAGCCAATCCCCGTGCGCAGGAGATCCTCGGTGTTCCTCAATTCGAGACGCTCGCTGAGCTTCGCGAGGCGGTCGACGTCAAAGACCTGATGACCGGCCGTCCCGTCCCTCCTGGTGCATACCCGCTGGATCGGGCGATGAAGGGAGAGACGACCAAGGGCGAGTTCTTCGTGACGCGGCCCGACACCGGCGACCGGCGTGATCTCGAGGTCAGCGGAGCGCCCGTTCATGGAGCGAACGGCGAAGTCGTGGCCGGGGTCATGACGCTTCATGACATCACCGATCTCTTGGCGAGCGAGCGCGAACGGGAACAGTTTCTCTCGATCGTTTCCCACGAGCTCCGAACGCCTCTCACTCCGCTCAAGGCACTCGCCCAGCTCGTCCGCTCGCGGATGCGCCGTTCGCAAGCGCAGGGTACCGAGCTGGACATGGAGTCTTTGGACCGGAATCTCGCCGCAATCGAGCGCCAGGTGGATCGGATGAATGGCCTGGTCAACGATCTGTTGTCAGTCTCGCGCGCGGAAAAGGGCTCGCTCAGCATGGAGCGGGTCTCATATGACCTCGCGGTCCTGCTCCGCGAAGTCGTCCAGCGGTACGTCGATGCGACTCTCGAAGAGGGGCGCCACGTCTTCGCTGTCGAAGCCCCCGCGAGCGTCCCCGCGCATGGCGACCAGTCGCGCGTCGAACAGCTCCTCATGAATCTCGTCGGTAACGCGGTGAAGTACTCGCCGGCCGGCGGCCAGGTGCGCGTCGCCCTGAAGGTCGAGGACCGGGCTGCCGAGATTGCCATCTCCGATCAGGGGATCGGCATCCCGCCGGACGAGATAGCAAAGCTCGGTCATCCATTTGTCCGCGGCGCGGGCCGTGCCAATACCTTCGCTGGGATGGGCGTCGGTCTCTACGTCGCGCGCATCGTGGCCGAGGCCCATGCCGGATCGCTCGGCCTGGAGAGCGATGGCGACGGCAAGGGGACTACGGTGCGGGTGAAGTTGCCGCTCTAGCGATCGGTGCCGGAGGAGGGATTCGAACCCTCATGGGCTTTCGCCCAAAGCATTTTGAGTGCTTCGAGTATCCCGGTTCCTCCACTCCGGCGCATCTCACATTGTAGGTTTCGCTAGCAGCTTCACCGCATCCTTCGCGAGACGCGGATTGGCGATTACGACTTGCCGCTCGTTCCACGCGGCGTCCCTGCCGGTCTTCAACGAAATCACTGCAGCGCCTGCCTCGCGCGCGATCAACGCTGGCGCGGCGACGTCCCATGGCGACAGCGCACTGTGCACGAACAGATCGAAGCGTCCCATCGCCAGGTAGGAGATCTCGAGGCCGGCCGATCCGATCACCCGGAGCCGCGCGCAGGTCGCGTTCAGCGTTGTGAAACGCGAATCCTTCTTCTTGGTTTCAGCGAACCCCAGGCTTGCGACCGCGAACGCGTCCGGCAGACGCCTCACTTGCGACACCGCGATCGGCTCGCCGTTTCGCGTCGCCCCTGCACCTTCCGACGCGACGAACGTCTCGCCGGTTCGCGGTGCATGGACAGCACCCGCCCGCGCCTTACCGTCCTCGACGTAGCCGATGAGCACGCAGTAGAAGGGCAGACCCTGGCTGAAGTTGAGCGTGCCGTCGATCGGATCGACCACCCAGAGCCGCTCGGACTCCGCGAGCCCTCTGCGCGCGCTCTCCTCGGCGAGGATCGGGACGCCGGCGTCGTGCGCTCTGAGACTCGCGATGATCGCCTTCTCGGCCGCGTGGTCCGCCGCCGTCGCAAAGTTGGCCCGTCCCCGCTTGCGCGTGACGATGACCGTATCGCCAACCACGATCGCGTTTCCGATCGCGACGGCCGTGTCCGCGGCGACACGCGCCAGCTCGGCGAATCGAGCGCGATCGCGCGAGCTAGTTTTCGCCTCCGGCATCGGTCGGGCAGAGTACTCGGACGCGCGCCAGCAGATCGTTGAGGTCGAACGGTTTGGAGATCACATCGGTGATGCCGCGCTCGGCGAAATCGCTCTCATGTTGATTCGTGGCCGCGCTGACGAAGAGCACCGGCATGTCACGAATGTCGGTGTCGGCGCGAACGCGATCGAATACCTCGAAACCATTGAGTCCCGGCATCATGATGTCGAGGATGAGGAGGTCGGCGTGCACCTGACGGACGGTCTCGAGCACCAACGCGCCGTCCGACACGACGACGGCCTGGTAGGCGTCCTCGTCGTTGATCGAATCGCGCAGCAAGGTCGCGATCGGGTCGTCGTCCTCACCGATCACGACGACCTTCTTCTTTATGTCCCCGGTCATCTCATCCATGCGGCAATCTACAGAAGAAGTTGCAGCCAGGCGAAAGTTCGCTGATGCGGCCGGACGCCGGAGGAGCGACCGAAGCGCTCCTCGATCGCGCGCGGCGCGGGGACGCCCGGGCGTTCGAGCAGCTTGCGCTCGAGGTCGAGCGGCCTCTGTATCGCCATGCGGCACGCATGCTTGGTCACGACGACGCCGAAGACGTGGTGCAAGACGCGCTCCTATCAGCCTGGAAATCCCTTGGGTCCTTCCAAGGAACGTCATTCCGCGCGTGGATTTTTCGGATCGTTACGAATCGCGCACTCGATCGCCTGCGTTCGCGACGACGCCGTCCTGAGCTTCCGCTCGATCCGCCCGCCGAAGACGACGATGCGGTCGGCTGGGCCGAGCCCGCGGCACCGGGGCCCGAGCTCGCGGATCTCGCCGCCGACCGCGAAGCCTTGAGCGTCGTCGAGGATGCCCTTGCCACGCTACCGGCCGAGCAGCGCGCCGTACTTCTGCTCCGGGACGTCGAAGGCTTCGCGTACGAGGAGATCGCCATCATCACGTCGACCGAGATCGGTACCGTGAAGTCACGCATCCATCGCGGCCGTGTCGCAGTACGAAACATCCTCATTGGCCGTGGTTGGAAGGGATCAAGCGGGTGAGGGAACCGATTGAGGGCGCCGTCGTCCTAGGAATAGGAGGTTAGGCCGTGCATCCGTTCGGCGACCTGTCGGCGTACCTGGACAACGCGCTTTCGGCCGAGGCTCGGACCTCGGTGCAGGCGCACCTGGACACGTGCGCCCTCTGTCGGACACGCTTGGCCGAGCTTCGCGGAACCGCCCGCCTGATCGCGGCCCTGCCGATGCCTGTCCCTTCGCGGTCGCTGGTCCCGCGCGTCTCCGTCCCTCTTTGGATGGTCGCGCTTCGCACGTTCTCCACCGTCGCGAGTGCGGCTGCGATCTTCCTGTTCGTCGTGTCGGCAGCAACAACGTCATTCCCTCGCGCGACGAGCGCGGGCTCCGCGCCCGCCGCCGCGCCTGCCGCCGCGCCCGCGCCGAATGCCGCCCTGGATCAGGCGACGGGTGGAGCGACCTCGGCGCCATCGGCGATCCAGAGCGCCGGTGATCAGCAAAAAGCCATTGGGCCAACGTCGGCTTCGAGTTCGCCAGGCGCGGCCTTCAACGTCCTACCCTCCCCGACACCGCGACCCGACGAGCGCTCGATCGCGAGTGATGCGGCGAGGCGTCAGGACTCCGGATCCGTCTCGCCTTCAGCCTCGATCTCCGATTTCGCGGTCGCCACCCGGATTTCCACGAGCGTCAGCGAGCAAGCCCCGTTCAACCCGTTCCCGTGGCTCTGGCTCGTTCTCGGAGTTGGTTTCGCAGCCCTCTCCTTCATCCTCGGGCGGAGGCTTCGCTCGGCCTAGCCGCGATACTCGTAAGGTGACCGAGCGACTCGCGCTCATCGATTCGAACAGCCTGATCTACCGGGCCTTCTTCGCCGTGCCTCCGCTCACCACGACGAAGGGCGAGCTCGCGAACGCGACGTTCGGCTTTGCGTCGATCCTCCTGAAATCGCTCGAGCAGGTGACCCCGCAGCACATCGCGGCCGCGTTCGACCTGCCGACCCCGACGTTCCGGCACGAGAAGGACGCGACGTACAAGGCGACCCGGAAGCCGATGCCCGACGATCTCCGGCCGCAGTTCGAGCGCTGCAAGCAACTCCTCGAAGCCTTCGGCATCCCGATGTACTCGCTCCCGGGGTTCGAGGCCGACGACGTCATCGGTGCCCTTTCGCGGCAGGCGGAGGCGAAGGGGCTAGAGACGATCATCGTGTCGGGCGACCTTGATCCGCTCCAGCTCGTCACGCCGCTGATCAAGCTGATGACGACGCGCCAGGGTTTCCAGAACACCGTCATCTACGACGAGGAGATGATCCGTCAGCGCTACGGCCTACGACCCGATCAGATGGTCGACTTCAAAGCGCTGAAGGGCGACGCGACCGACAACATCCCCGGGGTACCCGGCGTCGGGGATAAGACCGCGGCGAAGCTCATCGCCGAGCACGGGAATCTGGAAGGCGTCTATGCGGATCTCGGCGGCTACACGCCGCGGCTCCGCGAATCGCTCGCCGCGAACAAGGATCAGGTCTTACGCAGCCGCGAGCTCGCGACGATCGTGACCGATCTGCCGGTGACGCTCGAGCTGGAGCGCACGCGACGGACCACCTACGACCGTGCCGCCGTGCTCGAGCTCTTCCGTGACCTCGAGTTTCGCAGCCTCGTGCCTCGGCTGCCTCCCGCCGACCAGAACCTCGCCGCGCCCACCCCGACCCGCACCACGCCGATCGTGCCGCGCGGAGGGCAGATGCAGCTTGGCCTCGAAACCGCGCCCGCGGTGGCCCCCCCCGTGGAGACCGCGCTCGTCGCGGATGTCGATGCCGACAAGGTCGCGACTGATCTCCGCGAGCTGGGCGCGTTCGCCGTCCACGCGGACATGGACACCTCGGGCCGCCACCCGCTGCTCGTTGGTCTCGGCCTCGCTGCCGGGGACCGCGCCTGGTATGTGCCGACACCCGATGGTGTCCCTGCTCCGATCGCGACGCTCCTGCTTGACGAGACGGTCGCGAAGACGGCACACGATGCCAAGACCGCTCGGCGCGCGCTGCGTCGCGCGGGCGCGGATCTCCGCGGCCTTTCGATGGACACGATGATCGCGAGCTACCTCGTCAACGCGAGCCGGCGGTATCACGCGCTCGAGGACCTCGCGGCGGAGCGGCTCAAGCTCGAGGTGCCAGCGCTCCCGGTCCCCGACCGGAAGGACCCGTACCGCACACCGACCCTCGACGAGCGTCTGGCGCGTGCGGGCGCCGGTGCGGTCGCGGCGGCGCGTCTCGGCGAGCAGTTCTCCGTCGAGCTCGAGCGGCTCAATCTCGAGCGGCTCTATCGCGATGTCGAGCTTCCACTCGTCGACGTCCTTGTCGAGATGGAAGAGGCGGGCATCGCCGTGGACACCGGCTACCTCCGTTTGCTCGGCGAGGAGTTCGCCCGCGAGGTCGCGCGTATCGAGCAGGAGGCGTTCGCGGTGGTCGGCCACGAGTTCGGGCTGAACTCGCCGAAACAGCTCCAGTCGCTGCTGTTCGAGGAGCTGAAGCTCCCCCGCGGCCGCCGGACGGGCACGGGCTTCTCGACCGACGCCACCGTGCTCGAGGAGCTTCGGGGCGCGCACCCGGTCATTGACAAGATCCTCGAGTACCGCGAGATCGAGAAGCTGCGCTCGACGTACGCCGAAGGCCTGGGCGGACTCGTCGACCCGGAGACGCGTCGCGTCCACACGACGTTCGAGCAGACCGTCGCGGCCACAGGACGGCTCTCGAGCCGCGGACCGAATCTCCAGAACATCCCGATCCGCACGCCGCTCGGCCGCCGCATCCGCCGCGCGTTCGTCGCTGGATCCACGGACCGGGTCCTGGTCGCCGCGGACTACTCGCAGATCGAGCTACGGGTGCTCGCTCATGTGTCGCAGGATCCCGCGCTCCTGGACGCGTTCCGCTCCGGCGCCGACATCCACCGGCGTACGGCGGCCGCCGGTTTCGGCGTCGCCGAAAGCGCGGTCACGCGCGAGCAGCGTGACGTCGCGAAGATGCTGAACTTCGGGATCATCTACGGCATGAGCGACTTCGGACTCGCGTGGCGGATGCAGATGCCGCGGGAAGAGGCGCAGCGCTTCATCGACGAATACTTCAAGCGCTACGGTCAGGTGCGCAGGTACGTGCTCGAGACGAAGGCATTTTGCGTCGAGCAGGGCTATGTCGAGACCCTCCTTGGACGGCGTCGCTACATCCCCGACATGACGAGCCGCGTGAACGCGGTGCGCAACGCGGCGGAGCGCATGGCGATCAACATGCCGATCCAAGGCACGGCAGCGGACATCATGAAGATAGCGATGGCGCGCGTGCATCGCGCGCTGCACGACAGCGACCTACACGCGCGGGTCCTTCTGCAGGTGCACGACGAGCTCGTCGCCGAGGTGCCGCGGCTCGAGGTCGAGCGGATGGCGCGGCTGCTCGGTGACGAGATGAGCGGGGCGTACGAGCTCGACGTGCCGCTCATCGTCGACATCCGCGCCGGCCCGAATTGGGACGAGATGCAGCGGCTCGAAGTGACCGCGACCGCGAATGCCTGAATTACCTGAGGTCGAGACCATCGCCCGGCAGCTCCGCGGGCTCGTCGTCGACCGCACGATCAGCGAGTTCGAGTCGCGCTGGGTCCGTCTCACCGAGCCCGAGCCGGCCGAGGTCGTCGGCGCGCGGCTTCGCGGCCGGCGGATCAGCGACGTGCGCCGCCGCGGCAAGTTCGTCGTGTTCGATCTCGACGGCGGCGAGGCGCTGGTCGTCTCACTGCGCATGACCGGCAAGCTCCTCTACGGGGTTGCCGACGTGGACGAGCGCTACGTGCGCGGGGAAATCCGCTTTTCTGACGGGACCGCGATGACGTTCTCCGACACGCGCAAGTTCGGGCGCATGGCGGTCATCGACGCCGCGACTCTCGATGGAAACACCGAAGCTCGGCGTCCGAGGATGCCGCTGCATGCCTCGCTTGGACAGGAGCCCCTCGCGCGGGGCTTCACAGTGGCTTGGCTGCGCGCGCTCCTGCGGCGCCGCCCGCGGGCCGCCATCAAAGTGCTGCTTCTCGACCAGCGCGCGATCGCGGGCATCGGGAACATCTACGCGATCGAGGCGCTCTGGCGCGCGCGGATCCATCCGCTTCGGAAGGCGGGCTCGCTGCGCGCCGACGAGATCGTGCGGCTTCACGAGGCGATCCGGTGGGCGCTCCGCAAAGGGATCCGTCTCGGTGGCGCGTCGCCCAGCGACTACGTCGACGCACGCGGAAACAAGGGACGGATGCAGCGTGAGTTTCAGGTCTACGCGCGCGCAGGCGAGCCGTGTCCGCGCTGTGGCCGGGCGATCGTGCGCACCGTCGTCGGCGGTCGCGGGACGTTCCACTGCCCGCGGTGCCAGCGGGCACCTCGAACATGAGCGTTCTCTCGGTCCAGGCGGTCGCGAAGCGTTTCGGCGAGCGCCTCGTCTTTAGCGAGGTGTCGTTTCGACTCGCCCACGGCGATCGCGTCGGTTTGGTCGGGCCGAATGGGGTGGGGAAGACCACGTTGCTGCGGGTCGCCGCCGGCCTCGACGCGGCTGACGCCGGAAACGTGGCCATCGCTCGGGGGACACGCATCGGCTTCATGGAGCAGGAGGTCCTTTTCGAAGCGGCCGGGACCGTCGAAGAGCACGCACGCGGGGCCGCCGCGCACCTGCGCGAGCTCGAAGCGGAGATGCACGAGATCGAGCCTCGCCTCGGAAGTGGCGACCCGGAGCTTCTCGAGCGCTATTCCGAGGCGCAGCATCAGTTCGAGCACGCTGGCGGCTACGATTTCGAGGCCGCCGTCGGGCGGGTGCTGGGTGGCCTCGGTCTCGACGCGCTCCGCGATCGTGAGGTCGCGACGCTCTCTGGCGGGGAGCGGACACGCCTCGGTCTTGCCCGGCTGCTCCTCGACGACCCGGACATCCTCCTGCTCGACGAACCGACAAACCATCTCGACGTCGCCGCGCTCGAGTGGCTGGAGCGCTTCCTCATCGAGCAACAGGAGACCCTTCTTGTCTCCTCGCATGATCGCTGGTTCTTGGATCGCGTCACGAGCCGCACGCTCTCGTTCGAGAAGAACACGGTCTCGGAGTACCGAGGCGGCTATTCGTCGTACGCGCGACAGCGCGCCGAGCGCGAGGCCGCGACGGCAAAGGCCGCGACCAAGCAGGCCGAGGAGATCGAGCGAACCGAGGAGTTCATCCGGCGCTACGGAGCGGGACAACGGTCCAAAGAGGCGCGCGGGAGGGGCAAGAAGCTCGCGCGAGTCGAACGCATCGAGGCGCCGGAGCGAGCGCAGCAGCACGGTTGGAAGCTCGAAGCCGCGCATCTCGCCGGCGACACGGTCGTGCAGACGACGCCACTCGCGGTCGGATACGGCAAGCCGCTCGTGCGCACCGGAATGCTGCGTGTCGCCCGCGATGCCCGAATCGCCGTTGTCGGCCCGAACGGGGCTGGGAAGACCACCCTCGTGCGAACGCTCGTTGGCGATCTCGCCGCACTCGAGGGGTACGTGCAGTCGGCGCCCACCGCACGAGTCGCCTTTCTCGCGCAGGCCCAGCTCGAGTTGGGCGGAGAGGAGTCGGTCCTCGAGGCGATGAAGATCGCGAGCGGTATGAGCGACGCGGAAGCACGCAGCCATCTCGCGCGTTTTCTCTTTAGAGGAGAGGACGTGTTCAAGAGTGTCGGCGTGCTAAGCGGCGGAGAGCGCTCGCGCCTCGCGTTGGCTCGTCTCGCGGCTCGCCACGCAAATCTTCTCGTACTGGACGAACCGACGAACCATCTCGATCTTCTTGCTCGCGAGCAATTGGAAACTGTTCTCCAAGCCTTCGAGGGAGCCTTGCTCTTCGTTAGTCACGACCGCTATTTCATCGACAAGCTCGCGACCGAAATCTGGCCGATCGAAGGTGGCGTGCTGAAGCGATTTGAAGGGAACTGGTCCGCTCTCCAGCGCCTGCGCGCTTCGAACACCGAACTGCCAATGCCCGAGCTCACCGCACCTGGCGCCGGGGGTGGCACCGCGGAGAGGGTTGCTCGCGACGCGCGGGTGCCCCAGGGGCCCCGTGCGACCGCGCAAGCGCGGTCGCAAACGGGGAAGGGTGCGCGGAGCGAGCGACCCCGTAGCGGGGACAGGACCCCCGGCGCCCAGGGGCGATCGAACAAAAGGGCATCGCCAGTTCGAAGACTCGATGGCATGCGGGCGCTGGAGGCCCGGATCAGCGCGATGGAACTGCAGCTCCGCCAGCTGTCGGACAAGGTTGGTCAGATCGCGCAGAGCGGGAATTACATGGAGACGCGGCGAGTCGGCGAAGAGTACGCGTCCCTCGAACGCGATCTGCGGACTCTGTATGACGAGTGGGCGAAGGAGAGCGAGAAGAGCGAGTGACGGCGTTCGTCGTGGGCCTCACTGGGCCAATGGGCGCGGGCAAGTCGACGGTGGCGGCGATGCTGCGGGAGCTCGGTGCGAAGGTGCTCGACGCCGACGCGATCGTCCACGACGAGCAGCTACGGGGGACCGTCGGGTACAGCGCGATCGTGCAGACGTTCGGGACGAAGGTGCTCGGCGAGGACACCGAGATCGACCGATCGAAGCTCGCGGCCGAAGTCTTCGGCGATCCCTCGAAGCTCCGCCGCCTCGAGCAGATCCTCCATCCGCGGGTGATCGCCCGCGTGCTCGAAGCCCGCTCGATGCTCCCCGACGACGCGGTTCTCGTTGTGGAGGCGATCAAGCTGCTCGACGGCGACCTCCGCAAGGCGTGCGACCGCATCTGGGTCGTCGTCGCTCCGCGCTCGACAATGATCGAGCGGCTCGCCGCTCGCGGGATCGGTGAGCGCGAGGCGGAGCTCCGCCTCGCGCAACAGCTCACCGACGATCAGTTCCGGGCAGCGGCGGACGCCGTCATCGTGAACGACGGCGACCGCGAGCGGACGCGCGAGAGCGTGCGTGACGCTTGGCGAGAGCTGCGCCGAGCTAGGGCGTGATCTTCTCGGGAACCTCGAACTTGAAGACGGGGTAGACCGACTTGAAGGTCGCGCCGGTCGTGCCGGTGGCGCGGTCATCCTTCGGTCCTCGCAGCAGGAGCTGCATCACGCCACCCGACGCCTGGATGTAGCCGATGCGCTCGGCAGTCGTGGCGTCGGTGCGGATCGTGTAGACCGCGAGGGTCCGCGCGAGGATCGGCACGCGCTCGAGGACGATCCGGGCTGAGATGTCCGGACCCTGTCTTTGTGCGTTCGGGTTGATGAGGTATTTGACCGGGTCGAAGGTGAAGCTGAAGAGAACGTCCACGATGTCGCCCGGCTGGATGCTGCCTCCGGCCGCCTGAGCGTCGGAAACCGTGATCGACATCGCCCGGTAGTTCGGCGAGCCCGGGAGCGGGTTGCCGTCCGAGCCGAGAGACGCCGCCGGGATGACGACGAAGACCTGCCCGTTCGGACCGCCGAGCTTGGTCGGGAGGATCGCCTCACCGACGGAGATGCCCGTGATCGTGATCTTGCCGACCGCGTCCTCGGGCCTCGTGAGGGCGGCCGGGGGAACTACCTCGGTGTTCATCTTGACGAGCTTCAGGTCGGCCGCGGTGATCTGTGTCTTCGCCGGGATCTCACGGGCGGCGACGATGATGCTCGAGGTCGGGATGGGTGCGGGAGCCTCGGATTTGGCCGTGTTCGCGACGAAGAAGGTCGTCGCTCCGGCCCCGACGGCGAACAAAAGTCCAACAATCAGCACCAGTCGGGCGCGGCGTCGCGATCGATCTTCCACTCTTATCCTTCCCTCTTCGGACGTTCTCAGCGGGTGTCGGCGGCGACTGTAGCAACGGCCTACATCTGGACGGGACTCAAACGGGTGTTGATGCGCGACAATGAGAGGGTCTGCGGGCGGCGATTCAGTAGCAGAACGCCTGTTCTAGAATGAGGCACCCATGCCCCACGGCGAGACGCTCCAAGTTCCTCTCGATCGGCCAGCCGCGAAGGCCCCCTTCCGGCTCGTTTTGCCGTGGGATCTCGCCGGCGACCAGCCCGCGGCGACAGTTGGACTCCAGAAAGCGCTGGCGGCGGGCGAGCGCCATGTGACCTTACGCGGCGTCACCGGCTCGGGGAAGACCGTGACGATGGCGAAGGTCATCGCCGACGCGGGGCGGCCCACCCTGGTGCTCGCGCACAACAAGACCCTCGCGGCGCAGCTCTACGGCGAGTTCAAAGAGTTCTTTCCCGAGAACGCGGTCCAGTACTTCGTCTCCTACTACGACTACTACCAGCCCGAGGCTTACATCGCCCGGAGCGACACCTACATCGAGAAGGACAGCTCGCGCAACGAGGAGATCGACCGCATGCGGCACTCCGCGACGCGGTCGCTGTTCGAACGGCGTGACGTGATCATCGTGGCATCGGTCTCGTGCATCTACGGTCTTGGCGCGCCGGTCGACTACGGTGCGGTGACCGTCCGTTTGAACAAAGGTGAGCGCGTCCGCCGTGACACGGTCCTCCGTCATCTCGTCGACATCCAGTACGAGCGCACCAACACCGATCTCATGCGCGGCAAGTTCCGCGTTCGCGGCGACACCCTCGAGGTCCAGCCCGCGTACGAAGAGCTGGCGGTACGCATCGAGTTCTTCGGTGACGACGTCGAGCGGATCACGGAGCTCGACCCGCTCACCGGCGAGGTGCTCGCGGAGCGGGACAAGATCGACATCTATCCGGCGCGGCACTTCGTCACGCCTCGCGAGAAGCTCCTCGAGGCGATCAAGGACATCGAGGTCGAGCTCGTCGACCGCCTGAAGGAGCTTGAGGACGCGGGCCGCTTGCTCGAGGCGCAGCGGCTCCGGCAGCGCACCAACTTCGACCTCGAGATGCTCCGAGAGACGGGTACCTGCGCGGGCGTCGAGAACTACTCGCGCCATCTGGCGCGCCGCCCCGCAGGGAGCCGGCCGTGGACACTTCTCGACTACTTCCCGCCGGACTTCCTCGCATTCATCGACGAATCGCACATTTCGATGCCGCAGGTGCGCGGCATGTACTTCGGCGACCGCTCGCGCAAGGAGATCCTGGTCGACTACGGCTTCCGGCTCCCGAGCGCGCTGGACAACCGGCCGCTCACGTTCGCCGAGTTCGAGCAGCGGCTCGACCAGGCCATCTACGTCTCCGCGACGCCTGGCCCGTACGAGCTCGAGCACTCCTCCCACGTTGTCGAGCAGATCATTCGACCGACCGGTCTCATCGATCCGCAGATCGAAGTGCGAAAGACCGAGGGGCAGATCGACGACCTTCTCGCGGAGCTCAACCTTCGGGTCGAGAGGGGCCAGCGCGCGATCGTCACGACCCTCACCAAGAAAATGGCCGAGGACCTCGCGGACTACCTCCGTGAGATGGGCATCAAGGTGCAGTACCTCCACTCGGAGATCGAGACGCTGCAGCGCGTGGAGATCCTTCGCGACCTGCGCCTCGGTGTCTACGACGTTGTTGTCGGCGTGAACCTGCTCCGCGAGGGTATTGACCTTCCAGAGGTAACGCTCGTCGCCATCCTCGACGCGGACAAGGAGGGGTACCTGCGATCGGAGGGCTCTCTCATCCAGGTGATCGGACGGGCCGCTCGCCACGTCGAAGGGCGAGTGATCATGTATGCCGATCGCGTGACCGCCTCGATGAGAGCGGCGATCGACGAGACCGATCGCCGCCGCGAGATCCAGGTCGCGTACAACACGGAACACGGCATCGACCCGCAGACCATCGTGAAGGCCATCCGCGATATCGGCCTTCGTCTGCGCGACGTCGCCGACGTCGAGGGCCTCAACGAGAAGGCACGACGTCCTCTCGCGGCGGGGTCGGTACCGAAGGACGAGCTCCTGCGGCTGATCAAAGACCTCGAGGGCCAGATGAAGCGGGCCGCCAAGGACCTCGAGTTCGAAAAAGCCGCGCTGCTCCGTGACGAGGTCGTTGAGCTGCGCGGGCTCATGGTGCTCGAGCAGGGGCCGGAGAGCCTCGAGGCGTCGGCGGAACCTGTCGGCACCACCACGCGCGTGCTCCGGGCGGGTGGTCGGCGCCGCCGGTACGGTCCCTAGGGCATGCTCGTCGGCGTGCTCACGGCCCTTGGCGTCCTCGGCGCGATCGGCTTACTCGTCGTGCTGTTCGTGCAACGCGGACGTGACGGCATGGACCTGTCGCTCGGCGGTCTGCTCCGCCTGTACCTCTACCTCGCTTCGCTTGCCGGTGTCATCGCGTTCGCGATCGGACTGGCGGGGATCATCTCGTATGTGCTCGCCGCCGCCTTCGGGCTGGACGTGATGTACGGCGGCCCGCGGCCGAATATCGAGCCCGCGTTCCCGGCCCAGGCCTGCCCGCCGGGCACCACATGCCCTCCGTTTCCACCACCGATCTCCCAATTCGTGCCGGCTCCAGACGATCGCCTCCGCCAACAAGCGGACGACCTCGTGCGTGGCGTCACGTTCGTCATCTTTGGTGGCGTCTTCTGGGCAGCGCATTGGTGGGCGCGCCGGACGCTTGCCGGCGTCGCCGACCGGGCGAGCGGCCTTCATCGCGCGTACCTGATCCTCGGCACCGCGATCTTCGGCATCGCGACGATCGCGCTTCTTCCGATGGGGATCTACCAGGCGCTCTCGTTCGCGATCGTCCCGCTGAATCAATTCACGTTCCGCCCGGGTGCCGGAGAGGCCCTGTCGGGCGGTCTCGCCGCGCTGCCACTGTGGCTCGCCTACCTCTGGCTCGTCCAGCGAGCGCTGCGGACCGCGCCGCCGTCATCGCCAACGGTCGCCTGATGCCACTCGACCATATCCACGTCAAAGGGGCGCGCGAGCACAACCTCAAGAACATCGACGTCCGCATCCCGCGCGACAAGATGGTCGTCATCACCGGCCTGTCGGGTTCAGGGAAGTCATCCCTCGCCTTCGACACGATCTACGCGGAGGGGCAGCGCCGCTACGTCGAGTCGCTCTCGGCATATGCGCGCCAGTTCCTCGGGCAGATGGAGAAGCCGGACGTCGATTTCATCGAGGGCCTTTCGCCGGCCGTGTCCATCGACCAGAAGGGGTCGACCCGCAACCCGCGGTCGACGGTCGGAACCGTCACCGAGATCTATGACCACCTGCGTCTTCTCTTCGCGCGAGTCGGTGTGCCGCATTGCCCGAATCACGGGATCCCGATCGTCGCGCAGACCGTCCAGGAGATCGTCGATCAGATCGGCGCGATGCCGGAAGGCTCGCGCATCCTGGTGCTCGGGCCTCTCGTGCGCGACCGCAAGGGCGAGCACCAGCAGCTCTTGGCGACGGCGCGGCGCGGCGGGTTCGCACGCGTTCGCGTCGACGGCTTCGTCCGCGATCTTTCCGAGGACATCACGCTCGACAAGATGAAGAAGCACTCGGTCGAGGTCGTGGTCGACCGTCTCGTCGTGCGCCGTGGGGCCGAGGCGGAGGCCGAGCGATCGCGGCTCACGGATTCCGTCGAGACGGCGCTGCGCCTGGGCGAGGGCCTTGCGCTTGTGGCCGACGCCGATGGCAAGGGTCCTGGGCGCCTCTTCTCGGAGCGCCTCGCGTGTCCCGAAGGCGACTTCTCGATCGGCGAGATCGAGCCGCGGACTTTCTCGTTCAACTCGCCGCACGGCGCATGTCCGGCGTGCACCGGACTCGGTACGAAGCTCGAACCGGACCCCGAGCTCGTGCTGGGCAACCCGGACCTCTCCCTCAAGGACGGCGCGGTGCTGCCGTGGCAGAAGTCGAGCGGCACGGCCCAGTACCGCATGGCAATCCTCGAGGGCCTCGCTCGCAAGTTCAAGTTCTCGCTCGACGCGCCGATCAAGTCGCTGCCCAAGAAGGCCATCGACGCGATCCTGAACGGCACCGAGGACGCGCTGAAGCTGACGTACGAGAACCGGAGCGGGCAACGGCGTTCGTACGAATACGAATGGGAGGGGGTCCTCCCGTGGCTCGACCGGCAGTACCGCGAGACGACCTCCGATTTCATCCGCGCGGACATCGAGCGGTACATGAGCGAGCGACCGTGTCCGGTCTGCAAGGGCAAGCGGCTGAAGCCGGAAGCGCTCGCCGTGACGATCGGTGATCGCAACATCGCCGACGTCACGGCGCTCACGGTCAGCGAATGTCTCGACTGGACCACGTCGCTCGAAAAAGAGCGCGGGGGGCTCGGCATCCGTGAGCGCAAGATCGCGAAGCAGGTGCTGAAGGAGATCCGGACCCGGCTCGGTTTCCTGATGGACGTCGGCCTTGACTACCTCACCGTGGATCGATCGGCCACGACGCTCTCGGGAGGCGAGGCACAGCGCATCCGGCTCGCGACGCAGATCGGGTCGGGCCTCATGGGCGTCCTCTACATCCTCGACGAGCCGTCGATCGGGCTCCATCAACGCGACAACGCGCGTCTCATTCGCACGCTCCTCGGGATGCGCGACCTCGGCAACACGATCCTCGTCGTCGAGCACGACGAGGAGACGATCCGCACCGCCGACTGGATCGTGGACATCGGCCCCGGCGCGGGCGAGCACGGCGGCGAGGTCGTCGCGGAAGGCACGATCGACGACATCCTGGCGGCGCCGCGCTCGATCACCGGCGCGTATCTCTCGGGCCGGCGCCGCATCCCAGTGCCGAACCGGCGTCGCAAGCCGCGGTCCGAGGCGATCGTCGTGCGCGGGGCGCGCGAGCACAACCTCAAGGACATCGACGTGCGCATACCGCTCGGGCAGTTCGTCGCGGTCACCGGGGTATCGGGCTCGGGGAAGAGCACGCTGGTGAACGAAATCCTGTACCGGCGGCTCGCGCAGATCATCTCGCGGGCCAAGGAACGGCCGGGCGCGCACGACCGGATCGAAGGCGTCGACCTCATCGACAAGGTCATCGACATCGATCAGTCGCCGATCGGCCGCACGCCGCGCTCCAACCCGGCGACGTACACCGGCCTCTTCACGCCGATCCGCGAGCTCTTCGCCGCGGTGCCCGAGGCGCGTCTGCGTGGCTACACCGCGGGTCGCTTCTCGTTCAACGTGAAAGGCGGGCGGTGCGAGGCCTGCGCCGGCGACGGGATCATCAAGATCGAGATGCAGTTCCTCCCGGATGTATACGTCCCGTGCGAGGTGTGCGGCGGCAAGCGGTACAACCGCGAAGCGCTCGAGATCCACTACAAGGGCAAGTCCATCGCCGGCGTCCTCGAGATGACCGTCGAGGAGGCGCTGGAATTCTTCAAGAACGTCCCTATCGCGGAATCGAAGCTACGGACGCTCAACGACGTGGGTCTCGGGTACATCCATCTCGGCCAGCCCGCGACGACCCTGTCCGGAGGCGAAGCGCAGCGCATCAAGCTCGCGACCGAGCTCAGCCGGCGCGCGACCGGCCGAACCCTGTACATCCTCGACGAGCCGACCACCGGGCTCCACTTCGCCGACGTCGAGCGTCTCCTCGAAGTCCTGCATCGCCTCGTGGACGCTGGCAACACCGTCGTCGTCATCGAGCACAACCTCGACGTCGTGAAAACGGCTGACCACGTGATCGATCTCGGTCCCGAGGGCGGGAAGGCCGGCGGCGAGGTCATCGCCGAAGGCACGCCCGAGGAGGTCGCCAAGGTCCGGCGCTCGTTCACGGGGCGGTACCTCCGCGAGATCCTCACCACCGGCGAGCTGCGCGGCATCGCCTGAGGACGGGCTCCTGAACCCGGTCGACCTCCTGATCGGCGCGGCCGTCGTGCTCGCCGTCATCACCGGCATCCGGCGCGGCTTCATCGTGACGCTGTACGGCCTCATCACCTGGGTCGTCGCGATCCCGGTCGCGCTGATCCTTCAGGGGCCGCTCGGCACCGCACTCGAACGCGTCGGCCTCGCGGCCCCGCTCGCCCGGACGGTGGCCTTCGTGATCGTGCTGCTCCTCATC
>WNGI01002671.1_pt1 | contig 29338 bp, 30 predicted proteins | sample 5400621 | NCBI WGS metagenome assembly WNGI01 (sample SAMN13153374, study PRJNA577476) | soil metagenome | isolation source: 20 cm soil or saprolite under Garry oak tree replicate 1 | place: USA:California | collected 2016-06-15
GAGAAAACTCAAGAAATGTTGTCGTGGGAAGGCGTCTTAGTAGCTAATTCTGCCAAAGCACGAAGGCGGCACCGCTATTGCTACAGACAAAAGAATGTTTACACTCGTTCCGCGCCTGAGGACCCCGTTCCTACAACACTGTAGTCTTGTCCAGCCAGATTGCCTGGCGCGCGAACTGAAATGTTTTGTGCCCAAAATTTTGCCAGCCGGCTTGCCGCGCCAATTTATCCAGTTCCTTGAATGAAAATGCGCTCGCGGCAGAAAGTCGCGCGTCGTAGCGCGTCATCGGTTCACGGAAAATCAGGGCGGTTAAAAAATATACCCCGGCGGTGGCGAGTAATCCGCGCCGTAAATCGGAAACGAGGACAAATTTTCGGGACAACTCGCGGCAGCGTCGCAAGACCCTCACAGCGTCTTCGTCGCTGAAATGATGAAGCACAAGCGAGCAAAGGACGATGTCGTAGCGATCAGGTGGATCGAATTGCAATGTGTTCCCTTCGAGGAAAGAAATTTCTGGGTAATCGCCGCTTAATCCGCGCGCGATCTCCAGCGTAGCGGATTGTCGATCTAATGCGTCGACCTCGACATTCGCACCCATCTTTCCTGCAAGATCAACAATCAATCGCGGGATATCGCCCGATCCGGTGGCAAGATCGACAATGCGCATGTTGTGACCCGGTTTAATCCAGCGGCGCACAAAATGACGAACAATGCGGTGACTGCCAAACCAGCGATTGAGTTGACGCAGATTTTTAAGATCGCGCTCCAGCTCGGCTGAAACCGGCTGTGGCCGATCCATCAGTTCCGGCTCGGCCGGATCGAACTGACGTAATGACATCCTCCGAGCCTTCGGCGCGAATGGCGTGGGCCACGCCGGGCGGAACAACGATGCCGACGTTACTGCTGCTGCGATGATTATCGCCATCGATAAAGAAACGCATGATGCGCTTGGAAAGGCCGGCGCGCACGTCACACAGAATCATCTCGGCCCGACCTTGCAGAAAAAACATGATGTCCCACTGCTCTTCATCATAACGACGTAGCGAGTAGTTATCCGGCTCATCGATAAACAATCGCCGCAACCAATCGCCTGCTGTCGCGCCTTTGGGAATGCTGGGCGGATGCACGTGAAAACCTTTTGCGGTCTGCGCAAACATGCACGCCGCCGACCATTGCTTGGGCCAAAAACCGATCTGTGCCAGAATGCCTTCATCGCGCCGGACAAATTCGCCGAAAAATCCGCGATGACGCTGCGGATGAACCTTTCTCGAAAAAATTTCTAAGCCTGGAATCCACGCCTCTTTAATGTCGTTCCTTTTTCGGTCGGCAGCAGCAAGTTCGCTTGCTTCGACCCCTCGCTCCGAGAGCTCCTGCGCGAAACCCGCGAGGCGGTAATTGCGCGTATCTAACGCCTTTTTCGCGCGAGCTTCGATACCTTGCCAGAGATCCTTTTCGCGCTTACTCATTTTAATCCAAACGGTGATCTTATTTGCCTAACGAGAAATCGGCGCGTTCGCGAGAAAGATTTGGATTGTAATAAGGATCCCGCTCCAAAATGTCGGACCAGCGCTCACGCATAATCGCCGCGGCGCGCATGTCAATCTTAACGCGTTGCGGTTCATGTTCATAAAGCTTCGCAAACGGAGTGTAAACAATCAGGTATCCCAACCGCCGCATTTTGAGGCAGAGATCGACGTCTGCAAGCCCGTCAGGGAGGCTCTCATCGAATCCTCCGCCTCCCTGAAATACTTCGCGACGCGTCAACATACACGTGCTGGAGATCGCGCTGCAATTGCGCGTTACGTGTAATTGGCGGCTCACGCTAGGTTGCTCCGCCGGCACGCAGCGAAAAGCCGGCTGCGCAATTCCGTTGACGCCAAGAACAATCCCGGCGTGCTCAATCGTCTCGTTCGGATTCAATAATTGCGCGCCAACCGCGCCAACCTCGGGCCGCTGGACATGCTCGGCCATGATCGTCAGCCAATCGCTTTCGATCGCTTCGACATCATTTTGTAAGAACAGCAACCATGGGCTCTCAGTTTGCCGGACCGCAAAATTATTCAGCGCGGAGAGGTTCGGCGTCCCCTCATAAATGAGCCGCCGATGTTTGACACGGGAAAAATAAGAGTCGGCTTCGTCAGATTGACTGTCATTATCGACAACGACGATTTTATAATTGGGATAGCTGGTTTTGCGTGTCAGACTCTCAACGCAGCGCGAGAGGAGATCCAAACGATCGCGCGCCAGAATGATAATGGATATTTGCTTTGCCGCAGCGAGTTCCCGCTTGACCCAATACGTGTGTGTGCGCCAGTCCATGGCAACGTGACCCGGGATACCTTTCCGTTGGAGGTGCTCGTGCACGGCGCGCCGGGCGGCTTCGAATTGGCCGGGCTTTTGCCTAACGCTGATCGCGCTGGAATTTGTGCTTCGCCGCCAATGGTACAACACCCGCGGAATGTGATGAATCCGATCAGTCTGCTCGATGACACGAAAAAAGAGGTCGTAATCTTGTGCGCTGTCGAATTCTGAACGGAACCCGCCCACTTTCTTAACAATCTCCCCCCGCATCGCGGTTAGATGGCCGATGTAATTGTGAGAACGAAATAGGTCAGGCGACCAATCAGGCTTAAACACGGGGGCCTCGCAACCATCGTCAGTCAGCTTGTCTTCGTCGGAGTAAACCAGATCAGCATCGGGATGTGTCTGCAAAAGTTTTGCTATTTGGAAAAGCGAGTCCGGCTCGAGCACGTCGTCATGATCGAGAAGAGTGATCCATTCGCCGCGAGCGAGAGCGAGGGCTCGATTCGAAGCCGCAGAAATGCCTTCGTTTTTTCCCGTTCTATTGAGGACGATACGTCGGTCACGAGCGGCCAAGGCCGGCAGCGCATCAACTAAATCGGCAGCGCTGGATCCATCGTCGATCAAAAGAAGCTCCCAGTTTTCATAGGCTTGCGCGAGCACCGACTCGACAGCTTCCGTAAGCCACTGCACGGACGTATCGTAAATCGGCGTGATAACGCTGATAAGCGGTTGGTTTGCGAATGAACGCGCCTCGTGCCGCATCCCATCCAGGTCGCTCGCACTCGCGCAGTGCCGTTGGAGCCATTCCTGATACTCAGTTGGAGCCGCGGATCGCAGTCGCACTTCACCGCGTGGACGCAATTTCTGCCACGCTGTTTTCACCAGTTTTTCAGGAATGCGATACGGCGCGAGCAGCACCTGACCAATCTTGCGCTCGGGCGATTTACGCAGCGCTTGTCTTTGCTCTCTCAGCAACTTTAGGTCGCGCCGGTATTGCTTCAGTTTAAGTAATTTTTCCTCGAGAATGGCGATGTGCCGATCGGCGGCTTCCAATTCCGATATGCGCGTCCGCAGCATTCGCTCTAAGCCGCTAAGCCGCGTGTTGAGTCTCGCGAAAGCCGTTTCCACGACAGGAATAACCGCCTCGGCAGTCTCGCTCGGTTGGCGTCGGATGAGTATTGCGATGGGGTCGAGGTTGCCCAAATCGCATTCATAATCAGGCAGCAATCCGAACCGGCGAAAACATTCGACAAGTTGCGAGCGTCGCTTGGCGACGCTCGCGCCCGCACCAGGCAGGAGGACAATGCAACTCGCGTAGCGGGCAAGTTCTTTGCTAAGCCGATCATCGTCACTCTCTTCGGCAGAGTAAAACCAGATCGCCACCTCAAAAGGTGCTGGCTCGTCCTGGGGAAGCGTCGTCGCAAGATCGACACCACTGTCGGTAATGACGGCCTCTCTTCCCAATTCGCCAAATTGCCGCTCGAGTTTCTCAGATTCGACGCCTCCGATAATGAGGAACCGGCCATGTTCGAATTTTCGCGCAATGACGCGCGCAAGATCCGAAGGGACAGAATGGATGGCCGAGCGCAACACACCGATATTATATTGGTTGAAGCAAGGCGCAGGCAAATTTACCCTGCGGCGCTGGCGCGCGACACTGCCGATCCTGCATGCTCGATTTCATCGTTTACCTTCTCTATCGCGCGGGATCGGCAATTACCAGCGCGCTGCCGTTACCGCTCCTCTTCGTTTTGGGACAGTTTCTCGGCTTCTGTGCCTGGCTCATTCTTCCCGGTTATCGACGCTTGGCTAGACGCAATGTTTCCATCGCTTTTGGAACTGAAAAATCGCCGCGGCAATTGCGCCGCCTGGTGCGCCGCCATTTTCAGCAGTTGGGCGCCAATCTTTTGTGCAGCGTCAAACTCACGTCCATGCCGCTGGAAAAGATGGCGGCACAAGTTGAAGTGGAAAACTTGGATGCTGTTCACCGGGAATTGCGTGCGGGGCATCCGGTGGTGCTCATCCTGAGCCATCTCGCCAACTGGGAGTTATTCGCGCACATCCTGCCAAAATTCATCGGCTACGTTAGAAATAGTACCATTTACCAAAAGCTCGGTAATCGGTTTATCGATGAACACGTGCGTCGCGTGCGCGGACGGGCCGGAGTCGAAATGTTTGATCGAAGAGAAGGTTTCGAAAAAGCGATCAAACTGCTTCGCGACGGCGGTGCGATCGGCATTTTGAGCGATCAACACGCCGGCGACCACGGTTTATGGGTCCCGTTCTTCGGCCGTTTAGCTTCGACTTCCCCGCTGCCTGCATTGCTGGCAAAGCGCACGGGTGCGGCACTGGTTGGCGTGGCGATCTACACGGATGGACGCGCGCACTGGCGGATCATTGTATCGCCAGCACTGGACGGCAAGGCGGGATCTGTGGAATCGCTTACCGCGAAAATAAACGAGCTTATCGCGTCACAGATCCGCCGCACGCCGGAAGACTGGTTCTGGGTGCATAATCGCTGGAAAACACCCAAGCCCAACTTCCTTCTCGCGCGTTACAAACGTGGGGTCCATCTGCCATCCGACATTCCGCCGCAAGATCTAAAACCATTTCGAATCCTCATTCGGTCAAGCAACTGGCTCGGTGACGCGGTGATGAGTGTGCCGGCCGTCCGCGCGATCAAGGCCGGACGTCCAGACGCGCACGTTACCGTCGCTGTGCCGTCAAAGATCGCGGCGATGTGGAAGTTAGTTCCGGAAGTAAGCGAAATTATCCCGCTCCCGAATAGGTCCCTTCTCGCAACGGTCCGCTCCATCCGACATCAGCCGCGTTTCGACGTCGTGATTCTCTTTCCAAATTCTTTGCGCACGGCGGTGGAAACCTGGCTGAGCGAAATTCCGCGACGAGTCGGTTATCGCGGTCATTTCCGCAGTTGGTTGCTCAATCAGATCATTTACGAACGCGAAAAAACCGGGCCGATCGAGCATCAGGCAGATCGTTATTTGCGAGTTGCACGCGAACTAGGCGCGATCGTTCAAGATAGCTGGAGAAAAGCGCTCCCTCGCGTTCCTGATATTGCGGACGGCGCGGGGACCGTTCCTCGAGCAGACGAACCGGTGAAACTCGGCCTCTCTCCTGGCGCGGAGTACGGATCCGCCAAGCGATGGTTGCCGCAACGGTTCGCCGAAGTGGCAGCAGCGGTTGTCGCGGAATTATCCGTGCAATGGATTCTTTTGGGAACGGCGAAGGACATGGCCATCGGCGAGACGATTGCCAAGACGCTCGGCCATTCATGCGTAAATCGCATTGGCCAAACAACGCTCGAGCAACTGATCGACGAACTGCGCGAGTGCCGCTTATTGCTGACGAATGATACCGGCACGATGCATCTTGCTTCTTTGCTCGGTGTCCCGACGGTCGCTATCTTTGGTTCGACCGAGCCTCGCCTTACCGGACCGCTTGGCGATCGGCATATTATTGTGCGGCATCAAGTAGAATGTAGCCCATGCTTCTTGCGCGAATGTCCGATTGATTTTCGTTGTATGAAAGCAGTCAGCATTGATGAAGCAATCAATGCTGTCTTGTCGATCTTGCAAAGATCTTCGGCGTCGCTCTGATTGGGTTTACAATTGATTCCCGGTTCGCAGGACGTTTGCCGTTGCTTTCGAAGGCCTTCCGGGATGATTGTTGTTTGTGACTGCCGCAATGCCGCGTATCCGAACAAAAGTGCAGGTGATGTTTTTCGATACTGATTGCGGTGGTGTCGTATCCAATATCGCCTATCTCCGGTTCGTCGAAACAGCACGCACACTGCTGGCCGAAGAACGCGGTCTTGCGCTCGCAGAAATGGCGCAAACTCAAAGATATCCTGTGGTCGTACGCACTGAGATCGACTATCGTCGCGCCGCCAAACTTGGCGATCGACTCGTCATTGAAGGCTGGCTCGATGAACTGGAGCGTGCGAAATTTTGGTGCGCATTCCGCATCATTCGACCAAAGGACAATGTGCTAATCGTCGAATGCCGCCAATCACTCGCGTTGATCGAGACGCCGGCGGCCAAACTGCTCCGCCTGCCTAGAGAATGGGAAAAATATCGGAAACCGGGAGTCGATGCACGCTCGCGTTTACCGGACACGCATGTCCGAGGAACAGGGTGACACATCGATGATCGCAGGTACCCGCGTTTTCAGGATCGAAGAGACTCTCCTTGAGCCGCCGGCCATTAGTCCGCTGCCTACACGCCATGCGCTTTTTGTTATTCTGATTGCGCTGGCAGCGCTTTTGCACGTCGCGACGATCGGCTGGGGCGACCTTTACAATGAAACCGATAGCCAATACGCCGGTGCTGCTCGCGAGATGATCGAATCGCATCAATGGCTGTTACCGACCAACGATGGCTTGCCGCGTCTGCAAAAACCGCCTCTGCTTTATTGGCTAATCGTCCTTTCCTACAAAACCTTTGGCACCAACGAGGCTGCCGCGCGTTTACCGATCGCTCTGGCAATTGTCGTCACCGTCGCCCTCACATTTCTAATCGGAGAGCGATTGCGCGATTACTGGCAGGGTTTTCTGGCTGGTCTGATTTATCTTTCTTGCTGCGGCACGTTTCTTTTGGGACGAATCATCATGCCGGAGCCGGTCTTCAGCGCTTTTGTCGCTGGCGGGATTTTTTGTGCAATCTCTGGTTACCAACGCCGACAACATCGAGGCGCTTGGTTCGCCGGCTTCTGGATTTGCGCGGCCCTTGCCTGCGTGACCAAAAGTATTCTTGGGTTGGTCTACCTCATCACCATTCCTTTTCTGCTCGGAATTTTCTACCGCGAGGCCCGACTTCGATTTCGGGCTCTTTTCCACTGGTCGTATTTGTTGATCTTTCTGTTAATCGTTGCGCCCTGGTACATTTGGGCCGCGCGAAATTTCCCCGGAGTTTTTCACCGGCTGGTCAGCAATGATTGGCTGGGCCGTATTTTCGGAGATGATGACGACGTTCCCCGGTTGCAATTCATTGGGTTACATTTCGGATGGTGGTTTCCGTGGCTCCTTGCGGTCCTCCCGGGAGTGATTTTCGCGTGGCGGCGCGTGATGCGGCCGCGTGAGATTGAATTTGCCGACGCACTTCCGCTTTGTTGGATGGGCGTGGTTTTTCTACCGGTCCTTTTGATTGGGCAGCGCCAGGATTATTACTCAATGAGCATGTGGAGCGCATTCGCGCTTGGGGCGGCGACGATCTGGGATCGAATGCCGCGTGCGTTGCGCATCTGTGGTACGGCCGTGATTATGTTCTGCGGATTTGCCCTTGGCGCGCTCGCCGTGATTTCATTGCGGACTGCCGACTCAGGCGGCCAGCGGATCCCAAACGAAATAAGGTTTTCAGCGTGGCACGTCTTACACGATGTGCCCCCTGCAACCTGGCAAGTCTTGTGGCCAATGGCCTGCATTGTTGCGACATCACTCGTGATCTTCTCAAGCATTGCCCTTTACCTGATCGCAAACCGCCGTCCGAGGCTCGCCGCTATTGTGCTCGCGGCTGCCATGATTCCCGCCGGACTCAGCATGATCGACGGCGTCGCGCGAATGGCGCCGCACTTCTCACTTGCAAATGCCGGCCGTTTTCTGAACGAGCGACTCGGCGACAAAGGCGAAGTTGTTTACGAGGGCGCATTGCATCAAGGGAGCAGCCTTGTTTTTTACCTAAATCGAAAATTTCTTCTCCTTAATCGGCCGACGGACGACGATTCTTTCGTTGACTCTTATCCGAGCGGCAGTGTGGTGAATGAAGATGCCGTCCTCGAAAAATGGGCCGCGCCAGACGGAGTCTATTTGATCATCCGGCAAACTCGTCTCGGTTATTGGCAAAAATTACTGACGGAGCGCTTCCATATTTATCACCAAGTCACGACCTGCGGGCCGTACATCATTCTAAGCAATCAATTATAAAGACGCGCGAACATCGTCCAATAACAGCCGTCCCCAAAATTGGGTATACGGGTGCACTCGCCTGACCGGATCGCGGTCACGGACCAAAGGGCGATGCTCGTTTGCCCATTTGAAGATGGAACCATCGAGGGACTCGACATGCGTGAATCCAACAACACGCAAACGCGTTGCCAGTTCCGCAGCCCGATAACCTACGGCGTCGTAGACAACGACGTCAGTATCCGCGGTAGCCCTAGACAAAGCCGCTTCAGCGGAAGTCCCGTGATCGGCACGTTGCGCGCCGGGTAGATGACTCACGTCCCATTCGTCCGGCGTCCGAACATCGAGAAGCACAGGCGGCTGACGATGTCGATCTTCCAGCCAATCCGCCAGATCGCGCGTCGTGATCCACCGGACTTCCGGGAATTGAATCCGAAGTGACGCATTAAGCAAAAACCATTGGAACGCGCTCGTTTTGCTCGCGCTGTAGCCGGCACGATGAGAGCAGTCATCAAAATGCCCAGTTGTGTGCGCGGTGCGCGGGGCGGATGCGGACGAACGATCTCCATTTGAACAATTCCGGTCGCAGCGTAATGTGCCGGCTCCCCTTTCACCCTTCAACTCTTCAGCCTCCACGTTATGTCACAACATCGCAGTTTGAGAGGAGCCAGCACGATAGCGGCCAAGCGCAATGTTCTGAAGCGCTTCGAGCGCGTCGAGCTGCTTAAGAAGCGCGGTCAGTGGAAAGAGGGCCGAAAAGTCATTGGCCTCCCGAAAACAAAACCGGAGGCGTGATGGATTCGTTGAAGCGATCCTCTTCGATCCTTTAACGCTTAAATGTGCGCCTCAACCGTTTCCTCGCTGCAGCCGGCGTAGGTTCGCGGCGATATTGTGATGAGTTGATCGCGGCCGGGCGCGTTAGAATCAATGGTCGACCGTGCACCGATTTCAGTGCGCAACCGACGGCGCGTGATCACGTGAAAGTGGACGGAAAGCTCGTCCAAGCCAATCGGCCGCTACATATCGTCATGAACAAACCAGCCGGTTTTGTTTCGACAAGGAGCGACTCGCACGCACGCGATACAATTTTTGATTTGCTCCCGCCAAAATTTCCGCGCCTCTTCAATGTCGGCCGTCTTGATGCGCAAAGCGAAGGTCTTCTCATTCTCACAAACGATGGCGAGCTGGCGCAACAACTCACGCATCCGCGCTATAAGATCGAGAAGGAGTACGAATTGACATTGGATCGACCATGGGATCCGACGCTTGCTCCGAAACTGCTGCGCGGAGTTTTCCTCGACAGTCAGCGAGCCAAAATTGTGCGACTACATTCGGTCACGCCCACGCGTTTGCGCGTCGTCTTGCGTCAGGGAATTAATCGACAAATTCGTCGTATGTTTCACGAAATTGGCTACGAAATGAAACGGCTTGTGCGTGTCCGCATCGGTAATCTCCGTCTTGGTGATCTGCCGCCCGGGCATTGGCGGGCGCTTACAAAGCGGGAGATCGAATCTGTAGAGGCAGCCGTGTCGGCTGCAAATCGCGAACCTTTGCGGGCGGCACGCCCGCCGCTACAGCGACAAAGAAATGAAACTCGACGAGCGTAACGCGCTGATTACCGGCGCTTCGGCTGGTATAGGCCGCGAATTTGCGCGACAACTCGCCGGGCGGGCACGGTCGCTCATTCTCGTCGCGCGCCGCGAGGATAGATTAAGCGAAGTCCGTGACAAATTAACACAGCAGCGTCCCAGTCTTACTGTCCATATTCGCAGTACTGATCTCGCAAATCTTTCCGAGGTCGAAGAACTGACTACATGGCTTGAGCAGGAAAATATTCATGTGGATCTTTTGATCAACAACGCGGGTCTCGGCGATAGCGGTCCGTTCGCGGCTAGCGATCCCAGACGCAACGAGCAAATGATGCTGGTAAACATGGTCGCGCTTACTTCCCTCACCCGCCGTTTGCTTCCGCAAATGATCGCCAGGAAACGCGGCGGAATCTTAAATGTCAGTTCATCGGCCGGCTTTCTTCCGATCCCGGAATTCGCTGTTTACGCGGCGACTAAAGCGTACGTCACCAGCTTCTCCGAAGCGCTCCGGGCCGAACTTCGTAAAACAGGCGTCAGCGTCTGCGCTCTTTGTCCCGGCCCTGTGCATACAGAATTCCAAGAAGTCGCGAACCGCCCCGGTGGGCGGCCTGACAGTGGCCCGGAGTTCGTTCATGTTTCAGTTGAACAAGTCGTGCACGACGCACTCACTGCGCTGGAAGCAGAGCGCCCGCTCGTCATTCCGGGTTTCGCCATGAAATTCGGGATGTTTCTCGTCCGCCTGACGCCGATGCCGCTTCTACGATGGGCTTCGCGGTTTCGGAAAAACGAAACTAGCCTGTAGCCGCTCTGTGCGTATTGCAGCTCTTCGACCGACTCATTTGTATTTGACCGAGCAACCGTATGGTTTGGTCGTCGAAGTCGTGACTGGTTTGCCGGCGAGCGATTCGTCGAGCGCGACTTTGACGTAGTTCGTCGAATTGGGAATGTCTGCGGGATTAGGCGTCGCTTTGCTGTCGATTGCGCCTTCGTAAACAACTTTCCCTTCTGGGTTAATTACAACCATGTTCGGCGTATTCTTTGCCCCATAAGCGCGTCCCGCTTTGCCTTCCGGGTCAAGAAGCAGCGCGGTCTGCTGCGTTTTCCAGCCGGTCGTGACCTTGCTGGCCGCATCAGCCGACAGGTTTCCCTCCGTCCCGGGGGCGTTGGAATCGATTGTCAGCCAAGCAACGCCCTTGCTCGTATATTCCTCTTGCAATTTTTGCATGTTGCCACTGCCGTAATGCTTTTTCACGAACGGGCATTCCGGATTAAACCATTCGAGCACGACATATTTTCCTTTGTACTGTGCTAAAGAATGGGTTTTTCCCTTCGCGTCGGTGAGCGAAAAATCTGGCGCCGCGCTGCCAACCGGAGGTGGATCAAACGCGTAGAGCGCCGTGGTTACAAGTGAAGCAACGATGGTCAGTATGAGTTTTGTTTTCATAAATTATTCAGAAGCGACAGTGCGCGAGATGGTTTCAAGTTTTTCAAGAATGATGCTCTTCGTGAGCAATTCGGGAAAAACGATTGGTTCCTCGGATTTACCGCGATAGAGCACGTAAAGTGGGACACCTGGCCGGCCAAATTGTTGCAATAATTTTGTGATTATAGGATCGCCGTTGGTCCAATCAGCTTTCAATTTAACAACGGCATGTCGCTGAAACGCTTCGCGCACCGGTGCGCTTTCAAGCACATTCGCTTCATTGAATTTGCAGGTAAGGCACCATGCCGCCGTAAAATCGACAAACACAGAATGGCCTTGCTCCAGTTCCACTTGCAATCGCTCGGGGGTGAACGCCTGCCAGTCACCTTGGAGTTGTGAATTGGCGGAGGTGCCGTTCGTTGAGCGAAACTTCCCGCCGATGAAATAAATACCGCTGCAGATTACAAGCGCGAGCAGGAGCACGATGGAAATCTGTCTCGTCGCAACCGATGCGCTCGGCACGACGAATGCGCCTTTCATCCAGCACGCGATACTCACGAAGAGCAGAAAACAGCTCGCCCAAATCGCGCCCTCTAGGCCGCGTTGCGCGCCGAGCACGTAAAGCAGGAAGAGCAGTGTCGCGAGGAGCAGAAATCCCATGAATTGCTTCACGTGGAGCATCCAAGGTCCCGGCTTTGGCAGAAAGCGCAGCCAGGCCGGTCGCGCACAGAGCAGCAAATATGGGGCGCTCATTCCAGCCGCAATTGCGACAAACATCGACAATATGATCGCTGGAGATTGAGCGAAGGCGAAGCCGAGCGCTGTTCCCAAAAAGGGCGCGGTGCACGGAGTTGCCAGTACGGTTGCGAAAACTCCCTGGAAAAATGAACCCGCTTCGCCCTCGCCCCCGCTCCAGGAAAGCAATCCGCGGGTTGTGCTTTGCGGTAACGAAATTTCAAAAACACCAAACAAATTGAGCGCAAATACGAGAACGATGACGCTCAAAAAGAGGACGAAATATGCATTCGTAAACTGGAGCCCCCCCCAGGTAATTTCGCGACCCGCGGCTTTGAGCGCTATCAACAGGGCCGCCAGACCGATAAACCATGCAAAAATCCCCCCGGCAAAAGCGATTCCACTACGCAAGATTTTCTGGCGGCTTTGCCCCGCATGCTGAACGAAACCGAAAATCTTGAGCGAGATGACTGGCAGAACGCATGGCATCAAGTTCAAAATGATTCCGCCCAGAAAACCAAAAAAGAGAAAGGTTAAGATTCCGTGCGCTGGAGTGGAACCGCCGCTCGAAGCAATCGCACCGTTTACGATTTGCCAGGCGGCACGGTCTTCACCGTTGGCTTGCTGGCCGAAAACGAGCAACCCTTCCAACGACGATAAATTTTTGTTCGCCGCCTCCATTGGAATGCGGAAGTTAATTTCGTTTCCGTTGCGCGACTCAATTTTCGGATGACCGACCACGGTGTTGTCTGGTGGCAACGGGAAGAAACCTACCGTCGGGTAATTTGCCAGCGCTGCCGTCGTTAGGCTGAGACGAAGATCAGATCCAGCGCGACTCCAATTTGCCTTTACGGTTTCGGGTAGATTTTGCGGAAGCAAGCGGCGCCAGCGCGCAAAGAGTTCCTGGTTCGCAGGATTGCTTGCCGATGCAATCGGAAGATCGACATCCAACTTTGCACTGCCGGGAATGCAGATCTTTTCGCAAACAAGCCAGCTTGCGTCTACGGAAAGTTTTACTGACGACTTGTCGATCTTGGCCGGCGGTGTGAGCTGCTGGATGAGCAGGGCTTCGTCTTGATAGCCGTAGGTTTGGATGTCGCCCGGGTCGTTCGTTTTCAACGGAATCGGCCATTGGATTTCACCCGCTTTCCAACCCGCCGGCAGGTTCCACTTGATTTCGGTCGGCAGGCCGGCGTCACCGGCAAATTTCCAGTAAGTATGCCAGCCGGGAGCCATTCGAAGCCGCAAACCAATGGCGAAAGGTTTCCCTGGAACAACAGCGTCTGTATCGGCCAACAGTTCCGCCTTGACGAGTTCCTTCCCCTGATAAGTCTGGCTTTTACCCTCGGGCGCGAGGGCGAAGATCGACAGGTAGACGATCGCATGCGCGCCAAGCCAAAATGCCGATTTCATTGTATTTAAGTAGCACTCGCGGAAGGCCGCGGCAATGTGCGCCGGCCAGCAAACAAATCGGAATAATCCTGTTCCGAGAAATTTTCCCGAACGTTAGGGAACGATAAAAATTTTATCGGTCCACGGATCTTTTACCTTGCTGCCAGATGTGTAACCGCTCACATCGACATATCTTCCACTGGCATCAAAAGGACTGAGGACGTATCCAGGTTTGCCGGGGACTAACTTAGCCGTCGGAAATTCCAGCTGCGCAGAAGCAGCATGCGTCGACGGCGAGGGTTTTGTTTTCGTTTCCGCCGTCTCCTTGCGACTCACACGCGGAGCAATAGTTGCCGACGGATTTTGAACTCTGGGGGCTACAGGTTGCGATTGCTGCTGTGTCACAGTCATCTTCGGCGCGGGAACCGGTTCGCCTGGCGTCGTAACATCGGACGACGTTGTCTCTGTTGTCGTAGCCGCGGTTGATGAATCATCGCGGTGTCCCTTCAAGGCGTAATGCACCGGCGCAGTGGCAACGCGATACGAACCGACCGCGACACCGCGGGTCACATGATACGATGTGACCGCTACATCGCGAGTCGCTCGACATCCTCCGAGCAAAACCGCCGTAAAGATCAAGGCTTGCGCGACTGCATTCATTCTAGGATCAGTCACCGACCACGAACACATCAGGCGGTAAACATCCGGCTCAATGAATTTGTAAAAATGCCAGCCGCGCGCATGGAGATCGCGTGCAAGTTTCTCATTCATTCGGACAAATACCGCGTTTGCCTCGACCGAAAAGACGATGTCGATCTCAGCCTCCGTTTTCAGCCGATTCGCGAGCTGACGCGCCGCACGATTGGCATGCTGTGCGTTCCACAGCCAAACGTCATCTGTCAAAAGTCCGAGCCATGGCGCGGCGAGAAAACGCATTTTCGAACCGAGCTGGCCTCCTTGCTTGAGCCGATAATCGAATTCGCGCGAAAGCTCTTTTTTAAAAAAAATAACCAGCTCGCCGGCCGCCAGGCCATTTTTCGTGCCTCCAAAGCATAGAACATCAACGCCAACTTCCCACGTAATCGCTTTCGATGCGCAATTGAGGGCCGCGACCGCATTGGCAAAACGCGCGCCGTCCATGTGCAGCAACATTTCGCGATCACGGGCAAATCCGCTGATTGCCGCAACCTCCTCGGGCGCGTAAATCGTTCCCAGTTCGGTTGATTGAGTGATGCTGATCGCGCGCGGCTTGTGCGAATGCAGTTCGTTCTGGCGTGCGATCATCACTTCTGCTTGGCCGATGTCTATCTTCCCGTTGGCGCCATCAATCAAGAGCAGCTTCGACCCGTTTGTAAAAAATTCCGGCGCGCCGCACTCGTCCGTGTGAATGTGCGAATGTTCGTGGCAGATAACGCCCTCGAATGAATGGCAAAGCTGCGCCAGCGCCAGCGCGTTTGCCGCGGTGCCGTTAAAAACAAAATAGACATCGCAATCAGTCTCGAAGATCTCGCGGATACGATCGCATACGCGCTCCGTCCATTGATCTTCGCCGTATGAGGGTACCTCGCTCGTATTTGCTTTTTCCAGCGCCGCCCATGCCTCCGGACAAATCCCTGCCGTATTGTCACTGGCAAACTTATGGCGCCCGCCAGCTTGGCTCATGTCGATCTTGCTAATCGCGTTCGGCCCGGGGAGCAAATGAGTACGTGTGCACCCCCGAAAAAGAGATTGCCTGACGAACCCGAGCCCTGGGCCTCTGGAGTCCACCAGGCAAATCTCTCCACTTGCTCCCCGAAATTCTGTGCAACCGTTTCACTTATTAGTTCGATTACGGCCCACCAATTGACCGTCTCCGGGACCGGATTATTTGCTGACCACGAAATAAGTCCCTTCCGCTTTGCCTAACCTAAACGGCGGACTAATTTCCTCGATGAGGTCGCTCCAGAGCGAGATCGAGCAGCACGGTGCGCGCATTTTTGAGCTGGTCGATCAGCATCCAGAGTCGCTTTTCAGCAAGGCTGGTTTTTATCAGCGGATGATGGCGCTCTCAATGCGCGATGAGCAGTTCAAAGTGCAAATGTTTCGCTTTGTAGATGTTCTGCCGTCGCTTCGCAAATCGGGTGATATCGTCCAGCATCTCGAAGAATATTTCGCCGGTATGCACAACGGCTTCGCGCCAGCGATTCAGAGCGGTGTGCGCGTCGCACGCTTCGTGCCGTGGATCAGCGCATTCATCCTGCGACGCAACGTTTCCGGAATGGCGCGGCAATTTATCGCCGGAAAAAATTGCGCAGATGTGATGAAAACGTTGCGCAAGCGGCACGCAGAGAAAATCGGGTTCACTGTCGATCTTTTGGGCGAGGCTGTCCTCAGTGAAAAAGAGGCCGATGAATATGCGGCGCGTTGCCTCGATTTGCTGGAGTGCCTCGTCCGCGAAACCCAAGGTTGGACCGGCCCGCTCGGAAAAGATTCGGAGCTTTTTCCCGTCCTAAATCTCTCGGTGAAAATCTCCGCGCTCTATTCGCAGATGAATCCGGCCGATCCGACTGACGCCATTGCGCATCTCGCACCGAAGCTGCGACCGATTCTACGCCGGGCACGCGAACTCGGTGCGTTTATCAATTTCGATATGGAAAGTTACGCGCACAAAAATATAACCCTCAAGCTATTCAAAACGACGTTTGGCGAGGGAGAATTCAAGGACTGGCCGGACGCCGGTATCGTGATTCAGGCTTATCTGCGTGATGCCGAAGCCGATTTGCGCAATCTGATCAATTGGGGCCGCGCGCGCGGCACGCGTTTCACCGTGCGCCTGGTGAAGGGCGCCTACTGGGATTACGAAACAATCAAATCGCGTCAGAACGGCTGGAATTGCCCCGTTTATTTTCAGAAGCCGGAGAGTGACGTGAATTTCGAAGCACTCTCGCGCGTGCTGTTGGAAAACGAATCGATCGTTACCGCTGCGTTCGGGTCGCACAATGTTCGCAGCATCGCGCACGCGCAGGCGCGCGCGGACGAACTCGGAATCGATCGCAGCCGTTTCGAGTTTCAACTCTTGTATGGCATGGCCGGGCCGATCAAGCGCGCGCTGGTCGAAATGGGTTATCGCGTTCGCGAATACTGCCCGGTCGGACAGCTGCTCCCTGGAATGTCCTACCTCGTAAGGCGGTTGCTTGAGAACACGTCCAATGAAGGATTTTTGCGCGCAAAATTTTCCGAGAATGTCTCCGCGGCGGAATTGCTGCGCGATCCAAAGGAACTCGTCAGGCAAAATCGCGCCAACCTCCCCGAGGCGACAATCCCGACTATCGCCGAAGATCGACATCCTAAAAATGGCGCTTCCATTGAATCTCCGCCTGGCGATATTTACGAAAACTCACCGCTTGTGAATTTCGTTTATCAAGAGACTCAGGAAAAAATGCGCACCGCATTGCGTGAAGCGCGCAATCGCTTCGGTGAAAAATATCCACTGGTGATCGGCGGAGAAAAGGTTTGGACGGACAAACTTACGCCTTCAGTTAACCCCAGTGCGCCGAAAGAGATCGTCGGTTACGTGGCGGAAGCGGGAATTCCGGAGGCTGAGCGCGCCGTCAAAGCTGCCCGCGCCGCATTTGATAAATGGAGCCGGACTCCCTTTGAAGAGCGAGCCTGCTTGCTTGAAGGCGCTGCGGCGATCATGGACCGGAGGCGTTACGAACTTTCCGCGCTTGAGGTTTTCGAAGTCGGCAAACCGTGGGCCGAAGCAGATGGCGACATTCGCGAGGCGATAGATTTTTGCCGTTTTTATGCGGAGAGAATGCGGCAGATCGGGCGACCGCGGCTAACCCAGCATGTTCCCGGCGAAGAAAGCTATCAGCATTATTGGCCGCGCGGCGTCGCGCTCGTAATTGCGCCATGGAATTTTCCGATCGCCATTCTTTGCGGGATGGTTTCCGCCGCCTTGGTCACTGGCAACACCGTGATCATGAAGCCGTCTGAGCAATCGATCGTCTGCGGCGCGATGCTCATGCAGATTTTCGAGGAAGCCGGTGTGCCGCCCGGTGTCTTGAATTTTTTATCGGGCCGCGGCTCGGTCATCGGAGCGCACCTCGTCGATCACAAAGATGTCGATCTTATCGCGTTCACCGGCTCACGCGAAGTCGGGCTGAGGATTTGGGAGTCGGCTGGGATAACGCGTCCCGGTCAGCGGGAGCTGAAGCATGTCATTTGTGAGATGGGTGGCAAGAATCCCGTGATCATCGATTCCGATGCCGATCTCGATGAAGCGATTGTCGATTCAATTTATTCCGCGTTCGGTTATCAGGGACAGAAATGCTCGGCTCTTTCCCGCCTCATCCTTCTCGAGGAAAATTACGACCGCGTGATGGAGCGTTTGCTTTCTGCAGCGGGGAGTTTGCGGGTTGGCAATCCGGAGGAGCCTGGGATGATGGTTGGTCCGGTAATCGATGAGGCCGCTTACAAACGCATCCAAGAGTACATCGAGATTGGTAAAAGCGAGGCGACCCTCGCCTATCAGGCGAAGGAAGTGCCGCCGGAAGGCTACTTCATTCCGCCGACAATTTTCAGCGGCGTGAAGCCAAACATGCGAATCGCGCGCGAGGAGATTTTCGGCCCTGTCCTAAGCGTTATCAAAGTGCGTGATCTCGATGAAGCGTTCGAGGTCGCGAACGGCACTGATTACGCCCTTACCGCTGGATTTTTCTCGCGCAGCCCAGCCGATATTGATCGCGCCAAAGCCGAGATTGAGGCGGGCAACGTTTACATCAATCGCTCGTGCACAGGCGCCGTTGTCGGGCGACATCCGTTTGGCGGATTCAAAATGAGCGGCGGAGGCACCAAAGCCGGTGGCGCCGATTATCTCCTCCAGTTTTTATTGCCGCGCGTCGTTACCGAAAATGTCACGCGCCATGGCCTTGCCCCCGAAGAAACACCGGAATATCGCGACGAATTTCTCTGGCCGCAGCGATAGGCGCGAGGGAGATCGATATTGATTTAGATCGACCACGATTCAGCTAGGGCCGGCCTTTACTGAGCAATTTCACGACGGTGATCATCATGTAGATCACCGGCCAGGCTGACGCCACGACCACCACGCCAAATACCGCCATTTCTTTGGCCCGTTCTCGCGCCGATTCGATCATGAATTCGCGACTTAAATTGTAAAAAGTCCGAAATTCCGATCGGTCCTCCCCATCAAATGAGGAAGAATACCCCCGCCAGCCGCCAGTCCCTGAATGAAAGAAGTAATCGGTCTGCGGAAATCGCCTCTTATCGGCAGCGGAGTGAAACATCGGTTTCATCGCCTGTGACCACAGCTTGGATCGTTCCAGCGAAAGATGCCACATTACCTGCGAATGAAAAGCGGCAGATCTGATCAGCGATTCATCCAATCGACGATCTTGTCGTGCCCGGCGTCGAGCACGCTCACGTGGCCGGCACCGTCGATGGCAAAGAATTCCACAAACGGAAATTCACGGGCGAGCTCGCGGACCATCTCGACGGGAATATCGTTATCAGCCATGCCATGAAAGATTCCGATTCGCGCCTTCGGGTTGTGCCTGGCAATTCGGGAAAGATTTTCTCGGTTATCGTAGTTTTCGCGAAGTAATCGCGCCAATTCCCGCCCAACTACCCTCGCCGCTTCTTCGCGCAACGTCGTAAAAGACGCGATGGCCACCACCCGTTCGACCCGATGACGCGCGGCAAAATCGAGCGCGACCGCCGCGCCTAACGAATGCCCCGCGTGCTGCCGAAAGAAAAGAAACGAAGGAACCGCGAGCGCCAAGAAGAAGAACCCAATCGGAATGCAAAACCAGCATGCCGCAATTCGCCTTTGACCACGTTCACGAGGCATTTCGTGATCAAGAAGATACAATCAATGCGATGGCGCAAATCGATGCCGCTAATATGGAACATCGATTTATTCGATGCCGGTCCTGGCACGAATTCATTGCCAATGACCGGCAATCCAGACCCAGCCGCCGGGCCTACGCACCCAGTGGCCTTCAACCCACACATTCCTCGGACTTGGGCGTGTGACCCAAGTGCCGGGAACCCATTCGTAGCCTGCTCCGGTCCAACGCCAGTAACCGCGCGTCCAGGCGTACGCAGGCCCGGGTGAAACTGTTTGTGCTTCGACTCGAACGGCCGGCGGGGGCTGAGTCACAACAATCTCGCGCGCGACAGGCCGCGTACCCGGGCCCGTCGTCGTAACCTCTTGCGTAGTAGTCGTCGTTGTCACTGTCGTTGGTTCCTCAGCACAACCGACGAAGAAAAATGGGGCCAGCGCAAATGCATAAACACCTTTTCTCATATAAACCTCCTCGCCATGAATTCGTTTTGCACCGCCCTATCGGCTTTGTTGGAATTGGTGATAACGATTTTTCTCTACGCGCAATCGATAGCGGAAAACGAATTCTGATCCGATGATCAGGGATGCTTTACGTTGTCGCGACCCCAATCGGTAACCTTTCCGACATCACACTTCGCGCGCTCGACGTGTTGAAATCAGTCGATGTGATCGCAGCGGAAGACACGCGTCACTCCGGCATCTTGCTAAAGCGGTTCGAAATCAAGAAACCGCTCGTCAGTTATCACGAGCACAATGAAGCCATGCGCACCGCGCAGCTCATGGAGCGACTCGGGGCAGGCGAAAACATCGCCCTTATTACCGACGCCGGAACGCCCGGAGTCTCGGATCCAGGTTCGCGATTGATTCGTGAATGCATCAGACGCGAGCTGCCATTCACAATCATTCCGGGACCGTCGTCGATCCTGACCGCCCTCGTTGGTTCGGGATTCTCGAGCCAGAAATTTTTCTTCGCTGGATTTCTCCCAGTCAAAAGCGGACAGCGCGAACGTGAGTTGGACGCAGCCGCCGAACGCGACGAAACGACGATTTTTTTTGAATCCCCATATCGCCTCGCGAAAACGCTCAAAGCCTGCATGGACATCATGCCAGCTCGCCAACTCTGCGTTGCCCGCGAGCTCACCAAAAAATTCGAGGAATTCCGGCGCGGTACTGCCAGCGAGCTTCTCGCGCACTACGAAGCGTACCCGCCGAAAGGCGAGATCGTGCTCATTGTTTCTGCGCTGTAGCCGATGTTAAACGAATATGCGGCGTCGCCGCTAGATTGAGCATCGAACAAGGGATTGCTCGATCCACCAGTCCACGTCACCTTTCCGCTTGTCAAAGCAGCATATCTGTGTGAATTTGCGCGGCTTTTTCCCCAGAAAATTCTCCCTCATTATGGCTTACGCAGTTATCAAGACCGGTGGACGACAGTATCGGGTCTCGGAGGGCGACACGATCGATGTCGATCTTTTGGACGCGGAGGTGGGAAAAACCGCTACGTTTGGCGAGGTGTTATTGCATGCCGATGGCGAAAAGCTCACGCACGGTGATCCGCTAATCTCTGGCGCGAAGGTGACGGCCGAAGTAGTTGAGCAACGGAAAGATAAAAAAGTCATCGCGTTCAAATTCAAACGGCGTAAGGGTTACCATCGCACGGTAGGACATCGGCGAAAGCTAACACGGGTAAAGATCAAAGGAATCAGCATCGGTGGCACGAAATCGAAGAAGACCTAACGTCGAACATCCAACGCCCAACATCCAACATCGAATAGAAAAATGGCTCATAAAAAAGGACAAGGCAGCGTTAAGAACGGGCGTGACAGTGTCAGCAAGCGACTGGGCGTAAAAAAATTTGGCAGCGAGATGGTTGTTGCTGGCAACATCATTATTCGTCAGCGCGGGACCAAATTTTTGGCTGGGAAAAATGTGGGGCTCGGCCGCGATTACACGATTTTTGCGCTGGTGAATGGAAACGTGCGCTTCGATCGCGCTGGCCGCCGGGTAAATGTCGATCCGGTCGCTGCTGGAAAATAGCCGCTGATTCTACTTTCCGGCTTCGACGACCTTGCGGTATAAACGGATTTCGCCCATGAAATACAATACGTTTATCCTCTTTGGCGCGCCTGGCAGCGGCAAAGGGACACAAGGTAAAACACTCGGTACGATCCCGCGCTTTTATCATTGCCCGTGTGGAGACGTGTTCCGCTCCATCGACACTCGAACAAAAGTAGGCAAGGCGTTCCTGGAATACTCGAGTAAGGGACAGCTCGTCCCGGACGACATCACAGTGGAGCTTTGGAAAGAAGCGATCGCTGCGGCAGTGGACGCGCACAAATTCAAGCCCGACATCGACATTCTCGTGCTCGATGGTATTCCGCGGAATGTCGGGCAAGCAAAAATCATGGAAGAAATGATTGACGTGAAAAAAGTCTTTCACCTGGCGTGTCCGAGCCGCGAGACACTTTTTTCCCGCCTGAAAAAGCGCGCATTGAAAGACAATCGACTCGATGATGCGAACGAAGAGGTGATCCAACGCCGACTCGACACATACGAAAAGGAATCGAAGCCGGTGCTTTCATATTATCCGAAAGAGATGATCACTGTGGTTGACGCGATTCAGCCGCCCTCGAAAGTGTTGTTTGATATCCTCGCCAGCATGAACGGCGTGGATGCTCAGCATGAGCCAGCAACAGTTTGAAAATTTCACTGCCTCGAGCCTCTATTGCGAGAAGTGTAAAACCGCGATGCCGGTGCGCGAGCGGTTGCTTTTAGTCCTGCCTGACCGCGAGATTTTCGATTATCTTTGTGCCGGTTGTGGATCGTCGGTCGGCCAGCGCGAAGTCACTGCTGGCGATAGATTGACGGCGCAGGCAATGGCCAGGCGGCGTCCGCGGCGCGCGTCCACGCAAACGCTTCTTCATTAAGGAACGATGCGAGTCGTCTTCATCGGCGCAGGCGAAATCGGCGCGCCGACGCTGCACGCTTTGCTGCGATCGAAAGAACATCAACTCGCGGCAGTCGTCACACAGCCGAACAAACCGGCTGGGCGCGACCAACGCATTAAGCCACCACCGATTAAAAAGGCGCTTGCCGGAGCGAAGATACCGACCTTGCAACCAGCGCGGATTAAAGATCGACAATCAATCGAGGAGATCAGTGCCCTGGCGCCGGAGGTGATCGTCGTCATGGCTTACGGACAAATCTTGCCGCAGGGGGTCCTTGGGATTCCCCGCGTCGCTTGTTTGAACTTGCATGCGTCGTTGCTCCCACGACATCGCGGCGCGGCACCCATTCAAGCCGCAATTGCATCCGGCGACTTCGAGACAGGAATTACAGTCATGTACATGGATGAAGGTCTCGATACGGGCGATATTTTATTGCAGCGCAAGATCGACATCTTGCCGACGGATACCGGCGGGTCGCTGCACGATCGGCTGGCACAAATTGCCCCGGACGCGTTGCTCGAATCTTTGCAACTGCTTGGGAAAAAAATTGCGCCGCGCGTCCCCCAGAATAATACGCTCGCCACGTATGCGCCGAAATTGAATCGCGATGACGGCAAAATCGATTGGGCGGAACGCGCCGAGGTGATCGAAAGGAAAGTTCGTGCGTTCAATCCATGGCCGGGAGCGTTTACGACCGTTGCGGCAAAATTGGGCAAGCCGCGTAATTTAAAAATATTTTCTGCATCAATTGTCGACCTTGCGGCCGAACCGGGCGAAATATTGCAGACAGAGGAGCAAGGTCTGGTGATTGCAGCAAGTGACCGCGCCCTTTCGTTGGAAGAGGTGCAGCCTGAAGGGAAGCGGCGGATGACGTCGGCAGAATTCTTACGCGGATTTGATGTGGCATCGGCACCTTGCCGATGAATTCATGGGGCGGGGAGCCCATGCCACTTCATTTTGCTTTCAAAACGAAGCCGCGTTCTGTTTGATGATTTGCGCCTCATGAAAACGGAAGTGCCAGCATACAAACGCATCGTCCTCAAATTGAGCGGCGAAGCGCTACGAGAGCGTGGTGCACGGGACAATATTTCGCCGGCGGTGGTGCGCGAAATCGCCGAACGCATAAAAGAAGTGCGCGACCTCGGCGTGCAAGTCTCGGTCGTGATCGGCGGCGGTAACATCTGGCGCGGTCTCTCCGCAGCCGATCGGGGCATGGATCGCACGACCGCGGACTACATGGGCATGCTCGCCACCGTGATCAACGCGCTGGCTTTGCGGAGCACGCTTGCCGAGATGGGTGTCGAGACCCGCGTACAAACCGCCATCGAAATGAAAAACGTGGCTGAGCCGTTTATTCTCGGTCGCGCCATACGCCATCTCGAATTGGGCCGGGTTGTTATCTTTGCGGCCGGGACCGGGAATCCATACTTTTCAACCGATACGACCGCGGCGCTGCGGGCCAGTGAGATTCGGGCTGATGTCATCCTGAAGGCCACGAAAGTGGATGGCGTTTACGATCGCGACCCGAATACCGACGCAAATGCGAAGTTCTACGAACGCATTACTTTTACCGAAGCGCTCACGAAACGATTGCAGATCATGGATTCAACCGCGTTCAGTCTTTGCATGGATAACAAAATCCCCATCGTGGTGTTCGATATGAATAAATCGAGCAACATTCGAGATGCCGTGCTCGGGCGAAAAGTCGGGACGCTCGTTTGCGATGAACCGCAACCGAAGTAAAAATTTAGCTGCATGAGCAGAGACGACATTCTTCTCGAAGCCGAGATGTCGATGGAAAAAAGTGTCGACTATATGACGCACGAATTTGCCGCCGTGCGTACCGGCAAAGCCTCACCGGGGCTCGTCGAGAACGTCGATGTTGCAGCGTACGGATCGACCATGAAGTTAAAGCAGCTTGCATTGATCACGACGCCCGAGCCACGCTTGCTCGTCGTCCAGCCGTTTGATGCCAGTACTGTGCAAGACGTTGAGAGGGCGCTCAAGGAATCCAAGATCGGCATCACGCCGAACGTCGATGGAAAGATTATTCGGCTCCCGATTCCTGAGTTGTCGGAAGAGCGGCGCAAGGATCTTGTCCGCTCACTCGGCAAAATGGCTGAGGAAGCCCGGGTACGCGTTCGGGCGAACCGACGCACGGCGCTCGATGAGGTGAAGAAACTCAAAGCCAGCGGCGAATTAAGCGAAGACGGATTGCACGATTTGGAAACCGAAGTGCAAAAGCTAACTGATCGCTTTGTCAAGTCCGTGGACGATCATCTCAAGCACAAAGAAGCTGAGATAATGAAGGTGTAAGCGCACACAAGGTGATGATCGCTGTAGCGGGCGGCCTTGTGACCGCTGAAATTAAATTTAATTGTAGCTAGCCGACGCATCGAGCGCCGCTACAGCCGCACCAGATCGACCAGGAACTGGCACCAAAGATAAATCATCCCGCGCCAGGAATATTTTACATCGCCTGCCGCGGTCTGCTTGAGCACGCCCTCGGCGATGTTATGCGCGATTTGATCGCGCAGATCGTTTTCTATTTCCGTTTCGATACGCTCTTCATCCAACGTATCGATCGCGTCTGCCTTCACGCCGTTTCGGCGAAGAAACTCGCGATGGCTTTGATAAAGCCGCCAAAACGATTGATCCGGTCGCTGACGGTTAATCCGAAACTGAGGAGTCACTTTCAACCCATAGGAGAGCGGGTAATTCCAGGTCGTCCAAATCGTCCCGCCCTTCGCGCGCGATGAAATTCGCAGATAATAAAACGAGAGATCGTGCTGCTCGTTCAGACAAATCGCGGCCTGCGCTCGGTCTTCCTCCTTGTAAAACAAACGGAAAAATTGGCGGTAATCCTCCCAGTCCCACCCGGCGTCGCCCACCTGCACAAAACCTTCGTCCTCGATCTCGCGCGTAATCTCGCTTAGCGCAGGAAAACTATCCGAAGACGGCGCATTTTTTGGCCGAAGCTGTTTTTCCTTCGGCAGGCGAAGCGCGCGTATGCGCGTGAGAATTTCAAGCCACGGTAGAAAGAGCCAGCTCACGGCGGCGGCCAAACCAAGCACCCAGCTGCCGGTTATAAAAAAGATCGCCAGAAATGACGCGATGATAATACCGAGCGCGCCCGCTTTTTGTGAATACGAGTTTTGAAAACTGCGCAGAGCGACGCTGAGCATCGCCACGCCGAGCGTTAAAAAAACACCAAAGAGCATTAGGGATCGATCTGGTGCTCGTTCAAAAATTTCTCGAGTTGATCGGTATCGAAATTGGCCAGAACTCTGTCGCCCGCCACGAATGTCGGGACATAAGTTTGCTCGGAAAGCTTTTTCATCTCCTCGTAGGCGTGTCGATCTTTGCCGACATCAACGACATCGAAACGATAGCCTTTCTCGGTGAGATAATCCTTCGCGTCAATGCACCACGAGCACCATTTGCGACTGTAAAGCCTTAATTCCATCGAGACGCGGTAATAAACTGTCCCTTTCGAGCGCGTCAACCTAGCACCGGCGTTTCAGTAAGCCTTCGCCCAGATCACACGGCACGAACTCGGTTTGCCTGTGAAAATACACTTTCCAGACTCGGAGGAATTGTCGAGCGGAATAACCCGAATCGTGACTTTGAGATCGTTCTTGATTTGTTCTTCAACCTCGCCAGAGCCATCCCAGTGTGCGAGGGCAAAGCCACCGTGAATTTCGGGTTTGGTCGCGTCTCTGGGCGTAAAGAAATCGTAGAACTCGTCTTTGGAATCGATGACGCGTGTATGTTCGTCGCGGAATTTCTTCGCGCGCTCCAAAAGGCTTCGCTGGATTGAGTCAAGAACCTCGGCCGAGTGCGAAACGAACTCCTGCATCGATATAGACTCTTTCATTTTCGTTGCCTGATCGCGGCGGCTCATCGTCACTTTGGCTGATTCGAGGTCCCGCGGACCAATCTCGACACGAAGGGGTACGCCTTTCTTGATCCACTCCCAATTCTTTACACCGCCTCCGAGGTCGCGCCGATCGACTTCTACTTCAATCGGAACATCCACATATCGAATTTCGCGCAACTGTTTGGCGAGTTTGTCACAAGCTTCGAGCACCGCACCCCGTGTTTCTTCCTTCGGCGTGATCGGTAGGATCACGACCTGCGTTGGCGCGATGCGCGGCGGCAAGACAAGACCATCGTCGTCTCCGTGAGCCATCACCAACGTGCCGAGGAGACGCGTGCTCATGCCCCAGCTGGTCGTCCACCCGAATTCCTGTTTGCCTTCGCGGTTCTGAAATTGAATCCCGCTCGCACGCGCAAAATTTTGGCCAAGAAAATGCGAGGTACCGGCCTGGATCGCCTTTCGATCCTGCACCATCGCTTCAATTGACAAGGTTTGCACCGCGCCCGGAAAACGTTCGCTCTCCGATTTTTCGCCGCTGAAAATCGGAACAGCTAGATGATCGCGCACGAAACGCCCATAAACTTCGAGCATCTGCTTCGTCTCCGCCCACGCCTCGGCTTCAGTTTCGTGAACAGTGTGCCCTTCCTGCCAGAGAAACTCGGTCGTGCGCAGGAACAGGCGGGGCCGCATTTCCCACCGGACAACGTTCGCCCATTGATTAATCAGAATGGGAAGATCGCGATACGATTGCACCCACTTTGCGTAACTGGCGCCGATAATTGTTTCGGAAGTCGGCCGGATCACCAGCGGCTCAGTCAACGCGCTCGACGGCCTTAACTTTCCGTCGGCATCGGCTTCGAGGCGGCTATGCGTGACGACTGCGCATTCTTTTGCAAAGCCTTTGACGTGCTCCGCCTCCTTCGCGAAATAACTCAGCGGAATCAAAAGTGGAAAGTATGCGTTGCGGTGGCCCGTCGCGCGGAACATCGCGTCGAGGTGCCGCTGCATATTCTCCCAGATGCCGTAGCCCCATGGGCGGATCACCATGCAGCCCCGCACGTCCGAAGGCTCAGCCAGCTCCGCTGCACGAATCACCTGCTGATACCATTCAGGAAAATCTTCGTCGCGCCGCGGCGTAATCGCGGTTTTCCTGGAAGAATCTGCGAGTTCTGCCATGCGACGAGGGGGAACAATTAAACTCCCACGATACATATGACCAGTAGCCATTTGCTGCCACCAGCTAAAAATTCATTCGATGAGCACCTTGGCGGGCCGTTGGTGTACCGGCCTGACAGAATTGATAGTACAAATACAAACGCTGCCATAAAGCGCGCGCGGCCCCGTACGCGCGGTCGTTTTTCCGTACGCAATGTTTTCGCCCCAGAGCGGGCTTTTGTCGGGCAAGGTTTATCTCACCAATGGGGGGTTGGCCGAAATACCTTTGCCTCTTGGCGCAGCCGGATACTCACTGGCGGAAAGAGGTGAAAACCCGACCACGCCAAACAAAGTGGAAAGAACGAGTCGAAGCTCGCGCGAGTATTTGACACTCCATAGCACGTCCCGTAGTTTTCGTGCCTTTTCCGCTCTAATGAAAACCTTTTCCGCCAAAGCCAACGATATCCCACGCAAATGGTGGGTAATCGACGCCAAGAACCAAGTCCTTGGCCAGGTTGCGGTAAAGGCCGCCAACCTATTGCGCGGAAAAGAGAAGACGATTTTCACCCCGCATGTCGATACGGGTGATTTTGTGGTTGTCATTAACGCTGAGAAAGTGCGACTGACCGGAAAAAAAGAAGAGCAGAAAAGTTACATGAGTTTTTCAGGATACGTGGGTGGTCACAAATCAGAGAATGTCCGGGCGCGGCGTGTTCGCCATCCGGAATTGCTGGTTGAGCGGGCTGTGCGTGGAATGATTCCGCACAATCGGCTCGGTCGCGCAGTTTATCGAAAATTGAAGGTCTACCGCGGCGAATCTCACCCGCATACCGCGCAACAGCCGCAGGCCGTTAAACTTATCTAACCACTAATCTTATGCCGCAAATCCAGGAATTTATTGCCACCGGTCGCCGTAAGACGTCGGTCGCGCGCATCCGCATGATGCCGGGTACAGGCAAGATCGACATCAATGGGCGCAGCTTTGACGACTACTTTCCTACCGGGCCATTGCAGAACGTGGTGCTGCAACCGCTTCAAACGGCGAAGCTCGTCAATTCCTACGACCTCTCGATCAACGCGAGCGGTGGTGGCGCGAGCGGACAGGCCGGGGCGGTGCGGCTCGCGATTTCGCGCGCTCTCCTTCAGGTGGATGCTAATTTGCGCGGCACGCTGAAGACCGACGGTTTGCTCCGGCGAGACCCCCGCATGAAAGAGCGAAAAAAATCTGGCCAACCCGGCGCGCGGAAACGTTTCCAGTTCTCGAAACGATAATCGGCGGGTTCGCTTTGCTTTAATAGCGACCCGACCAGCCGCAATCAAACTCGGAGGCGACACGCCTGCCTATCCAGCTCTATTTCGGCTCCGGACTATTCGGAGGTAACGCAGCTGCTGGCGTTGAGCTCGGCACAGCCAAAAATGGCGGGATTGGCTGCGCGGGTGGTAGCTGCGATGAGGCATTTGGTTTTAACAAACGCAATTCCTGCGACGCCTCGCCGGCCCAAAAACTCTCCCGATAACGCGTCAGAATCGTCTCGCAGACACGTCGCGCCTCCTCGATTCGGTTTTTGGACTTCAAAAGGTAGACTTGTGAAAGCAACGCCAGCGGCGCATTGAAATTGTTTGGATAAATCGATGCGATCTGCTGGTAGATCGACAATGCCTCGTCGTTTTTTCCCATTGACTCCAAGTTGGCCGCCATCGCCATTTTTGCCGTGCTCACGAACTCGTGATTCGGATTCTTGTTGATGAAAAGCTGAAGCGTCGCGGTCGCTTCCGTAAACTTCCTTTGATTGCGCTGAGCCTCGGCAAGCAGAAGATAAGCATCCGCACTTGCCGGCGTGTTCGGATAGTCCGCAATCACCTCTTGATACGCTTCCGCGCCCTTTGCACTGGCTAACAAAGTCGACGCCGCTGCAGCTCGGCGATCCGAATAAAAGCGATAACCTGCGAAACCGACGATGGCGAGCAGGGCGATGATTAACACTGCGATGATCTCAGTTTTGAATCGCTCCCAAAAGACGCGCGTTTCCAGCGCTGCATCTCGGGAAGGAGGCGTGGCCGTCGGCATAACTCGATATTACCTGCTGCTCTCGCCGATTCGAACCGCGCGAGCGTCGTCTTATGCCATGCGAGGCATTTTTGCG
>WNGI01000493.1_pt1 | contig 29310 bp, 30 predicted proteins | sample 5400621 | NCBI WGS metagenome assembly WNGI01 (sample SAMN13153374, study PRJNA577476) | soil metagenome | isolation source: 20 cm soil or saprolite under Garry oak tree replicate 1 | place: USA:California | collected 2016-06-15
CGGCGAATCGCGCCAAGAACGGCGACCGCGTCTACTTCGCCGCCAACCAGCACATCAATCCCACCAACGTCTGCGTGCTGCGCAACACGTGTGTGTTCTGCTCGTTCGCGCGCATGCCGAATGAGGACGGCGCCTACACGCGCTCGCTCGAAGAAGTGTTCGCCGAGGCCGACGCGGCCCGCGACAATGCCACCCGCGAGTTCCACATCGTGGGCGGCCTGCACCCCAAGCTCGAGTTGCAGTACTACCTCGACATGTTTCGCGGGCTGCGCGAGCGGCACCCCGGCGTGCACATCAAGGCGCTCACCGCAGTCGAGGTGGCGCACCTGGCGCGACTCGAGGGCATGGAGGTGGTGGAGGTCTTGAAGGCGATGAAGGACGCGGGCGTGACGAGCCTGCCCGGAGGCGGCGCGGAAGTGTTCAGCCCGGCGGCGCGTGCCACGATCGCCGACCGCAAGCTCACGGGCGAGGAATGGCTCGCCGTGCACCGCGCAGCCCACGGCGTGGGACTGCCGTCCAACTGCACGATGCTGTACGGCCACGTGGAGACGCTGGAGGATCGCGTCGACCATCTACTGGCGCTGCGCGCCCTGCAGGACGAGACCCACGGCTTCCTCACCTACATCCCGCTGGCGTATCATCCCGACCACAACGAGCTGGGTGAGGCGCTGGGTCGCACCGGCACCGCCACGACGGGATTCGACGATCTCAAGAACATCGCCGTGGGCCGCCTCGTGCTGGACAACATCCCGCACGTGAAGACGCACTGGCCCATGGTCACGCCGTTCATCTCGCAGGTGTCGCTGGGCTTCGGCTGCGACGACCTCGAGGGCACCGTGGTGTTCGAGCGCGTCTATCACGAAGCCGGCGCCGGCACGCCGATGTGGCTGTCGTACGACGAGATCATCGGCCTGATCCGCGGGGCGGGGAAAGAGCCCGTCGAACGGGACTCGCTGTACCAGACGGTGCGGACGTTCGAGGACTGGACGCCGGGCCAGGCCGTGGCGCGCCCGGAGGGGCCGGCCCCCCAAGGGGCGCTGTTCCAGATCTCACCCCGGACGCGCGCCAAGGTGAAGGGATCGCGGATGCCAGCGGCATCCGTCGTGGACGGCGCCGAGTGAAGCTCGGCCGCATCGGCTACATCAACTGCTACCCGGTCTACGCGGGGCTCGACCGGGCGGTCGTGCGCGTGCCGGCGGACCTGGTGACCGGGACGCCCGCCGAGCTCAACGATCTCCTGACGGCGGGCGAGCTCGATGTCAGCGTGATCAGCGCCGTCGAGTACGCGCGCCACGCCAAGGATCTCGTGTTGTTGCCCGACCTCGCGATCTCGTGCGACGGCCCCGTCCGCAGCGTCGCCCTGTTCAGCAAGCGGCCGGTGACCGAGCTCGACGACCGCACCGTCTTGCTCACGGCCTCGTCGCGCACGTCCGTCGGCCTGCTCGAGCTGTTGTGTCGCGACCGCTGGCACGTGGCGCCGCGCTTCGCGCAGGCACGGGCGGAGGCGACCGATCTCGACGCGCTGGCGCATCTCCCCCACGAAGCCGTGCTGGTGATCGGCGACGCGGCGCTGCTGCTCGCGGCGCGCGGGGTCTACGCCCACCGTTACGATCTGGGCGCCGAGTGGAAAGCTTGGACGGGCCTGCCGTTCGTCTTCGCGGTCTGGGCGGCGCGCCGCCAGGCCGAGCAGGACGCCGTGCGGCGTGTGCACCAGGGGCTGCTCGCTTCGCGCGACTGGGGCCTGGCGCACCTCGACGTGCTCGCCGCCGACGCCGAGCGGGCCACGGGCGTATCGCTCGCCGCGTGTCGCGAGTACTTCGCCGGGCTCGACTACGCGCTCAGCTACAAGCACCTCGCGGGCCTGACGGATTTCTTCCGGCGGCTCGCGGCCGCGGGCGTCGTGCCCGACGGCTCGCTGCAATTCCTGCACGTGGCCTGACCATGGTCGATCGCACCAACGCCGACTTCCGCTCCTTCCTGGACCTGTACGAGCACGCGTCGCTGCTCGAGCTGGGCCAGCTGGCGGACGCCGCCCGGTGGAAGCTGCATCCGGAGAACGTCGTCACCTACATCATCGACCGGAACATCAACTACACCAACGTCTGTGTCGCCGACTGCAAGTTCTGCGCGTTCTACCGGCGGCCCAAGCACGCCGAGGGTTACCTGCTGTCGTTCGAGGAAATCGGCCGCAAGATCGAAGAGCTGAAGGCGCTGGGCGGCGTGCAGATCCTGATGCAAGGCGGGCACAACCCCTACATCCCGTTCGAGTGGTATCTCGACCTGCTGCGCTACATCAAGCGCCACCATCCGATCCACATTCATGGCTTCTCGCCGTCGGAGATCGATTTCTTCGCGGGCCGCTTCGGGATGACGCTGGAGCAGGTGATCAAGGAGCTCGTCGCCGCGGGACTCGACTCCGTCCCGGGCGGGGGCGGGGAGATTCTCGTTCAGGAAGTGCGCGATCGCGTCGCGCGCAAGAAGGCAGGTGCGGACAGGTGGTTGGAGGTCATGGAGGTTGCACACGGGCTGGGACTCAAGACCAGCGTCACCATGATGTACGGTCTGGGTGAGACGCCCGCCGACCGGCTCGAGCACCTGTTCCGCGTGAAGGAAGTGCAGGCGCGCACCGGCGGCTTCACCGCATTCATTTGTTGGCCGCTGCAGCCCGACCACACCGAGCTCGAGCACCTCGGCAAGACCGATGCGGTGACCTACCTGCGCACGCAGGCGCTGGCGCGCATCGTGCTCGACAACGTCCCCAACATCCAGGCGTCGTGGGTCACGATGGGCCCCAAGATCGGGCAGGTGGCGCTGCGCTTCGGCGCCAACGACTTCGGCTCCCTGATGATGGAAGAGAACGTCGTGTCGTCGGCCGGGACCACGTGGCGCATGACGCTCCCCGAGATGCAGCGGCTCATCACCGACGCGGGCTACACAGCCGTGCAGCGGCGGCAGGATTACACCTTGCTCCACGCGGCCGCCTGACCGTGCCCGACGTCCTGATCGTCGTCGGCTCCGAGTCCGACAAAGCGCGCATCGAGCCGGCGTTCGAGATCCTGAAGGCCGCGGGCGTGACGTTCGAGTTCCACGCGTCGTCGGCCCATCGCCAACCCGAGCAAACGGGCGAGCTGATCAAGGGCGCCAAGGCGCGCGGCGTGAAGGTGATCATCACGGGAGCGGGGCTCTCAGCCGCGCTCCCGGGTTTCGCCGCTGCGCTGACCGATCTGCCGGTGATCGGCGTGCCGTTCGCCGTGGGCGCCTTGAACGGCCTCGACGCGCTGCTGGCGACGGTGCAGGTGCCGCCCGGTGTGCCGGTGGCCACCGTGGGCGTGGACAACGCCAAGAACGCCGCGCACCTCGCCATCCGCATCCTGAAGCGGCCCTGAACCGATGCGCGTCGGCATCGGTTACGACTCTCACAAGTTCACCGACGGTCGCAAGCTCATCCTGGGCGGCGTCGAGATTCCCCATCCCCGGGGCCTCGCCGGGCACTCCGACGCCGACGCGGTCACGCATGCCCTGATCGACGCGTTGCTCGGTGCCGCCGGCCTGGGCGATATCGGCCGCATGTTCGCCGACACGGACCCGCGCTGGAAAGACGCCGACTCGCTGCACCTGCTCAATCAGGCGTATCTCACGATCGTCGAGGACGGCTTTCAGTTCGTGCAAGCCGACATCACCGTGATCGCCGAGCGTCCCAAGCTCGCGGCGTACGTCGCGCGGATGCAGGAGAAGCTTGCCAACGCGCTCATCGCGCCCGCATCGTCCGTTTCGGTGAAAGCGAAAACCAATGAGGGCATGGGATTCATCGGACGGGGCGAGGGCATCGCCGTGATCGCGGTGGCGACGCTCAACCAACCTGACGCACCGCGCCTGAGCGGCGGGCTTGCGGGCGCGGATCTCCTCTGACGCCGGACGCACTGCTCGGCTTCTTCGAATCACTTCCCGCCGCACCGCTATACGCCGTGATCGGGCTTCTCGCCGCCGTCGAAAACATTTTCCCCCCGGTCCCCGCCGATACGGCCGTCGCGCTGGGCGCCTTCCTCGCGGGACGGGGAACCCTCAACCCTTGGGCCGTGTTCGGGGTGACGTGGGTGGGGAACGTGGCGTCGGCGGGGACGGTGTACGGTATGGCGCGGCGTTACGGACGGGCGTTCTTCAGCGGCAGGATGGGCCGGCGCTTGCTGCCGGAGCCGGTGCTGGCGCAGCTGACGCAAGCGTATCAGCGCCACGGCGCCCCCGCGATTTTTCTGTCGCGCCTGCTGCCCGTGTGGCGGGGCATCGTGCCGCCGTTTGCCGGGATCGCCGGGGTCGGCGCCGCCCGCGCGCTGGTGCCTGTCGCATTGGCCTCGGCCCTGTGGTACGGGGCCCTCATCTATCTCACGGCGACGCTCGGGAGTAACCTCGACGCCGTGCTGGCGTTCCTGGGACACGTGAACCGGGTGCTCGGCGCGATCGCCTGCGCGATGCTCTTGGCCGTAGCGTGGTATGTGGTGCGGAGACTCAAGCGAGGAATGAAGGAAACGATCTCATGACCGAAACCGCGACGCTCGCCGGCGGGTGCTTCTGGTGCCTCGAGGCCGCATTCCAGCAATTGAAGGGCGTGTCCAACGTCACGTCCGGTTACGCCGGCGGCACCGTGGCGAATCCGAGCTACGAAGCGGTGTGCACGGGAACCACCGGGCACGCCGAAGTGACGCAGGTGGAGTTCGATCCCGCGGTGATCTCCTACCAGGATCTCTTAGACGTGTTTTTCACGATCCACGATCCCACGACCCTGAACCAGCAGGGCGGCGACGTGGGGACGCAGTATCGCTCGGCGATCTTCTATCAGTCGCCGGAGCAGGAACGCGTCGCGCGCGAGGTGATCGCGCGGCTCGAGGCGACACACGTGTGGGACGACCCCATCGTGACGGCAGTCGCCCCACTGGACGTGTTCTATCCGGCGGAGCAGTACCACCGGGATTACTACAACCGCAATCAGAACCAGCCCTACTGCCGCGCGGTGATCGCTCCGAAGGTTGCAAAGATGCGCAAGGTGTATCTGGAGAAACTCAAGGCTTGAACGATATCCCGGCCTTCCGTCTCGAGCTGTTCCGCGACTTCCTGGCGCTCGAAGCGGGGAACAGCCCCAACACCGTCGAGAATTATCTGCGCGACGTGCGGCGCTTCGCCGACTGGGCCACGAGCCAGGGCAAGGCCGAGCCCAGCGCCGTCCGCTCCGCCGAGCTGCGCGAGTTCGTCTATCAATTGAAGGACCTCGGCCTGGCCCCCGCCACCATCCGGCGCCAGATCTCAGCGGTCCGCACGTACTACCGCTTCCTGGTAGGGGAGGGGCACGCCGCGCGCGACCCCAGCGAGCGCCTGGAGTCGCCCAAGCGCTGGCGTACGCTGCCCGCCGTCCTCACCGTCGCCGAGGTCGAGCGCCTGCTCGGCGCCCGCACCACCGACGAGCGGCTCGCCATCCGCGACCGCGCGCTGCTCGAGTTTGGGTACGCGACCGGCGCCCGGGTGTCCGAGCTCACGCGCCTGACGCTGCAGGACGTGTTGTTCGAGGACGGCTTGGCGCGGATCTTCGGGAAGGGGTCGAAGGAGCGCATCGTGCCGGTGGGACGCCGTGCGTTGGGCGCCGTGTCGCTCTATGCCCGTGAGATCCGGCCGCTGCTCGACAAAGGGAAGACCAGGGGCGTGCTGTTTCTGAATGCGCGCGGCACGCCGTTGTCGCGCGTCGGCGCCTGGGGCATCATCAAACGGGCGGCGAAACAGGCCGGGCTGAGCAAGCGGGTGACGCCGCACACGTTGCGTCACACGTTCGCGACGCATCTGCTCGAAGGCGGCGCCGATTTGCGCGCCGTGCAGGAGATGCTCGGCCACGCCGACCTGTCGACGACGCAGATCTACACACACGTGGATCGCGATTATCTGCGTTCCGTCCATCGGCAGTACCACCCGCGCTCCTAAAAACGCGCGTTCAGATGTGCAACACCGAGCAAATCCGCGTCTCTTGACACTTCCGGAATCTCCTGTATTCGTAGTTCTCTGACACATCTCTGACATGGCCGGTAACTGGCGTCTCGACGCACGAGGTCCAGAGGGAGGGCGCATGTTCGATCGGTTGAAGAGCGTGGCTGGCGGGATCGGCGCAGGGCGTGGGGCGGCCATCAGGGTCGCCCCTATTTCGTCTGGCGTGGTCCTGCTCGCGATGATGCTCGCGTTCGGAGCACGTCCCGTTTGGGCGACGGGGCGGGGGGGAACGCGCGACGCGCGCAGCAGGGCGACCAGCCGGCACATCGAGACCAACCTGTTCCGCGCGTACACGACCTACGTGCACGCGCTGAATCTGCACGGCAAGATCCCCGCGTTCGCCCGCAAGTACGGCCTGCGCTGCTCGGCCTGTCACACGGCGTGGCCCGAACTGAGCGCCTTCGGACAGCGCTTCAAGGACAACGGCTACCAGCTGGGCAATGACCGCGACTCGCCGATCTGGCAAAGCAACGGCTACTGGCCGATCGCGATGCGCACTACGCCGCAGGTGCACCTGGAGAGCACGACGAACCAGCTCACCTTGGCAGCGCCGACCGGGAAGACGGTCAGCCAGGCCGGCTTCGATCTCTCCGGCGTCGACTTCCTGCTGCTCGGCACGCTGTACAAGAACATCACGTTCGGTCTCGTGCCGACGTTGGACGCCGACGGCACCACGGGACTCGAGGCCGCGTTCGTCCGCTTCGACAACTTGGGCAACTCGCCCTGGGCCAACCTGAAAGTCGGCAAGTTCGAGCTGGACAACCTGCTATCCGAAAAGCGCTTCACGTGGCTGTCGGCCAACGGCGGGTTCCTCTACGCCTACCACTATCTGCCCGTCGGCAGCGCCAACAATTTTGGCTTTGGCGACAACCAGATCGGCGCGGAGTTCTCGGGCCACTCGATCAACAGCTACACGCGCTACAGCGTGGCCCTGTTGACCACCGACGACGGCACGCCGGGCTTGCCGGGCGGCAAGAGCATGGACGCCATGTTCACGGCGAGTCGCGCCTTCGCCATGGGGAGCGGATTGGGTCCCCAGCGGATCGGCGTCTTCGGTTACCTGGGGCACCGGCCCACGGCGTTTGAGTTTGACACGAACGGCGTCGACCCCATCCCCGGCACCGGCACGGCCAACAAGTCGTTCGTGCGGCTGGGAGCCACGGCGCAGCTGTGGATGGGCAATCTCGAGCTCATCCCGCTCGTGTCGCACGCATCCGACGACGCGGCGCTAGGCCCGGGCGTCGACAAGCCAGCGTGGAATTCGGCGCTGCTCGAAGCCCATTACGTCGCGACGCCCCAACTCATGATCCAGGGACGCTACGAGCTGCTGCGGATGTCCAAGCAGGGCGATCCGGCAATTCCCAAGACGACGGGGAACGCCGACGCGATCGCGGTCGGGTTCCGGGCGTATCCGTTCATGTTCAGCCGCGACGGGATGGCGATCCACGGCGAGTTGGCGATGACAAAATCCATCGGCGTGCCGCCCCTGAGCGGAGACGGCTCCGGCGCCGTGCCGTCGCCAACGACGGCCGTGTGGAGCCGCAGCCTCCTGTTGGCCTTCGACTTCGCTTTCTGAGAGGAGCCCACAAATGAAACCGCAAACGCGATGGATGGCGCTCGTGTCGGCCTGCGGTACGGTGCTCCTGCTCGGTGGCGCGACGCCGGCGCCGGCGCAGCAGACGCACGTCGGCACGCTCACCGGCCACGCCACTGCCGGGAAACCGCTCTACACCCGCTATTGCGCCGGCTGCCACGGCGACGACGGCGACGCCCAAGGCGAGAATGCCCAGTGGATCGACCCCAAACCGCGGGACTTTACGCTGGCGACGTTCAAGTGCCGCTCGACGGCGTCCGGCTCGCTGCCGACGGATCAGGATCTCTACAACTCGGTCGAGCGGGGATTCGTGACGACCAACATGCCGCCGTGGGTCGCGCTCATGCCGCAGAATCGCATCGACCTCGTGGCCTACATCAAGACGTTCTCGCCGCGCTGGGTCTCGGCACCGGCGCCGCAGCCCATCGTCATCCCGGCGGAGCCGGCGGCGACGGTCGCAAGCATCCAGCGCGGCCGGGCGTCGTTTCAGCGGCTGGAATGCTGGAAATGCCACGGGCCCGCGGGCCACGGCGACGGACCGTCGGCGTCGACGCTCACGGACAGCAAAGACAATCCGATTCGCCCGTACAACTTCTCGACCGGCACCCGCTTCAAGTGCGGCGTGACGAATCAGGACTTGTACCGGGTCTTCATGACGGGCCTCGACGGAACGCCGATGCCGTCCTTCGCCGACCAGTTGAAGCCCGAGGAAGCGTGGGACCTCGTGCATTTCCTGCGCACGCTGCAGCCCCTGGACACACCGGAAGCGCGCATCTGGACCGCCTGGGTGCACGACCACGGCCGGGAGCTGAAACCCATCGGGCCGGAAGGCCAGTGAGAGACGACCATGCGGACTAGGTATCTGTGGTCGCTGGCGCTCGTCGCCGCGGCAGGCGTCGCGGCCCGTGCGCCGGCGCGCCGCCCGGCGGCGGGCACGATCGCAGGAAAGATCACGTTCACGGGCACGCCGCCCAAGATGAAGCCGATCGACATGGCGAAAGAGCCGTCGTGCGCGGCGCAGCACGCGACGCCCGTGATGACGGAAACCGTGGTGACCGGGCCGGGCGATGCGGTCGTCAACGCGGTCGTCTACATCTCCGCCGGCGATTCCGCCACCACCACCCCCACCGAGGCGGTGCGCTACGATCAGAAGGGATGCCAGTATATCCCGCACGTCCTGGTGATGCAGGTGGGACAGGCGCTCGACATCTACAACAACGACCAGACGTCGCACAACATTCACCCGCTGGCGCTGATCAACCCGGAGTGGAACAAATCGCAGCCCCCGGGCACGCCGCCGATCCACACCAACTACGCGAAACCCGAGTTCATCGCCGTGAAGTGCAACGTGCATCCGTGGATGCACGGCTATTTCGCGGTCCTGACGACGTCGCACTATGCGGTCACGGGGAACGACGGTTCGTTCTCGCTCGCGGGCCTCGCCCCGGGCAAGTACACGGTGACCGCCTGGCACGAGAAGTTCGGGAAGCAGAGTCAGGAGGTGACGGTCGGCGCCACCGGCGCGGTCGCCGTCAACTTCGTCTTCAAAGCGCTGCCCTACTGAACGTGGGCAAGCTCTTCGCGGGGATCGTCGTCGTGATCGCCGCGGTGTCGACCACCATTTTCATGCTGCACGTGTGGTGGCCGCCCGCGGACATCTCCGTGCACGGGATCGGCATCGACCGCGCGCTGGGCGAGACGATGATCGCCACGGGCATTCTGTTCGTCGTCTCGCAGCTCGCCCTGGCCGCCTTCGTGTGGCAGGGCAGCAGCCGGCGCGAGGGGCGCACCGTCAAGCAATTCCCGGGCGGCGCCACGCCGCTGGTGGTGTTCGCCGCCGTCCTCGTCGGGATCGAGATCCTCGCCCTGACGTTCGTCGGCTCCAAGGTGTGGGCCAACATTTACCTGGCGCCGCCGGACTCGGGCTCGCTCCACATCGACGTCCAGGCAGAGCAGTTCGCCTATTACTTCCGCTACGCCGGCGCCGATGGGCGCTTCGGCAGCCTGCACCCCGATTTGATCGACGACGGCAGCGGCAACTTCTTCGGTCTCGATCCCGCCAACGACACGACCGCGCGCGACGACATCACCGCGAGCTCGCTGGTGGTGCCGGTCAACCGGCCGATCCTCCTGACGCTGCACGCCAAGGACGTGGGGCATTCGTTCTATGTCCCCGAGCTGCGGCTGCAACAGGACTTCGTCCCGGGGCTGATCATTCCGCTGCATTTCACCGCCACCCGCACCGGCAAGTACGAGCTCGTCTGCACGCAACTGTGCGGGTTGGGGCATTACAACATGCGGGCGTTCCTCGAGGTGATGACGCAGGACCAGTACGACCAGTGGCTGAAAACCCAGGCGACACAATAATGGCCGGCATCGCGACTGCCCATCCTGCCGCGCCGCACGCGGCGCCCCAGAGCTTCCTGCGCCGCTACGTCTTCAGTCTCGATCACAAGGTCATCGGCAAGCAGTACCTCGGACTCGCCCTCGTGGCCGTCTGCACGGGGATGGGGCTGTCGTGGTTGATGCGCCTGCATCTCGGGTGGCCCAACACCGCCGTGCCCGGGCTCGGCACGCTGTCGCCGAACGGGGCCCCGGGGGGCGTGATGACTCCGGAGTATTACCTGTCGCTGATGACGATGCACGGCACCATCATGGTGTTCTTCGTGCTCACCACGGCGCCGTTCGCGGGATTCGGCAATTTCTTCTTGCCCGTTCACGTCGGCGCCGAGGACATGGCGTTCCCGCGCTTCAACATGATGTCGTTCTGGGTGACGTTCGTGGCGTTCGCCGTGCTGGTCGCGGCATTTTTCGTTCACGACGGGCCGCCGATCTCCGGCTGGACGGCGTACGCGCCGCTGAGCGCGGTAGGCAAGGACGCGGGTCCGGGCGAGGGCACGGGACAAACACTGTGGGCCGTGTCGATCGCGCTGTTCTGTGTGGGGCAACTGCTGGGCGCGCTGAACTTCATCGCGACCACGCTGGACCTTCGCGCCAAGGGAATGACGTTGGCGCGCCTCCCCTATGCCACGTGGGCCTGGTTCATCACGTCCGTCATCGGCTTGATCGCGTTCTCGGTGCTGCTGCCGGCGTGCATCCTCCTGATCCTCGATCGCGTCGCCGGGACCAGCTTCTTCATCCCGTCGGGCCTCGTGATCAGCGACCGCCTGCAACCGCACGCCGGCGGCTCGCCGCTCTTGTGGCAGCACTTGTTCTGGTTCTTCGGTCACCCCGAGGTCTACATCGCGATTTTGCCGGGGTTCGGCATCATCTCCCACATCCTGCCGGCCGTCGCCCGCAAGCCGCTGCTCGGGCCACGGGTCTTCATCGCCTGTCTCATCGCGATCGGCTTCCTGAGTTACATGGTGTGGGGCCATCACATGTTCCTGTCGGGAATGAATCCGTTCTCGGCGACGCTGTTCTCGGTACCGACGCTCATCATCACCATTCCCGCCACGGTCGCCACGCTTTTGTGGATCGGCACGGTCTACGGCTCCAAGCTGCGGTTCACCTCGGCGGCGCTCTTTTGCCTCGGCTTCATCTCGGTGTTCGTCAGCGGCGGCCTGAGCGGTTTCTTCCTGGCGCAGCCGGCGGTCGACGTGTACCTCCACGGCACGTATTTCGTGGTCGGGCACTTTCATTTCGTCATGGGCGTCGCGGCGATGTTCGGGATTTTCGCCGGCACGTACTTCTGGTTCCCCAAGATGTTCGGCCGCATGATGAACGAGACCCTGGGGAGGTGGCACTTCGTCGGGACGTTCATTGGCGTCTACTGCGTGTTCATGCCGATGCATTATCTCGGCCTGGCGGGCGACGTGCGGCGCTATTCGGCGTTCACCGATGAATACATGAAGGGCTCGCTGCCGCTGCATCGCTTCATCACGGTCGCCGCGCTGTTCACGGGCGCGTGCCAACTCCTGTTCCTCTATAACCTCGTGCACAGCCGCTTCCGCGGCCCCGTGGCCCCCGCCAATCCCTGGGAGGCGACGTCGCTCGAGTGGTCCACGGCCTCGCCGCCGCCGCACGACAACTTCGGGGGGCATCCGCCCACCGTGCACCACGGGCCGAACCTCTATGCCGTCGCCGGGCGCTCCGGCGACTACGTCATGCAGGCATCGGCGGAACCGGAGCCGGCGCCGTGACGGCTGCCCCGGCGGCGCGCACCGCACCGGTCCCGGCGCAGACCGGCGTGGTGATCGGGATCGCCGCGATCACCATGACCTTTGCGGCGTTCACGAGCGCTCTGGTGATGCGCAAAGGCGGTGCGCCCGATTGGACGCATTTCCAGCTGCCGACGCTGCTCTTCGCGAACACCGCCGGCCTGCTCGCGTCCAGCGGCACGCTCGAGGTCGCGCGACGGCGTCTGCGGGCTGGAACGCCGGGCGGCAGCGCGTGGCTGTCCGTCACCCTGACGCTCGGCATGCTGTTCGTCGCGGGGCAGGTGGCGGCGTGGCGCAACCTCGCCGCGCAGGGACTATTTCTCGCGACCGGGCCGAGCGCCGCGTTCTTCTACGTCCTGACGGCCGCGCATGCCGTGCACGTCATGGGTGGCCTGACCGCGCTCGCGTATGTTCGGGCCCGCGTCCGGCGCGCGGCGGCGCCGCCGCTCGGCGCCGTCGGGGCCGTTACGACGTACTGGCATTTCATGGACGCACTCTGGCTTTGCCTGTTCCTGCTTCTCGCGGTGAGCGTCTGATGGCCGCGATGTCGCTGCCCGCCGGGCACGCCGGCGCGCTGGAGGAATCGCCGCTCGGGATTCCGTCGCACAAGCTCGCCATGTGGCTGTTCATCATGGCGGATGGCGCGACGTTCGGCGCGATGCTCTTCGCCTACGGCTTCCTGCGAGCCGGGACGCCCGATTGGACCAAACCGTTCGCCCTCTGGCCCAGCATCGCGAACGCCTGCCTGATGACGGTCATCCTGCTGTCGAGCAGCCTCACGATGCTCGGAGCGGGGGCGGCAGCGCGGGCCGGGCAAGCGGCACGCTGCGTACGCTGGGTCGGCGTGACCATGTTTCTGGGCGTGCTCTTCGCGGGCCTCCACCTGCGCGAGTGGTTCGCGATGTTCCACGAGGGATGGGGCCTGGGCCACAATCCCCTGGGCGGCGCGGCGCTCGTCGGCTCCACCTTCTTCGGCATCACGGGACTCCATCTGCTCCACGTGGTGAGCGGCGTGATCGCCCTCGGCGTCGTCGGCCTGCGGTTCCGGCGCGGCCGGCTCGCCGCCGAGCACATCGAAACCGTCGGACTCTATTGGCACTTCGTGGACTTGGTGTGGATGTTCGTGTTCCCGCTGGTGTATCTCCTGAACGCCCGCTGAAGCGGAGGCCACGCCATGAACATGAAGACGTACGTAACGGTGTGGCTGGGCATGATCGCCCTGGTTGGAGTCGAGTTGGTGGTGACGTATGCACGTCCCAGCCCCGGCACGCTGCTCGCCACGCTGCTCGCCTTGGCCATGGTCGAGGCCGCTGTAGCGCTGTTGTACTTCATGCACCTCAAGTACGAGCGTCGCGCGCTGCTGTGGTGGACGGTGCCGCTGGTCGTCTTCGCGCTCGTGATGCTCGATCACGTCTGGCCGGACGCGCTGCGACTGGCGTCGTTGCGGCTCCATTGAACCGGGAAGCGCCGTGAGCGACGCGATGCGGACCATGCTGACAGGCATGGTCATCCTCATGGTCCCCGCCTTCGCCGTGTGCGTCACGGTCACCGTCGTGGCACTCCGTCGCCGCCGCCGCGGAACGTGAGCTTGCGACGCGTTGGGATCGGGCCGAGCTTTCGATAACTCGAGCAGGAGCCCAGCGTGCCGCTGCAGCAGATCCGTCCCCGTGCGGACGAGTACGCCCCCTATTATCAGAAGTACGTCGACCGCGTCCCCGCGGGCGACCTCCTCGCGCTGCTCGCCCGGCAGGGCGACGATACCGCCGCGCTGCTCGGCAAGGTCAAGGAGCAGGACGCGGGACACCGCTACGCGCCGGAGAAGTGGAGCGTCCGCGAGGTTGTAGGTCACATCGCCGACGCCGAGCGCGTGTTCGCCTACCGCGCGCTGCGCTTCGCGCGCGGCGACGCAGCGCCGCTGCAGTCGTTCGACGAAAATGCGTTCGTGGCGGGCGGCGGGTTCGAGCGGCGGACGCTGGCCGATCTCGTCGCGGAGCTCCGGGCCGTTCGCCAGGCGACGCTCACCCTGCTGCGCAGCCTGGACGACGCCGCGTGGGCCCGCGGCGGCACCGCCAGCGGCAAGCAGGTCACGGTGCGCGCACTCGGCCACATCATCGCGGGCCACGAAGCGCACCACGTCGCCATCCTCAAGGAGCGTTACGGAGTCGGCGGGTGATCGCTGCGCGGGTCATTCTGTTCGACCTCGACGGCGTGCTGGTGGACTCGCGTGAGGCGATTGCCTGCGTGTGGCGCGACTGGGCGGCGCGCCGCGGTGTGGCCCCCGAGCCGTTCCTTCGCGTGGCGCAGGGCCGCCGCATTTCAGAAACCCTGCGGATGGTGGCCCCACACCTCGACATCCTGACCGAGACCAAGGCGCTCGACGCCCTCGAGGAAGTCGAGACCCGCGGGCTGCGGGCCGCGCCCGGCGCCGCGGAGCTGCTGCGCCTGCTGCCGCGCGAGCGTTGGGGCATCGTGACCTCGGGGAGCCGGCCCGTCGCCACGCTGCGGCTGCGCGCGGCCGGGATCGCGCCGCCCGACGTCTTCCTGACGGCGGAGGACGTCAGCCACGGCAAACCAGCACCCGAGGGCTATCTCGCCGCCGCGGGCCGGCTCGGGATTCCGCCCGCCAAATGCGTGGTGATCGAGGATTCGCCCCCCGGGATCGGGGCGGGGAAGGCCGCGGGGATGTACGTTATCGCCGTCGCCACCACGTATCCGCCCGATGCCCTCACCGCCGCCGACACGTGCGTCGCCGGACTCACGCACCTGCATGTTAACGTGACGGCGGACGGCTTGGAGGTTGCCGCCGCATGACCGACGTCCCGCGGCGCCGTTTTCTCGAGATGGCGGGTGGCGCTGCGACACTCGCCGCAGTGCCGCGCGGACTGTGGATCGCGGTGCAGGGCTCCGGCCGTCGCGTCGTGCTCTTTCAGGGTGACTCGATCACGGACGCCGGCCGGGATCGCAACGTGGCCGGCCCGAACGTCGCCGCGGGTCTGGGAACAGGGTACCCGCTGCTCATCGCCGCCGAAACGCTGGCGTCGCAGCCCACCCGCGAGCTGCTGTTCTACAATCGCGGCGTGAGCGGCAACACCGTTCCCGACCTGCAGGCGCGCTGGCAAACCGACACACTCGACCTGAAGCCGGATATCGTGAGCATCCTCATCGGCGTGAACGACTACTGGCACACGCTGATGGGGACGTACAAGGGCACTGTGGACGACTACGAAGCCGGCTACACGGCGTTGCTCCAAGCCACGGCGACGGCACTGCCGCAGGCACATGTCGTCGTGCTGGAGCCGTTCGTGCTGCGGTGCGGCGTGGTCACCGATGCGTGGTTCCCCGAGTTCGACCGGCGCCGCGCCGCAGCCGCGCGCGTGGCCAAGCGCGCCGGCGCCACGTTCGTCGAGCTGCACGAGCGATTCGACCGCCTGTCGCGCCGCGCCCCGCCGCAACATTGGTCGGGCGACGGCGTGCATCCCACGCCAGCAGGGCACAGCGTAATCGCGCAGGCATGGTCGGACGCGGTGCGGGTGTGAGGGAGTCGATTCCTGTCGCCCGTCACGTTTCCCGTGCGCTGAAGCGCCGGCTCGGCCTGCCGGGCGCGTCCTGAAGGACGCACAGAACCCGCCTAGCACGCTTCCAGCGCGCCCCGCCACGCGCCGAGCCGGCTCTTTAGAGCACGGGACGCTGGGCAAGTCGCGCCCTGTGCCATGAACGATCACCGCCGCAACGTGACGACCGGGCTGTAAGCGCCGAGTGGCGCGCGCGTCCACCAGGCACCGGTGGCGCGCCGCTCGGCCGCAGTAGTGAAGTGATAGTTGTACGCCAGCGCCCGGACATACGCGGGCGGGTGGTCGGGGAAAGGGTTGCGCCCTAAGAGTGCCACGACGTCGGGCGAGCCCTGCAGCAGGCGCATCAACAACGGCTGCAACCACGGCGTCTGGTCGTACGACGACAGCGCCGCGAACCACATCTGCCAATCGAGCCGCGGCTGGTGCGGCTCCACGAACCCCGGCCGGCGCGCCGGATCGCCCGGCTTGTAACGGAACTCGTACGGCCGCCACGTCACGCCGTCGTCGCTGCCTTCGATCACGATCTCCACACGCTCCGTCGTCATCACCCGAAACAAGCCGTAGCCGTTGGCGCTGCGTAGCGGCTCTAGCCACGCCACCGGCGCGGCCAGCGGGCGCACCACGCGCACATCCGGCCAGAGCGTATACAGGAGTCTGACATTGGCGGCGTAGAGCAGGGCGGCGCCCATGCACAGCACCGCGACCGCGCCCGCCAACGGGCGCGCGCCGGGTGCGACCGCTGCGGCCTGCCCCAGGCGGACGGGGAGCACACGCGCCCAGAGCGTGTCGTCTACCAGTAGCAGCGCGAGCGCGATGGTGAGCAGATTGAAGAACGTGTAGTTGCCGGTCGCGAAGATCAGCAGCTGCAGGAACACGATGCCCGCGCAGGCCGTGAGCCGTGCCCACCGCGGGCCCCACATCAAGAACGGGAATCCGATTTCCAGCACGTACGTCGCCACCACCATGAACCGCTTGCACCAGACCGGGAGGTGCGCCATGTACCACGCCGTCCAGGTCGGCAGCGGCTGCGTCCAGAAGTGGTAGTCGAGCGCGCTGAGGTTGCGCCACGTCGGATCGCCCGAGAGCAGCTTCACGATCCCCGACTCGAACGTGAGCCGGAACAGCAGCCACCACAGCAGGACCAGGGGAAAGGCGGGCGCCGCGCGGGCCAAGCCGCGGCCCGGGAGCGCGCTCCAGGGGGCGTACAGCAGCGCCAGGAGCCCGGCCTCGAGCAGCAGCACATCCCACTGGAACGCGAGGAAGTCTTGTCCCACGGTTTCGAGCGACAGGTATAGCGCCCACAAGACGAGCAGCGTCGGCGCGGGCAACACATCGCACGCCACGAGGACCGCGCCAATGGCCCCGGCCGCGCACGCGAGCTGCAGCGCCGTATCGCTCGCGCCGAGCCAGAAGACCGTAGGGGCGACGCGGAAGCGCTCCGGGCCGAGCATCCCGCGGAGCGCGCCGAGGTACTCCTGCGCCGGGAGGATGCCGTGCGCGCCGATCAAGCCCTTCACCTGCACCCAGAGGGAAATGAACGCGATGAGGTAGATGACGCCCACGGCCCGCAGGAAGACCCAGCGGGACAGAGCATAGGTGGACCCGCCGCCCCAGCCCCCCGTGATCCAGCGGCAGGCGGCATCCACGCCGTCGACAAAGGTCTGCAGCAAGGTCGTCATCGCGGCTCCACAACAATCTGAAGTCCCGCTAGCTTTCCCGCATGCTCCTGGTGCTCGATAACTACGACTCGTTCACCTACAACCTCGTGCAGTACCTGGGCGAGCTGGGGACGGGCCCGATCGTGTACCGCAACGACGCCGTGACCGTCGAAGCGGCGATCGCCCTGCAACCCACCGCGATCGTCATTTCGCCCGGGCCGTGCACACCGCAGGAAGCCGGGATCTCCGTCGCGCTGGCGCGTGCCGCCGCCGCGGCGCACATACCGCTGCTCGGCGTCTGCCTGGGCCACCAGGCGATCGGCGCGGCGTTCGGCGGCAAGGTCGTCCGCGCCGAGCGGCTGATGCACGGCAAGACTTGCCCCGTGGCCCACGCATCTGACGAGTTGTTCACAGGGATTCCATCGCCGTTCACGGCGATGCGCTACCACTCGCTCGTGGTCGAGTCGCGCTCGCTCCCGGACGATCTGGTGCTCACGGCCTGGAGCGCCGATCAGCCCCGGGGCGCCGAGGTCATGGCGGTGAAACACCGCAGCGAGCCCATTTACGGCGTCCAGTTCCATCCTGAGTCCATCGGGACCGACGTGGGTAAGCGGTTGTTGGAGAACTTCTTGAAGGTGGTCCAGGCGACCGTCTAGACTCCACGGCACGACTTTTGTATCTTCCTCCGTGCCTATCCTCGGCGTGATCCCGGCGCGGCTGGGTTCCAGCCGCCTGCCGAAGAAGCCCCTCCTGCCGTTGGCGGGAGATCCCCTCATCCTCTGGGTTGTGCGACGTGTCGCCGAGCTCGGCGTGTGCGATCGCCTGGTGGTGGCCACCGATGCGCGCGAGATCGCCGCGGTGGTGGAGCGGGCGGGGCACGAAGCCGTGCTGACCTCGTCGGAGCACCAATCGGGCACGGAGCGCATCGCCGAAGTGATTGGCAAGCAAGCGTTTAAGGATTACGATCGGATCCTGAACGTGCAGGGCGACGAGCCGCTGGTGGCGGCGGCCGCGATCCGCGGCACGATCGCGCGCCTCGCGCAAGGCGATCCGATCGGCACAGCGGCAGGCACGCTCGATCCCGCGTTGGCGCACGATCCCAGCCGTGTGAAAGTCGTGTGCGACGTACACGGGCGCGCACTGTATTTCTCGCGTGCGCCGATTCCGTTCGATCGCGATGGCGCGGGCGGCGTCGCGTACCACCAGCACGTCGGCGTGTATGGGTACACCCGCGAAGCGCTGGAGCGTTGGGTGCGGCTGCCGCCGGTGCCTGAAGAGCAGTGGGAGCGCCTGGAGCAGCTGCGACCGTTGCTGCACGGCATGGCGATCGGCGTGGCGCTGTTCGCCGAACAGCCGGCGCCGGGCGTGGACACGGCGGATGATCTGGCGTGGGCGGACCGGACCCTGACCCGACAGCTGAAGGAGGTGAGCCCGTGAGTTCGACGAAGTACATCTTCGTGACCGGCGGTGTAGTGAGCTCGCTCGGCAAGGGGATCGCGGCGGCGTCGCTCGGCCGCCTCCTGGTCGAACGCGGGCTCAAGGTGAGCATCCAGAAATTCGATCCGTACATCAACGTCGATCCCGGGACCATGTCGCCGTTCCAGCACGGCGAGGTGTACGTCACCGACGACGGCGCCGAGACAGATCTCGATCTGGGCCACTACGAGCGCTTCATCGACCGCTCGCTCTCGCAGGTGAACAACGTCACCACGGGCCGCATCTACCTCTCCGTGATCACCAAGGAGCGCCGCGGCGAATACCTCGGCTCCACGGTGCAGGTGATCCCGCACATCACCGACGAGATCAAGTCCGCCATCCGCCGTTTGGCGCCCGAGCAGGACGTGGTGTTCACCGAGATCGGCGGCACGGTGGGCGACATCGAATCGCTGCCGTTCCTCGAGGCCATCCGCCAGTTCCGCCAGGAAGTGGGGCGGGAGAACACGCTGTTCGTGCACCTCACGCTGGTGCCGTTCATCGCGGCGACGGCGGAGCTCAAGACCAAGCCGACGCAGCATTCGGTGCGCGAGCTGATGCAGATCGGAATCCAGCCCGATATCCTGATCTGCCGCGCCGAGCACCCGCTGTCCGAGGACTTGAAGCGCAAGATCGCGCAGTTCTGCAACGTCGATTTCGGCTGCGTGGTGGAAAGCCCCGACGTGCGGTCCATCTACGAGATCCCGCTCAAGTTCAGCGAGCAGGGACTGGACCGCGAAGTCTGCCGCCGGCTGGGGCTCGATACCAAGGAGCCCGACCTGCGCGCCTGGAACCTGATGGTGGACAAAATCCTCCATCCCACCGAGCGCGTGCGCGTCGCGGTCGTCGGGAAATACACCGAGCTCGCCGACAGCTACAAGAGCATCCACGAGGCGCTGGTGCACGGCGGCATCGCCAACGAGGCCGGCGTCGACGTCACCTGGATCGCCTCCGACCGCTTCACCGACCAGGAAGCGACGGCCGAGCTGCTGGCGCCGTACGATGCGCTGCTCGTGCCCGGCGGCTTCGGCGTGCGCGGCGTGGAAGGCATGCTCGAGGCGATCCGCTTCGCGCGCGAGCGCAAGGTGCCGTTTTTCGGCATTTGCCTCGGCCTCCAGACGGCGATCATCGAATTCGCGCGCGACGTGTGCAAGATCCCCGACACCAACTCGAGCGAGTTCGCGCCGGAGTGTGCGAACCCGGTCATCGCGCTGATGCGCTCGCAGGAAGGCATTCAGGAAATGGGCGGCACGATGCGCCTCGGCGCCTATCCCTGCCGCTTGCGGCCGGGCTCGCGCGTGGCGCAGATCTACGGCCAGCAGGAAGTGAGCGAGCGCCATCGCCATCGCTATGAAGTCTCCAACGCCTATCGCGACGTGCTCGCGGAGTTCGGCCTGCGCTGCTCCGGCCTCTCGCCCGACGGCTCGCTGGTCGAGATGATCGAGCTGCCGGATCATCCGTGGTTCGTGGGCTGCCAGTTCCACCCCGAGCTGCGGTCGCGGCCGATGCGCCCGCATCCGTTGTTCGCGAGCTTCATCGGCGCCGCGGTAGCACAGCATCGCACCAAGGGAGTGGAGCGTCCCGCCTCCGCCCCATCCGAGCTCGCGCGGTTCGGCGACTGATCGGCGCCTGACATGCCTGCGCCGCAGTTCGCGAGCGCTCCGTTCCTCATCGCGGGGCCGTGCGTCGTCGAATCCGACGAGCTGAACCTGAAGGTGGGCGAGGCCCTGGCGCAGATCAGCCGGCGGCTCGCCCTGCCCATCATCTATAAGGCCTCCTTCGACAAGGCGAATCGCTCGCGGCTCCAGGCTGCCCGCGGCCCCGGCATGGAATCGGGCCTCAAGGCGCTGGAGCGGGTTCGCAACGCTACCGGCTTGCCCATTCTCACCGACGTGCACGACGCGGGGCAGGTGAGCGGCGCCGCGCAGGTCGCCGACGTGTTGCAAATCCCGGCCTTTCTCTGCCGCCAGACCGACCTGCTCGTCGCCGCGGGTAAGGCGGGCAAGCCCGTCAACGTGAAGAAAGGGCAGTGGATGAGCGCCGAAGGCATGGCGGGCGCCATCGAGAAGGTGCGCGCGGGGGGGGCTCCCGAGGTCGCGGTGACCGAGCGCGGCACGTTCTTCGGCTACGGCGACCTGGTGGTCGACATGCGCAACTTTGCGCGGCTGCGCGCTGCGTGTCGCGCGCCCGTGATCTTCGACGCCACGCACGCCGTGCAGCAACCCGGCGCGGGCGCGGACGGCGCGAGCGGCGGCCTGCGCGAATTCATCCCGCCCCTGTTGTACGCCGCCGCCGCCGCCGGCGCCGATGCGTTTTTCCTGGAAACCCACCCCGACCCCAACCGCGCGCCGTCCGATGGACCGAACATGCTGCCCCTGAACACACTCGAGGGCATCCTACGGCGAGCGCTCGACGTCTGGCACGCCGCTCGAGCCGAGGGCGCGGCCGCAGCGAGGTCCCAGGGGTCGGGCGGGGGGCGCGTCGAGGACCGAGCGCCGGCCGCGCCCTCGGCTCGAGGGCGACATGCTTGATGCCACGCTGGCCCGCCGCCTCAAACTGGTGGGATTCGACGTGGACGGCGTGCTCACCGACGGCGGCGTCTACATCGGCCGCACGGGCGACCACGCCGTGGAGTTCAAGCGCTTCGACGTCCAAGACGGCCTGGGCATCAAATTGCTGCGCGATGCCGGGATCATCGTGGCGGTGGTGAGCGCGCGGACATCGGACGCGACGGAGTTGCGCGCCCGCGAGCTGAAGGTGGACGAGTTGGTACAGGACAAGCACAAGCTGCCCGCCTTCGCCGGCATCCTCGAGCGCCGCGGCGTGTCGTGGGAGGAGAGCGCCTTCGTGGGCGACGATCTCCCCGACGTGCCGATCCTCACGCGCGTCGCGCTCCCGATCGCGGTCGCCAACGCGGTGCCGGAGGTGCGCGCCGTTGCACGACACGTGACGGCGGCGGCGGGCGGCCACGGTGCGGTCCGGGAAGTGGTGGAGCTGGTCCTGCGGGCACGCGGCGTCTGGGACGACTTGGTCAATGCATATCTCGCGGAGCGAAGCGATGAAGCGCGACGGTCAGCCCCAGCTCGTTGAGCGCGGCCGGCAGATTCTCGCACTCGAGGCGAAAGCGATCGAGCGCGTGGCCGCGCGTCTGGGCGAGACGTTCGCCCGGGCCGTGGACCTGCTGGCGCACGCCAGCGGCCGCGTGATCGTCTCCGGCGTGGGCAAGTCGGGGCTCATCGCGCGGAAAATCGCCGCCACGTTCACCTCGACGGGCACGCCGGCTGCGTTCCTCCATCCGGTCGACTCGCTGCACGGCGACCTGGGCATCGTGGGCACGGACGACGTCGCCATCCTGTTGTCGAAGAGCGGCGCCACCGACGAATTGTTCGGCCTGGTGGACCAGCTGAAGCGCCGCGGCGTGCCGATCATCGCGCTCACGGGGCAGGCCGACTCGATGCTGGCACGCCATGCGACCGTCGTCCTCGACGCGGGGGTCGCGGAGGAAGCCTGTCCCGAGACGTTGGCCCCGACCGCCAGCACCACGGTCGCCCTGGCGCTGGGCGACGCGCTCGCCGTCACGCTGCTCGAAGTGAAGGGGGTGAGCCGGGACGACTTCGCCGCGCTGCATCCGGGCGGCGCACTGGGCCGAGCGCTGCTGCTGCGCGTCGCCGACGTGATGGTCACGCAGCAGGTACCCACGCTCGCGCCCGACCGGCCGATGCGCGAGTGCGTCGTGCTGTTGGCCCAGCGGCGCGGCACGGTGGCCATCGTCAACGGCACGGGCGAGATCGCGGGCGTGGTGACCGCGGGGGATCTCACCCGGCTGATGGAGCGCCAACCGAATTTTCTCGACCTGCCGGTGCGTGATGTGATGACCAAGTCTCCCCAGACCACGGAGCCCGGCGAGCTGGCCGGCGCGGCCGTCCGCGTGATGGAGCAGCACGGCATCATGGCGCTGCCCGTGATCGATGAAGCTCGGAAGATCGTCGGCATGGTACATCTCCACGATCTCATGAAGGCGGGGGTCGCGTGAGAGGCGTCTGCGCGGCGCTGCTGTTCGGCGGCGTCATCGGCGCCGGCTGCGGCGGGGGCATACGCCCCACCGCCACCATCAACGCCCCGGACAGCGCCGACCAGGTGCTGGTGCAGATGTCGACCTACATCACGGGCGAAGGCATCGTGCGCGCGCGGGTGCGTGCCGATACCGCGTACATGTACTCCAACAGCCAGAGCGCCGAGCTGCGCGGCGTGCACGTGACGTTCTACGACGATCGCGGCACGCAAACGTCGACCTTGACGTCGCGGGAAGGGACCTATCACACGCGTTCGGGGGAGATGGAAGCACGCGGCGCCGTCGTCGTGCTCACCACGGATGGGCGCACGCTGCGCTCCGAGGTCATGCGGTACAGCGAGGCGCGGAGCGAGGTGTCGTCCGACAAAGCGTTCACCTACGACGGGCCGGGCAAGCACGTCGAAGGCGACGGCTTTACGTCGGACCCGGGCTTCCGCAACGTCGTCGCCAAGCACCCGCACGCGACCGGCGGCACCTTCACGCTGCCGAATCAGTGATCGTGGTGCTCATGGCCCTCGCCCAGCAACCCACGCAGGCCGACACCACCCGGCCGCAGGGGCGTCCCTGCCAGGTCGCGATCGACTCGGTGGGGCACTATGGCCGCCAGACGGTCGGCGCCGCGGGCGATACCAACTATTTCGCGGGCGGCGGCGTGTTGGCCCACTGCACCGGGACCGGCACGTCGTTCTCCTCCGACAGTGTGGCCTGGTATTCCGGCCAGCGCCGCTTCGACATGATCGGGCGCGTCAAGATCCGCGATACGTCCCTCGCGCTCGACGCCAATCTGGCGTACTACTATCTGCGTGAAGAACGCCTCGAAGCGCACAATAATGTGGTCGCCAAGAACCTCGGCAACGGCTCCACGCTGCGCGGACCCAACTTGAACTACCTCCGCGCCGCCGCGGGCATCCGCGATACCCTCGAGATGGTCGCCACGCAGCGCCCCACCATCGACTACCGCGGCCAGGCGGACTCCAGCGAGCCGTACGTGATCGTGGGCGACCGCGTGCACTTCAAGGGCAACGACCGCATGTGGGCCGGCGGTAACGTCACGGTCGACCGCTCCGACCTCGCCGCCCGCGCCGACTCCATGGCCATGGATCAGACCACCGGACTGGCCTTCTTGATCGGCAAGCCGAAGGTCCAGGGGAAAGGCGAGCGGTCCTACACGCTGGTGGGGACGCGCATCGCGCTGCTGCAACAGGAGCACGAGCTGAAGCAGGTGGACGCCCTCGGCGCGGGGCAGGCGTCCGGCGCCGACTGGCATCTCACCGCCGATACGATCCGGCTCGCACTCACGCAGTCCAAACTCCAGCAGGCATTCGCCTGGGGCGATTCGTCCCGGCCGCACGCCGTGTCCACGCTTCAGACTATCCAGTCGGACTCGCTCGCCCTCGACGTCCCCGGCGAAGTTCTGACCGAGGCGCGGGCCTACCGCCGCGCATTCTCCACGGCGAAGCGCGACTCCGCGTCGGGCCCGGCGGAAACCGACTGGATCGCGGGCGACACGCTCACGGCGCATTGGGTGCAGGCGCCGGATTCCACGGGCCACCCCAAGGCGCAGCTGCAACGCCTCGTCGCCCGCGGCGCGGCGCGGGCGCTCACGCATCACTACGACGTCAAGGACAAGACCCAGCCGCCGGCCATCGACTACTCGCGCGGCAAGCAAATCGCCATCACGATGATCGGCGACAAGGTCGATCGCGTGCTCGTGAGCGGCCAGGCGGACGGCGTCCACCTCACGCCGCGGCCGCCGGTCGACACCACAAAGAAGCGCGCCGCCGACTCGACGCACCGCGCCCGGCCGCCCGCCCCCAAGCGTCGCCCATGACCGCGCCGTCCCCGGCACTCTCCGAGCTGCTCGCGACACGCGACTCGTCGCTCGCCTTGGGCGCGGCGGCGCTGGCGCGCGTGGCCGGCGCCGACGGCCGCACCACGTTCGACGATCTGGCCATCGCCTATCGCGATGCCTTCCTGCGCCTGCGCAGTGAGCTCACCGGTCTGACCGGCCCCGACGCCGGAACGCTGTCCGTGGACGAAGCGCGCGACCACCTGCGCACCTCGGTGTTGCCGCGGCTGGCCCTGCTCGACGTCGCGCTCGTGCCGACGGGCCAGCTGTGGGGTGAGGCGCCGGTGGCGTTCACCGCGTCGGTCTGGGCCGACCTCGGCCCCCGCCGCGAGGCCGCGGTGACGGAGCTGCTGGCGCTGGCGAGCCATCGGGCCGAGGCTGTGAGCGGCGAGCACGCGGCGGTGCGGGACGGCAGCGTGCTCGAGGCGCAGTCGCTCGTGAAGACCTACCGCCGCCGCCGCGTGGTGGACGACGTCTCGGTACGGGTCGAACAGGGCGAGATCGTGGGTCTGCTCGGTCCCAACGGAGCGGGGAAGACCACGACGTTCTACATGATCACCGGGCTGATCAAGCCCGAGCAGGGGCGCATTCTGATCGATCAGCGCGACATCACCGGCGAGCCGATGTTCCGGCGCGCCCGGGCGGGCGTCGGCTACCTGGCCCAGGAGCCGTCGGTGTTCCGCAAGCTCACCGTCGAAGAGAACGTCCTGGCCATCCTCGAGACGTTGCCGATCGACGAGCGCGAGCAGCACCAACGGCTCGAGGGTTTGCTCGACGAGCTCGCGATCAAACATCTGCGCCGCCAAAAGGCGTTCCAGCTGTCGGGCGGCGAGCGCCGCCGGCTCGAAATCACGCGGGCGCTCGTCACGCAGCCGAAGTTCATGCTGCTGGACGAGCCGTTCGCCGGCGTGGACCCGATCGCAGTACACGACATTCAGACCATCGTGGCGAGTCTGCGCCATCGCGGTATCGGTGTCCTGATCACGGATCACAACGTGGAGCAGACGCTCGACATCGTGGATCGCGCCTACATCATGTTCGAGGGTAAGGTGCAGGTCTCGGGGACCGTCCGCGAGCTCGTGTTCAACGACCGCGTGGCCGACCTCTATCTCGGGCCCACGCTCACAGCGCGGCTGCGCGCCCGCCTGTCCGAGGCCGCATGAAGGGCGGCATGCAGCAGCACCAGTCGATGCGCCAGGAGCTGCGGATCAATCCGCGGCTCTATCAGGCGATGGACCTCCTCTACATGCCGCTGCTCGACCTGCAGCAGCATCTGAAGCAGGAGCTCTTGTCCAATCCGTTCCTCGAGTTGATCGAGCCCGAAGACGAAGAGGATACGCCCACCGCCGCGGACAAGCAGGCGGAGCAGGAGAAGGCGGACCAGGACGAGCCCGACTGGGAAAACATCCTCCTCGACGACGGCGCCGAGAAGCTCGCCGGCAGCCCCGACCTGAGCGCCGTGGCCGATTACGTCGAGCCCACGCCGGTCGAGACCAAGGACCTGATCGACCACCTGCGCGAACAGCTGCAGATGCTCGTCCTGACGCCGCGGCAGCAGCTGCTCGCCGAGGAATTCCTCGGCAACATCAAGGAAGACGGCTACCTGACGGCGTCCCTCGATCAGATCGTCGCCGGCGCCAACCAGCTCATCGCCGAGCACGCCGACGAGATCGGCAAAGACGGCGACGTGCCGTGGTTTACGCTCCCGGAAGTCGAGGAGATGCTGCACATCGTGCAGAAGCTCGACCCGCCCGGCGTGGGCGCGCGCGATCTGCGCGAGTGCCTGGTGCTGCAGCTCGAGGACCAGAGACAGCAGGAGACGCTCGCCTACCGCCTCGTGAAGGAGGCGTTCGACGACCTCATCGGCCATCGCTGGAGCGATCTCGGGAAGCGGTTCGGCATCGAGCCGGCGGAAGTGCAGCGCGTGGCCGACGAGCTGGCCCGCCTCGATCCCAAGCCGGGCCTGCAGTACGCGCGCTCCGACGACGCCTACATCATCCCCGACCTGGTGGTGGAGAAGGTCGATGGCCGCTACCACGTCTTCTTGAACGACGGCGGGCTGCCCCGGTTGCGCATCGCGCGCGCCTACTCCGACCTGGCCAAGGACAAGAAGCAGTTTCAAGGGGAGAACAAGGAGTTCGTCAATCAACGGTTGAACAGCGCGCACTGGATGATCCAGGCCATCGAGCAGCGCCGCCAGACCATGCTCAAGGTCATGAACTTCATCGTCGATCGCCAGCGCGATTTCTTCGAGAAGGGCGTCGAGTTCCTCAAGCCGTTGACGCTGCGCGAAGTCGCCGACGTCATCAACATGCACGAGAGCACCGTCAGCCGCGTCACCAACGAGAAGTACGTGCAGACGCCGCGGGGGCTCTTGCCGCTCAAGTTCTTCTTCTCGAGCGGCCTCACGACCACCACCGGCGAAGACGCCAGCGCCCGCTCCATCAAGGCCCAGATCGAGAAGCTCGTCGCCGACGAGGACTCCAAGAATCCCCTCACGGACCAACAGATCGTGGAGTTGTTCGCGCAGCGCGGCGTCAAGATCGCCCGGCGCACCGTCGCCAAGTACCGCGACCAGCTGAACATCCTGCCCGCCCGGATGCGCAAGCGGTTATGAGCCTGGCGACCGCCAATGCCACGCCGGACGTGAGTGTGCTCGTCCCGGCTAAGGATGAAGCCGAGAACCTGCCGGAGTTCGTGCGCCTGTGCCGCGACGCGTTCCTCTCGCTGCCGTACGCGTGCGAGGTGGTGGTGATCGACGACGGCAGCACCGACGCCACACCCGCGGTGCTGCGCGACCTGGTGCAGAAGCACGCCTTCGTCCGATCCGTGACCCACCGCGGCCAGCAGGGTATCGCGGCGGCGCTGCGCTCCGGCGCCGAGGCCGCGCGCGGCCGGGTGCTCGTGTTCTATCCTGCCGATCTCCAGTATCTGCCCGCCGATATCCCGGCACTGGTGGCGCCGGTGCTCGCGGGCGACGCGGACATCGTCACCGGCACGAAGCAAGGACATTACGAGAAGCGCTTCGTGTCCTGGATCTACAACGGCCTGTGCCGCCTGCTGTTCGGCATACGCGTCACCGACTTGAACTCGGTGAAAGCATATCGCCGCGAAGTGGTCGACGCCGTGCCGATGCGACCCGATTGGCACCGCTTCATGGTCGTGATCGCCGCCGCGCGCGGCTTCCGGCTGGCGGAGCAGCCCGTGCCGCTGCACCCGCGGCGGGCAGGGAAGTCCAAGTTCGGCCTGGGCCGCATTCCCGTGGGCGTGCTCGACCTGCTCTCCGTCTGGTTCCAGCTGCGTTTCGGTCGCAAGCCGATGCTGTTCTTCGGGCTCTCGGGCGCCGTGTTGTTCCTCCTCGGCTTCCTGGGCGGCGTGGCCGCGCTGTACCTGCGCTTTGGCCCGCCGCACGTCGGCTTTCGCCCGCTGCTCGACCTGATCATGGTGCTCGTCATTTCAGGCATCGCACTGTTCGGCTTCGGATTCGTGGGCGAGTTGGTGGCCGGCAAGCGCGAGGAAGTGGAGAGCCTGCAGCGCACGATCGACCGCATGCGGAGCGAGAAGGCTCAACCGTAGCGATGCCTGTCGAAGTCATCCCGTTTGACGCGAAGTATCTCGCCGCAACCCTGGCGATGATGAAGCAATGGAGCCCCGATCACCCCGAGTTGGGCGAGAGGTCGCTCTACGACTGGCAGCGTTGCACGCGCTACCTGGCTCTGGCCGACGGCAAGGTCGTGGGGCAGATCGGCCAGGTGGCGCACCAGTTCCGCTACGCCGACGGCCGGCCGCCCGTGCAGATAGGGTGGGGGATCACGCTGGTCCTCGACATGTCCGACGACGCCACGCGCAAAGCGGCCGGGCGGCAATTGCTGCAGGCGTGCGAAACGGCGCCCGGACTCAAGTACGCCGCGGTCGGCGTCGTCCCGGCCATCGAGCCGGCCTACCTCCGCCGCGGCCACCAGATCATCCGGGACGCCAACAACTACTACGCGCGCTTCTTTGCGCCCGGCAAGGCGCTGGCCTACTGGAACAAGCCGGCGGCACTCGGCCCGCTCCTCACCGTCGCGAACGCCATATTGCGCCCCAACACGCGCGTGCGGTACGGCACGCTCGAGGCCATCACGCGCTTCCAGCCGGAATGGGACGGCATCTGGGATCGGCTCCTGAGGGAGCAGTATGAGCTGTACGGCATGCGCGACGCCGCCTTCCTTAATTACAAGCTGGCGCAGCCCAACCGGACCTACTTCACCTTCTTGCATCGCGATGGCGCGGGAGCGATCGACGGCTTCGTCGTCTATCGCCGTGCCAAGCACCACGTCAAGGACATGGACTTGGTGAAGGTGTGTGCGCTGGTCGGCACCCGCACCGCGCGCCTCGATCTGCTCGCTGAGGCGATGCGGTTCGCGCTCGCGGACGCGCGTGGGACCTATGGCATCGTAGGGCTGAGCTCGGTCAAGGATACGGCGGAGTTCCGCGCCGCCGGGATGTACGTCACGCGCCCCTACCCGGTGGTGCTCGCGGCCGGCGTCGCCGGCGCCATCCGCGTGGACTTCTTCGACTCTGATCTCGACAATCTGTGGTAAGCGCGCGCACCGTGTACATCGTCATCAATTGCGACGTCGATCCCGACCGCGCAGGGATGCTCGACGGCGTGCCGCACGGTACGCTCACATGGCGTGGCCTCACCGAGGGCATCCCCGCCGCCAAGAGCCTGTTGCTCGGCTTGACGGACAGCCGGGGCCGCGAGCCGGTGTTCACGTGGATGCTGCGGGCCGACGAGCAGGTCCGCGAGCTCCAGGGCGCCTACGCGTGGGTCGTGCGGACGCAGGCGTCATTGCTGCGCTCCCTGCAGCAGAGTGGCGACGAGCTCGGGTGGCACCCGCACTTCTGGCGGCGCGAGGCGCCGCA
>WNGI01002514.1_pt1 | contig 29298 bp, 29 predicted proteins | sample 5400621 | NCBI WGS metagenome assembly WNGI01 (sample SAMN13153374, study PRJNA577476) | soil metagenome | isolation source: 20 cm soil or saprolite under Garry oak tree replicate 1 | place: USA:California | collected 2016-06-15
GTCCGAGTCTGGTCGATGACGCTAGAACCCGGTCAGTCTATGCCCTATCACGCTCACCGGCTGGATTATCTTTACGTTTACGTGACGCCGAGCCGCATCGCTTTCATGGAAACCCCTGGTCAGGTCAAGGAGACTCGTGGCTACGGAGACGGCTACGTCAACTATATCTCCGTGGGCGATGGAACCGCCCATGAGATTCGCAATGACGCGGACATCCCTCACCGGCAGATCCTTGTCGAGTTCAAGACCATCAAAGGCGTGTCATCGACCCAGAGCAACCATCGAGTGAGTGAACCACTTTAGGAGATGAGCGATACTGGGAGGTTGCCAGATCTTATCTGAAAGTGAGCCCTTTCAGGCGACATGATAATGCGCGAGCAGGACGAGTAGTTCTACGGATACCACATCGCGGGGGAGATGATGGAGTTCATTCACTTCAAGGTGAGCGCCATCGATCCGGTATCCAAGATCGATCTCCCCTCCGCGCCCCCTGTGGCCGCCGCTCTCCGGCCCAGATCCATACGGCCGGTGGACTTCGAGGCGGGAGTGCGCCACGACTGTCCGGTGTTCCGGCGGGGAGACCTGGGAGCCGGGACCCGGCTGCGGGGGCCAGCGCTCATCGAGGAAGAGAACTCCGTCACCCTGGTGCACCTCGAACGGGACCCGGAGGTTGACGCGCGACGGCATGCTTATCATCTCAGGAATCGAAGCCACCGCGGACCGGCGGGGCGCGCAGGTCGGCGCGTTCCGGGGCGAGGGAGGTGACACCGGGACCCCGCCACGAATAGGACCAATTTGACCACCCTGAGCGTCATTCACAACCATCTGGTGAACATGTGCCGTGAGATGGCGACAGCGATGATGCGGACATCCTACTCTCCCATCTTTAATGAAGGGCTCGATTTCTCGTGCGTCCTTTTCAACCGCGCCGGCCAGATGATTGCGCAGCCGGAGTTTTGCCCTGCACAATTAGGGCGATTCTTTACGGTGAAGTGGACGATCGCGGAGCGATCGTGGAGCGCTTGGCGCGAGAACGCGGTCTGCTGCTCCGGCGGGGAGATGACTTCGCCGCCTTCGCGCCTCCGTTAGCGGTCACAACTCGGGACATTGACGAGATGTGCGCGGTCCTTGGAGACAGCATCGCGGTAACCCAACATGCGTTCCTCGGGGGTGGCAGTGGCACGTAGTCTGGAGACGGCCATGGACCGACGGGACCTGATCGATGTCGCCGTGGGGTCGAGGCCTGCCAGCTTGATCGTGAGAGGTGGGAAGCTCGTCAATGTGTTGACGCGGGAGATCTATGCTGCTGACATTGCCGTCTTCGGTGATCGCATTGCGGCAGCAGGCCAGGTCTCTTATGCGGAAGGCCCTCTGCACTGACCTGTATGGGGAAATGGTGGTCGGAGGAGTCAGCGCTGTGCGCAGTTGTCTCGATGCCGCTCGACGCCTCCCGCTTAAGGTCTGGTTCATGCTGGGTACGCCCGGATGCTACCAGAACGAACCGTTCGGCCACAGCGGCTGGCCCACTTTCGATGAGATGCTTGAAATGCTCGGCTGGCCAGAATGCGCGGGCCTCGACGATTCGTCTGCCTCCAAGATCGCGGCCGGCGATCCCCAGATGCTTCAATTGGTCGACGCCGTTCAACGGCGGGGTAAGAAGGTCAGTGGCCACGGATCGGAAGTCCGAGGTAGGGCGCTGAGTGCATGGACGGCATACGTGAAGGCAAGCGACGACCACGAGTGCACTGGGTCGGAGGAAGCGGTGGACAAGGCACGGCTCGGCCTACGTATCGCGATGCGCGAGGGCTCTGGGTGTTATAACGTGTCGGCCGTGGTCAAGGCGATCACCGAATACGGAATCGATCCACGCCGGTTTTGCTTCGCGACCGACCTCATTTCGCCCGTTGAGATCGCCGAAGCCGGGCATATTGACAACGCCATGCGCAAAGCCATCCACGGTGGCGTTCCCCCGATCGTCGCGGTTCAGATGGCCACCCTCAACGCAGCTGAGTGTTTGAAGGTCGACGACGACTACGGGAGCGTGAGCCCAGGCAAGGTCGCAGACTTGGTGCTACTCGACGACCTTGCCCAGGTGCGCGTGGCCGGCGTCATCGCCAGCGGCGAATTGGTGGCGCGCGACGGGCGCATGCTGATGCCCGTGCCGAGTGTGCGGTTTCCTGACGCGGCGTACGGTACTGTTCGGCTAGCACGGCCGGTGGTCCCAGAAGATTTTGCCATCAGGCTTGGCGATGGACGTACTCAGGTGACCGTGCGGGTGATCACCGCCTCTGGAGACAACCTGGCAACCGGGGAAGTCCACGAGACGGTCTCCCTCAACGATGGCGAGGTCAGGACCGACGTGGCCCGTGATCTGTTGAAGGTGGCGGCGATTGAGCGCGTCCGCGGCACCGGCGAGTTGGCGGTTGGACTCATTCGCGGATTTGACCTTCATAGCGGCGCGATCGCCACATCATACAACTCGCAGCAGCAGAACATGATCGTCCTGGGGACGAACGATCGCGATATGGCGCTCGCCGCGAACGCCTTGGCGCAGGTCGGCGGGGGCTTTGTGATCGTTGATGGTGGGGCCGTCCTCGGCCTGCTGGAGCTCCCGCTCTTTGGGCTGGAATCGGATCAGCCGTATGCAAGCGTGGTAGCGCGGCTCAAAGAATTGAATCGCATACTTGCCGAGTTGGGATGTCACTTTCCGGCCGCGTTCCACACCCTTGGATTCATGGGGCTGCCTGTGGAGATCGGCTCCCTGAAGATCTCTCCGAGAGGCCTAGTCGACGTCTGGAAAGGGGCCATTGTCGACCTCGTAGTGGATGAAGCACATTGACCGGCTTATGATCCAGGAGAGGGCAACCACGCAAAGCGGTTCCTAGCTAGGTGGGAGGGGGAGATGACTTCCGTGAGCTACCGAGCGGGCATTGATGTGGGCGGCACCTTTACGGATCTTGTGGCGTTTAGCCCTGAATCTGGCGACCTCCAGTTGATAAAGGTCCACACGACGCCGCAAGATCCCATTCGCGGTCTTGTGAACGCGGTGCTGAGACTTGGACCTCCCGGGAATGTGACGCAAATCCTGCACGGATCGACGATTGCGACGAATGCCATCATTGAACGCAAGGGCGCGAACGTCGCCTACATCACGACCAAGGGTTTTCGGGATATCCCCTTTCTGCAGCGCGCCAACCGGAAAAGCCATTACGACGTGTCCTGGATCAAGCCGAAGCCGCTCATGCGACGACGCAACTGTTTTGAAGTCGATGAGCGACAGGATTACAAAGGCGAGGTGCTGCGCGTCCTGGACGATGGCGATGCGCTGCGTCTGGCTGACGAGATCAAGAAGCGGGGAGACATCGAGGCGGTTGCCGTGTGCTTGTTATTCTCGTATGTCTCCCCAAGACATGAGCAACGCATTAAGGAAATTCTCGCTGATCACCTTCCGGGGATCCCGGTGTCGATCTCGTATGAGGTCCACCCCAAATGGAAGGAATATGAACGAGCCAGCACCACCATCGCGGATGCCTACATTAAGCCGCTCGTCGGTCAGTATGTGGCTCGGCTTCGGCAGGCATTCGACGAGCGCGGCATCACTCGTCGGGTGGCGATCATGAAGTCCAATGGCGGGCAGATGACGGTGGAGGCTGTTGGCAATCGGCCGGTGGACACCGCCATGTCCGGCCCGGCTGGCGGAGTGGTGGCATCTCGTGTGATCGGCGACCTGCTGCGGTTGACCCACCTCGTGTCGCTCGACATGGGAGGGACCAGCACTGACGTGTCCACCATCGTACACGGACAGGAGCACTTCACGACGAACTTTGAAATCGAATGGGGTATCCCCATCCAGATTCCCATGATTGATATCCGAAGCATCGGGGCAGGTGGGGGAAGCATCGCCTGGATTGACAAGGGCGGCATGCTTCGCGTGGGTCCCCACAGCGCCGGTGCGAGCCCGGGCCCGGCGGCCTACGGCATGGGAGGGACAGAGGCCACGGTGACCGATGCCAACCTGGCCCTCGGTCGCCTCAATCCTGACTATTTCTTGGGAGGCGAGTTGAAGCTTGATAAGGGCGCTGCCGAACGCGCGCTGCACAGGCTGGGCGAGCGGTTGGGCATGGACATCTATGAGATGGCGCTCGCCATCATTCGCATCGCCAACCATAACATGATCGCCGCGTTGCGCATGGTCCTCCTTGAACGGGGACTTGATCCTCGAGACTTTGCGTTGGTGGCGTTCGGCGGCGCCGGACCGGTACACTGTGGTGACCTCATTCGAGAGATGGGCATTCCGTCCGCGTTGGTCCCGTTTCATCCTGGGGCCTTTTCTGCATTCGGCTTTCTCATGTCCGATGCGCGGGTGGACAGCCACCGGACCGTCCAGATGACCTCGAGAGGTTTTGATTTGGAGCGAGCCAATCAGGTGCTTCTGGAGTTGCGGGATAACGCCCTGCAGGAATTACGCCAGCAGGGCTACGATGGCGACGTGACGCTGCTCGGGACTGTCGCCTTGCGGTACCTTGGTCAGAATTATGAGCTCGAAGTACCGATTCCCGACATACCCTTGCGCGCCGAGCATATTGAGACCCTCTATCAATCGTTCCACAGTGCGCACGAGCAGAAGTACGGCTTCCAAATTCCCGATGAGCCCATGGAGATCGTTGATTTCCAGGTGACCGGCATCGTCAGTACCTTCAAACCTGTGCTGAAGAAGCTGGAAGGCGGTGCCGCCGCCGCTCCAGTGACGAAGCGCCCGGTGTTCTTCGCCTCTGGGTTCGTGGACACGCCCATCTATCGGCGGGGCGACCTACGCGCGCGCCAACGAGTGGAAGGGCCGCTGGTGGTTGAAGAGCTTGCTTCCACGACGGTGGTGCTTCCGGGCCAAACGCTTGAGGTCGGTGAGTACGGCGAAATGGTCATTCGATAGATCCGGGAGGAGGTCGGCACAGATGTCCGCACAGGCTGCTTCATCGTTCGATCTCGTGACCCTGTCTATCCTGAACCACGCATTTGTGGCCGTTTGCCGAGAGATGGGCGTCACGTTGATGAAAACCTCCTACTCGACCATTTTCAATGAAGCGCTCGACTTTACATGCGCGCTGGCGTTTCCGGACGGGGAGATGTTTGCCTGCGCCGAGTTCTGCCCGGCGCAGATCGGAGCGATGCCCGTCATCATTCGCAATATCGCCCGGGAGATCCCCCTTGATGAGTGGGAGCCGGGAGATGTCGTGATACACAATGATCCTTATCGAGGGGGCTGCCACATTCCGGAGCACACGGTCGTGAAACCGATCTTCGGCCCGGATGGCGAGTTTGTGGCGATGGCCGTATCGATCGGGCACATTGCGGAGGTCGGCGGCAAGGCGCCGGCCGCGTTCTGCGGGGACGCGACGGAGATCTTCCAGGAAGGCCTCAGGATCCCACCGATCAAGATCAAGAAGCGCGGCCGGGACGTGGAAGAAGTCTGGAAGATCATGCTCGCGAACGTGCGTACGCCACGCTTCAACTACGGCGATCTGCGGGCGCTCATCGCATCTGTTGATTTGGGAGAACAGAGATTTCTTGAGCTGGTGGGTAAGTACGGCATGGTGACGATCAAAGGCGCCGGCAAGGAACTGCTGGACTACTCCGAGCGACTGATGCGCGCGGAAATCGCCGCGATACCCGATGGCATCTACGGGTTCGAGGACTACCTGGAGGATGATGGGGTCGAAAGCCGTCCGTACAAGATCAAAGTCACGTGCTATGTCCGGGGGGACGAAATCGTCGTCGATTTCACGGGCAGCGATCAGCAGGCCAAGGGGCCCATCAACGCCACGTTCGGCGTGACGCATTCGGCCACGTACAATGCGCTGTTGCACTTGACCGATCCCGCCATCCCCAAGAATTCTGGGTGCTATCGGCCAGTCAGGATTGTGGCGCCACCGGGTACGGTCGTCAATGTGGACTATCCGGGGCCCGAAGTGGGGGGCAACACAGAAACCCATCCCCGCATTGCCCTAACCGTCATAGGGGCGTTGGCGAAGGCCGTCCCAGAACGGGCCATGGCCTGTGAGGGCGGCACGCATATCAATTTCGTGTTTGGCGGCTTCCACCCCGATAACGGGGAGTACTACGCGTGCTATGACCTGGAAGCCGTAGGGTGGGGCGCCCGTCCGTATGCTGATGGAAACAACTTCGTGGATTCCATCAATGGGAATTGCCGAGTCAGTCCAGTTGAGGTGTTTGAGACGCGCTTCCCCTGGCTGGTCGAGGAATTTCGGCTGCGGGAGAACTCGGGGGGACCCGGGAAGTATCGTGGGGGGCTGGGAGCTACAAAGACCTATCACGCACGCGCGGAGATTACTGCCAGCCAGCTCACGGATAGACACCAACTGGGCGCCTGGGGCCTCTTCGGTGGCCAGGAAGGCGCTCGAGGAGCCACACTTGTTCAAGTGGGAGGGCGTGGGAGTTGGCAGACCATCCCTGAAGCCTACGGGCGGGTATCAACAAGCAAGTACTCGAATGTCATTTTTCGGCCTGGCGATCGAGTTCGCCTGATCACACCAGGTGGAGGGGGATGGGGGGATCCCCGGGAACGGTCACGAGATCTCATCGAGGAGGATCTCTGCGATGGATTCATCACACCCGAACACGCGCGTGAGCAGTACGGTAACGATGAAGAGGAGCGCTAGTTGTGAGTGAACAGGGGGGGAAGTCTTCGGCAAAGCCCTGGCAGCGTTACTACATGGATAAGTATGAGAAATGCGCGAACTGTGGCAAACTGCTCTATGGGGAAGGCTTCACCACATCTATCGCGGGCGTGCTCCTTCGCTTCTGCTCCGATTGGTGTAAAGAGTGGCTTGTCACCAGACGAGCGGAGCATGCAGAGGGCAGCGAGGTTGATGCGCCCGCTAAGTCTCCCACGCGGCTCCCACCTGATTTCAACCGCCATACCTAAGCTTGTTTGCAGATCTTGGATACTTCGTCACACATATGTTCGAGTTCTGAGAAGGACTTGCGCCTATCCAGTTTAAAATAGCATCTGCTCAGCAGATGAGTTTATGAGCTCGGGGGAATTTGGGTCTGTGCTTCGCGCGGCGAAGAGGATCAGTTTAGCTGAGAGTGTCCGAAACCAACTGACCCGATTGATCATGACCGGGGTGATGCCGCCTGGAAGCCAGCTACCCCCAGAGCACGTGTTATGCAGCCAATTGAAGGTGGGCCGTACATCTCTACGTGAAGCACTGCAGGCGCTGCAGGCATTAAACCTTGTAGAAGTGCTTCATGGCAAAGGCACGTACGTTCGAGCGGACGCCGCCCACGTTGTGCCCTATTCTGCTTGGCCGGGCACCTATCAATTCACCGTGCACGATATCTTGGAGTTCCGTCTCGCGATCGAGCCCCTTGCGGCCAATCTCGCTGCGGTTCGTAGTGAACCAGACGATCTCAAGTCGCTCGCGGCTGCCCTTGCCGCCATGGAGTCGGGGATGCACCACCAGGATCTCGCGGCCATGGTGTTAGCAGATCTCGATTTCCACGAAGGCATTGTGGAAGCGTCCAAGAACCCCTTGTTTGTTGATGCCATGAAGCGGATTGCTCACATCCGGATCAAGAGCCTCCGCATTAGCCTGAGTAATCCGGAGCGGCCGCAACGCGTGTTGGGGTTTCACCGAAGCATTTTTGATGCCATCTGCCAGCACCAGTCCCCGCGGGCGGCAGAGACCATGGAGGCGCACGTGTTGAACTGGGCGGAAGAGATGCGCCTGCGACAGGTACCAAATGTAGTCGGATGACCATGATGCGACTGGAGACGCTGACTACGGTCGAGGCCACGCGTGGCGGATTTGAGAAGGCGATCATCCCCCTGGGCTCCTGTGAGGTGCATGGGGACCACCTACCGTATGGGAGCGATACCTTCATCGCCAGGGAGATCGCCGATCGGGTGGCTAAGCGCGTCAAGAGGGTCTTGGTGGTTCCCGCGGTGCCGTACGGAATGAGCTGGCACCACCTCGACCTGCCATTCACCATCTCGCTGAGCCCTCAGACGATGGCGCACGTCGTCAAGGAGATCGCCGGTGGCCTGATCAAGCATGGAATTCGGAGGATCGTGATGGTGACCGGGCACGATGGCAACATCGCGCCCATGGAGGAAGCGGCGCGCTACATCAAGCACGAGACCGGAGTCACCCTGGCCGCGCTGCCCGATTGGTGGTTCACTTCCGCCCGCCTCTTGCCGCGGGCCGTGTTCCACGATCCCGGCGGCTTGGGCCACGGTGGCGAAGGCGAAACCTCTCTAAACCTCGCGATAAACTCGGACTTAGTGAAGCTCGAGAACGTCGCGAAGACCGAGGTGCCTCAAGCCCTCGAGCTCCCCGAACTGGAAGGTCCAACGATCCGAATGTTCCGCAACTTTGGGGAGCACTCGCCGGCCGGATTCTGCGGCAATGCATTGACCGCTACCGCCGAGAAGGGCGAGGCGATGCTCAACGCCTGCGTGGATCTGATTGTGAAGCATTTTGAGAAGACGGACCATCAAGGCTGGAAGTAATCAGGCGCTATGGGGAGGGGAGATTCGCATGGCAAATGATGCGTTGACGAAAGAGCAACAGTACATCGCCGGAGAGTACCGCAAGAGCCGCATCACCCGGCGCCGGTTGATCGGCCAGGGGATCAAAGCCGGCCTGATCGGGGCCATCTCCATCGGCTATAGTCGTTTCCCCACGTTCGCTTTCGCACAGGGAGGCCAATACGCCGATCATCCTGCGCTCAAGGCCATGAAAAACTGGAAGGGGGCGCCACCTGAACCCACGTCGCCCGTCACGGTCACAGACTGGGCAGAAGCCGGCGAGCGGTGGGAACTGCCCCAGCGCGCGGTCTACCCGATTTGGCAGGCGGCCCACCCGAACGTCAAGATCGATATCGTGGCGACCCCGATCGGCGAGATGTTCCCCAAGATCCAGCTCGCCATGGCTTCGAAGTCCAATAAGTATGGGATCATCGATGAAGACTACGGCTTCCTGCCCCAGCTCATTTCGGCCGGCCACCTGACCAACGTCCAGCCGTATCTGGATAAGGATCCGGCGTATCGCGACGACTTGTACAAGGACGTCCCCGAGAACGTACTGGACTTGTGGCGAAACAAACCCGTCAAGCAGGGCGGGACGTTGCATGCGGTCCCGCCCGATAGCAACTGTCAGCTGTTCGTGTACCGGAAGGATGTCTTTGACAAGTTGGGAATTAAGAAACTTCCCGAGACGTGGCCCGAGACGATCGCCGTGGCCAAGGAGCTCACCGGCAGCGGTCAGTACGGCTTCACGGGAACTCTGCGGCGGGGCTACTGGGCCTGCCACGTATTTAACACCATCTTCTGGTCCCATGGCGGCGAGTGGTTCGCCAACGGGTACAAGGAGCCGCCAACCCTGAACACTGAGCCCGCCCATATCGCGCTCGATATCATGAAGAAGCTGCTTCCGTTTGGCGCCCCGGGCACGCTAAATGCCGTGGACGACGAAGCCAACGCGTTGGTGACGACGGGAACGGCGGTCATGGCCCCAAGCCTGTGGGGCGGCAGCGTCTGGACGAGCCCGAAGACCAACCCAAAGTTTTACGACAAGATCGGCGTCGATATCGTGCCCAAGGGCAGTGGCCCGAACGGCGATCGCCGTCCTATCATGGGAGGATTGGGGCTGTTCATCCCCACCTACGCGAAGAACAAGGAGTGGGCGTGGGAATGGATCAAGTTCGCGGCCTCCAAGGAGGTCGGCAAGGAGTGGGTCGAGGGCCTCGGCCAGCCCGCTCGAAACTCCGTCCTGAAGCAGTACAGCACCGTGCAGCCGTACTTCCTCGCGTTGGCGAAGAGCCTGCCGCACGCGCATCGGATGGAGCCCATCCCCGAGACGGGCGAGCTTTACGAGACCGTTGGGACAGCGTTGGCGGATGTATTTACGGGCTCCAAGTCGATTGACGATGGGCTCAAGAGTGGGCAGTCGGCGGCTGAGGACGTGATGCGGAAGGCCGGATACTACAAGAAATAGCCGCAAGAACGGGAGGGGGGCGAGCACCGGCCCCCCTCCAGAAGGAAGACGTCTAATGCCAGCCGTCGAGACGAAAGTCGAAAGTTACGAGATTGCTCCGGCTCGGGATCGGGCGGGAACCCTGCGCGCGTGGATCCCATGGCTCTTCCTGGCACCGGCCGTCGTCTACCTGGTGCTGATGACCATTTATCCCCTGGGGTACTCGCTGTGGGCGAGCTTCCACTACTTCAACCTCTTTCGCCCGGATCAGATCCGGTTCGTCGGGCTTGGGAACTTCATCGAGCTCGTCGCGAAGGACTTCACGTTTTGGAATGTGATCCGGATCACCCTCACCTATACAATATCCGTGGTGACCGTCCAATTTGTCTTGGGGCTGCTCATCGCCCTGTTGATGAACCGGCCGATGCGCGGGATGGAGTTCATTCGCACGCTGTTCATGATTCCGATCCTGCTCTCCCCGGTCGTGGTCGGCCTCTCGTGGCGCTACCTGTACGAGCCATACGGCGTGGTCAACGCCCTCTTCGGGCTCCTCGGGCTCCCCAAGCTGCCCTGGGTGGCAGATGTCAAGACGGCCCTCGCGTCCGTGATTATCGTGGACATCTGGCAGTGGACCCCCTTCGTGGTGCTGGTGCTGCTTGCGGGGATTCAGTCGATTCCACGTGAGGTGACAGAGGCCGGTGCGTTGGATGGGTTGCCGTTCCGGCATTTCTTTGTTCGCGTGCTCTGGCCACTGCTCCGGCCCGTGGCGCTCGTGGTGCTGCTCCTCCGCATGATGGATTCGCTCAAGGTGTTCGATACCATCTATATGCTGACACGGGGCGGCCCCGGGACCACGACGTACGTCGCAAGCATGTACAACTATGTGCTTTTCTTTGGCAACTATCAGGTGGGGTACGCCGCCGCCATGTCGTACATCATCGTCATCATCGTGAACATCTTCGCCTTGCTGCTCATCCGGAGTCTGGGTAGGGAGTCGTGAGCTCGCTGGAGGAGTGCACGCGTGTTCTCGGGTGACCGCCGGCGTTGGACCATCATGCTGACCAATAGTCTCATCGTGCTGATCGTGTTTGTCTGGCTTTTCCCTGTCTACTGGATCATCATGACATCCTTGAAAACCCGAAGTGATATCATCCGCGCAACGCCGGTCTTCTTCTTTAAGCCCACCCTCGAGAACTATCAGACGATCTTTGGGTCGACGTATCAATTTGCCCGGATTGTCGAAAATAGTTACTTCATCGCTACGATGACCACGTTGGTGGTCATGCTGATGGCGGTGCCGGCCGCGTACAGCCTGGCGCGCTTTCGGACGACGGCGGCTCGCCGCCTGGCGCTTTGGATTCTCTCCCTACGCATGCTGCCGCCCATTGCGGCTGTCATCCCTTACTACGTGCTCACTACCAAGGTGGGGGAGCTTGACAGTTACTCCGCAATGGTGGTGGTCTACGGGGCCTTGGGTCTGCCGCTGGCCATCTGGCTGCTCCGCGGTTTTTTCACCGACCTGCCCGAGGAGCTCGATCAAGCCGCCCGGTTAGATGGGTACGGGTACATGGGGGTCTTGCGCCGCATCATCCTGCCCCTGGGAGCCCCGAGCATCGCCGTAACAGCGATTCTCACATTTGTTTTTACATGGAACGAGTTCCTGCTTGCGTTGCTCTTGACCGATACGAAGGCGGTGACGGTTCCCGTCCAGATCTCAAAGATGATTCTCGCCTATCAAGTGCTTTGGGGTGAGTTGAGCGCGGCCGGCGTCATCGCTCTGATTCCCCTGGTCGTTGTGGTGTTCGCGCTGCAGCGATACATCGTCCGTGGCCTCACCTTGGGCGCGGTCAAATAGATGTGGAGGAGACCGTGATGGCAAAGCGGATCACCCGCGAGCGAGCGAACCTCAAGCTGGAGTTCAATCCGCGGTTTACCCCGATGGCGCGGCTCGAGATTGGCGAGACCGTCGTTTTCGAGACCGCGAATAACTTCGCGCTCTATCGGGAGATGAACTCCGACGATGATTTGGTGAGCTACCTCCCGTTGATCCAACTCAACCCGTGCACGGGTCCTGTCTATGTCGAGGAGGTTGAGCCGGGGGATACGCTTGTTGTCGAGGTAGTCGACATCCGGGTGGCCGAGAAGGGCCATATCTGTCTCATGCCGAAAATCGGCATCCTCCACAAGTACACTAAGACTCCCCACACCAAGATCTTTCGAATCAAGGATGGGATGACCATGCTCAATGAAGATCTGATGTTTCCCGCCCGCCCGATGCTCGGCACCTTTGGGACGACCCCGGCATGGCCGGTGCCGGCCATCATGCCCGGGCCGCACCCGGGTAACATCGACGACACGAACGTGATTGTTGGGGCGCGCTTGCATCTGCCGGTTTTTGTTCCGGGTGCCCTGTTCCAGGTCGGAGACGTTCATGCCAACCAGGGAGATTCCGAGGTGGCGATGGGCGTGGAATGCGATGCGGAGGTGACGCTCAGGTTTGCCGAGGTGATCAAGAGACGATCCCGGCCGACCGCGATCGTCGAGACCCCGACTCGGTGGTCTATCCCCGGTGATGCCGCGACCCTGGAAGCGGCGGTCGAGGTCGCCACGAAAGCCGCCACGGATTTCATCATGGACCGTACCGGCGTCACCCGGGAGGAGGCGACGTATCTGATGTGCGCGGTGGGGGACCTGCGCATCAGCCAGGCCGCCGTGGCCGGGTATAATGTGACCGTTCGAGCGGAGATTCCAAAAGATGTTGATCGCCGGGGACGGCTCCGGTCCGCGTGGGACTGAGTCACCCTACAATATCATCGAGGGAAACGCATGGCCCGGGTCTTGATGCAGGACGTGGTCAAACGGTATGGCACGCGCGGTGAAGTGCTGGCGGTCAGCAATTTAAACTTGGAGTGCAAAAATCAGGAGTTCTTCTGTCTGCTGGGCCCGTCCGGGTGTGGCAAGTCATCGACGATGCGCATGATCGCCGGGCTGGAGAATATCACCAGCGGGAATATCTGGATCGGCGATCGGATCGTGAACCGGCTGCCGCCGTTTGAGCGCCGCGTGGCCATGGTCTTCGAGAATTACGCCCTTTACCCTCACCTCACCGCCCGGGCGAACATCACGTTATCGCTTGAGGTTCACGGGATGTCCCATGCCGAGATCCGGCGACAGTTGGATATGGCGGTCCGGATCTTGCAAATCGATGATATTCTTGACCGGAAGCCAGATCAACTCGGGGGCGGGCAAAAGCAGCGCGTAGCCATCGCCCGCGCCATCGTACGCAATCCTGACGTGTTCATCATGGACGAGCCGATCTCACACATTGACGCCAGATTGCGGACCCATGTGCGTGGGGAATTGAAGAAGCTGCACCGCGAATTGGGAGCAACGACCCTCTACGTTACCCACAACCAATTCGAGGCCATGACCCTGGCCGACCGGGTTGCGGTTATGAATGAAGGTGAAGTGCAGCAGGTCGGCACGCCTAGTGAACTTTTTGATGATCCAGCCAACCTCTTCGTCGCAGGGTTCATCGGCGAGCCTGCCATGAACTTCCTCGAGGGTGAGTTAACGCGGATGCCAAACGGCAGCTCGGCCGTGCGGACGGCGGACGCGTCGATCCCTGTGCCTCGCTCGCTCGAGGCAGGTGCGGTCAAAGGTCATGTCATCTGCGGAATCCGCCCCGAAGATCTGGTGCTCACCTCTGGCCTAAACGGAGGTCTCGCAGTCCAGGTCACCCTTGTGGAGCCGATGGGTGACGAGTCTGTCGTGACGGTTCGGGTGGGTCAGTCCACCTTGAAAGTGCTGGTGGGGGCGGGCGTCCACGTCGCCCCGATGGGCGCGGCCACGCTTCGGGTGCCGCCAGAGCGGGTGCACGTTTTCGAGGCAGCCACTGGGCGTGCACTCCAATGAGTGGCTGAGAGGGATGGCGAGATGGCATCCTCGGTCACGCTGAGGAATCTGACCAAGCGGTACAGTACCACTGTCGCAGTGCAGGACCTCACGTTTGCGGTCGAACCGGGAGAGTTCTTCTCTATCCTCGGGCCTTCTGGCGCAGGCAAGACTTCAACCCTCAAGGTGATTGCCGGGCTGGAGCAGGCGTCTGGTGGTGCGGTGCTGATTGATAGGCAGGTGGTCAACCATATCGAGCCGTCCCGTCGAGACGTCGCGATGGCATTTGAGAACTATGCCCTGTACCCTCATCTGAGCGTCTTTGAAAACATGGCTTTTCCGCTGCGTTCGCCGTCCGCTCGGCCGCGCCTAAGTCGGAAGGAGTTGACCGACCGCGTGGAGCGGGTGGCCCACATGCTGCAAATCCACCAGCTGCTCCACCGGCGCCCGGGCCAGCTCAGTGGCGGCCAACGCCAGCGGGTGGCGCTTGGACGGGCCTTGGTCCGTCAGCCCCGAGTGTTCTTGATGGACGAGCCGATTGTCCACTTGGACGCTAAGCTCCGCGCCCACATGCGATCGGAGCTCAAGCAGCTCCACCAACAGTTGGGAATTACATCCATCTACGCGACACCGGACTGGCTGGAAGCCATGTCGATGGCGAGTCGCATCGCGGTCATCCGGAAAGGCGTGCTCCAGCAGCTCGGGACGCCAGATGAGATCTATAACAAGCCGGTCAATCAATTTGTGGCAGACTTGGTGGGGGATCCGCCGATGAACTTTTTCTCCGTGCGGATCGCAGAGGAAGCGGGAGCGGCACGGGCAAGAAACGCCGCCATATATGTTGACCTGGATGCGCCAACGTGGGCCCAGCTACGGTCTGTGCTGGGTTCCTCGGACCTTCTCCTCGGGATACGCCCAGCCCATGTGCAAGTGAGCGAACGCGAAACACCTGAAACGCCCTTTCCCGGGAAGATTTTTACCATTGAACGTGTCGGCCGCCGGACGATCATCGAGGCCAGGATCGACGAACATACCCTCATCAGCAAAGTGCCCCACGCCGTTGAACTGCGGATCGGCAATCCGGTGTGGGTGGGGTTCCCTGGGGCGCAGATCTATTTCTTTGATCCCACAAGTGGTCGCTCGCTCATGAAGGACCGACCGGGACGGGCGCGCTGGCCAGGCGCGAACTGAAGAGGTCGGCGAGGCGATCGTCACCCGCCTGCGCGAGCGGGCGGGACGGTAATTCTTGTCACGCTGGCCGATTTCCCTGTTGACAGCCACCCAGCATATCAGAGCAGCTTCGATGTAAGAGGTTTCAATTCAAAGGGGGAGTGCGTATGGTCACCGGGGCTGCGCGGCGACTTCGTCAGCTCGGGGCAGCGGTGGTGGGTCCCGGCATGATCGGCGAGATTCATGCCGAGGCGATCCGACGGGTGGGCGCGCGGATCCGCGTTGTAGTCGCCAGGACCGAGGTCGGAGCCGAGGCTGCGCGGGAGCAGTACCGTGCTGAGTCAGCCACGGCGGATTTTGCGCGTGCACTCGCTGACCCCGAAGTCGACGTGGTTCATATTTGCACACCCAACGCGCTGCACTTCTCGATGGCCTCGGCGGCGCTCTCAGCCGGGAAACACGTCATCTTGGAGAAGCCCTTCACCATTACCGTTCCTGAGGGGCGTGAGCTTCTGGACCTCGCGGAAAAGAGCGGGCGGGTTCACGCCATCTGTTTCAACACGCGGTTCTACCCATTAGTCCAAGAGATCCATGAGCGTGTACACCGGGGTGACCTGGGAGACGTCTTCGCTGTTCGGGCGTCAGTGTTGGAGGACGGCCTGCTGTACGCGAGCGACTGGAACTGGCGCCTCGATCTGGAGCTCGGTGGTCCGTCCGTGGCTCTTTCGACCATCGGTTGCCACCTCATCGATCTGGTCTCTTTCATGCTTGGGGACGCGGTGTCCGAAGTGTGCGCGGATCTTCGCACGGTCCACTGCCGTCGACGGATGGATACCCTTGATGGCCGTGATATCGAGGTGGACGGGCAGGAGGTTGCGCACCTCTTGGTTCGCTTCCAGCGAGGCTGTCGGGGTTTGCTGGCCGTCTCACAAGCCGCAGCAGGCCGACGCCTCGACGTTTCCGTGCAGCTGGATGGAACGAAACAGGCGCTCACGTGGTGCGCCCCGGATGGCAATGAGCTCTGGGTCGGGCACCGCGGCGCGCCAAACCAAATTATCTTGCGAGACCCCGCCCTCATCTCTGATCGGGCGCGTCGGTATGTCAGCCAGGGACCGGGATTTCGGGAGGGGTTCGCGGAGACATTTGCGCAACTGGTTCAGCACGTCTACGCATCAATCCTGAACGGTGAGCCCTCCGACCAAGCGGAGGCCATGTATCCAACCTTTCATGATGGTCTGGCGGCGCTGTGTGTCCACTCAGCGGCGCTGGACAGTGCGCGTTCTGGCGGCTGGGAGAAGGTTACGTACTGACGATTACAGTGCGCCCGCAGCGCCATGCGACTATCCGTGCGAGAAAGGCGAGGCAAATATCTGGTTGAAGAAGGGACGTCGAGCCGTGACGAAGGCACGGATCATCCCGAACAACGCACAATGACCCGAGAAGTCGGGAGGGCAAGAAACGCAGGCAGGGCACGGGTTTCCACGTCCCGCCTGGATTTTCCGGGTGTTAGACAAAATGGCCGGCGCAAAGATCGCACTCAGGAGGTCGGCGGGTCGAACTTAGCTTGTGACAATTGGGTCGCGTCCCAGAAGCATCGCGACAAGTGCAGAACGAATGCAAGCGACCTGGCCGTCACGAGGGCCCATCGTCCGGACCCTTGTTTTCCAAGAGCTCTGGCGAAACGGGTGGTTCGGTTGATGCGGGTTCGATTCCCGCCGCCTCCACCATCTTTACGACTTTATTATCAGGGCTTTTCACTCGCTTGCGCGATCGGTGGCAACATGACGGCACCATCAAAGGCCCCTTCGGGGTGCGCCGATGCTTGGAGAAACTCCGCGTCTTCCGTAAGAAGAACCAATGTCTTCTAAGCAGCGGGTCGCAGGTTCGAATCCTGCCGGGCGCGCCAACTCAGACATAGCAAGGGTTTGCGACGGATCAATCGTTCCAGAATCCCGTGAAGAAGCCATTGCTCACCCCCTCGACCGGCGCCTTCACCCGCAACGCTCCGGCACTTCGCCGCAAGGAGCTGGCTGCGAGGTGGCGCCGATCTGGACGAGGTGCGGCGGCTCCTGGGCCATGAGAGCCTAAGTGCCACGCTTCGGTACAGCAGCCTTGTGGGCGTCGATCTTCAGCCCGCACACCGGCAAGCAGGGGGGATCGAGCGGCTGCGGGTGGAATGATTTCCTCTCTTCCCAAGCAAGTAGCACGAGCGTTGTGGGCATGCAGTAGCCGAGGAGGCCGTGATGCTGCACCTCGATACCGGAAATACCGCTTTCATGATTCTCTGCTCCAGCCTGGTCATGCTCATGACGCCGGGTCTTGCTTTCTTCTACGGGGGCTTGGTGGGGCGGAAGAACGTACTGGCCATCATGATGCAGAGCTTCGTCTCTATGGGCTGGACGACGGTCCTCTGGTGGCTGTTCGGGTTCTCGATGTGCTTCAGCGGCGACCTGAAGTCCGGCACCGACATCGCCGGAATCATTGGCAATTTCCATTGGGCGTTCCTGAGAGGAATCACCCCGTCGACGCCCTCTCCCAACGACACCATCCCGATGATCGTATTCTGTGCCTATCAAATGATGTTCGCGATCATCACGCCGGCTCTCATCACGGGCGCTTTTACCAACCGCGTCGCTTTCAAAGCGTACATGCTGTTCCTGACAGCTTGGCTGCTGTTCGTGTACTTTCCCTTTGTCCACATGGTGTGGGGAGGCGGGCTGCTGGCTTCCTGGGGCGTGAAGGATTTTGCCGGCGGCATCGTGGTTCACAATATCGCAGGGATGGCGGCGCTGGCCTCGGTGCTCTATGTGGGTAAGCGCCGGGTGTTGGACCAAGGCCCACACAGCATTCCATTGGTGGCCTTGGGCACCGGCCTCCTGTGGTTCGGATGGTACGGTTTCAACGCGGGGAGCGAGTTTCGCGTGGATTCCGTTACCGCCGTAGCCTTCCTCAATACGGACATCGCGGCCTCTTTCGCCGCCGTGGCCTGGCTTGCGATGGACTGGCTCATGAGCAGCAAGCCTCATTTCCTCGGACTTCTCACTGGGGCTGTGGCCGGTTTGGCCACCATCACGCCGGCTGCCGGCTTCGTATCTCCTGCGACCGCCGGCTTGATCGGCGTGGTTTCCGGCGTGGTCTGTTACTATGCTGTGGCGCTGAAAAACCACCTGAGGTGGGATGATGCCTTGGATGTGTGGGGCGTCCACGGCGTGGGCGGTTACCTCGGGATCGTCATGCTGGGGATCTTTGCTTCGACGGCGTGGAACCCGGCCGCATCAGGCGGCGTGGACGGATTGCTTCGCGGTGGCACGCACTTCTTTTTGGTCCAGTGGGGCGCTGTAACGATCGCGTCAGCATGGGCCTTCCTGTTCACGTTGGGCATGCTGTGGATCATTGAGCAGATCACGCCGGTGAAGGTTACCCGGCCCACCGAGGAAGTGGGCCTCGATGAGGGCATCCACGGCGAGAAAGCTTACGCAACGGGAGAGTAAGGCGCGGAAGCTCCGCCGCACCGCGTGCGAAGCTCACGAGTTCCTGAATCTGCTCGCCAGGAGATTCGTCCGCTCTGCGCGGCTCTGAACACGACCTGGCGGATAGAAAAGGTGGGGTGCTTTTTACTCCCCGGGGACGGCCGTTGGCGCTCTGTTTTACCGGACGAGCCGAAGGCAAAGAGGCCGTGACCTGCGGCAGACATTCTCTACACGTGCCCTTCGGGTGGTTCACGCATTTCCAGCATGCGGTCCCTCAGGCCCCTGACTTGTCGTGGGCGCGCCGGGTGAAGGAGTGGGCGAAACCGGAGGGCGTGCCTTTATCCAGTTTCGCATCGCTGGCGAGGCTCCGTGGGAACGCATCGAACAGCACCGCACCATTGCGCCTCCGAGAGGATACCGTCAGGCGGAGATGAAGGCGATACTCAGCGGGAACTCACAAGAACTCCTGAACTATCTCACCGGGTTTTGCCCGTAGAGGTGACCTGGTCGGCCAAAGACGCCGAGGCCGCAGCCTGGTGCGAACTACTCCACGCGGCGGAGCGGGAATTCCCTGCAATCTCGTGCGGCCTGTGCGGGTTAGCCTTCATCCGGCCCCGGATTTACCCGGTGAAACTCTGCCCGACGTGCCGGTTCCTCACGTGGCGCCAACAGGCCCGAATTCGAGCAATGCAAAAGCGCATGGTTCTTTTGCATGGTTTCATAAAGAAGACACGGAAGACGCCGAAAGAGGACCTGCAACTGGCTCGAGGTAACAAGATAAGCATGAAAGGGGCCTCTGATGAGAGCAAGGATGAGCGAAAGGATCTTTGATCATAGCGGATCGAGCTTCGATAGTTTTCTGGATGAGGAAGGCATTCGGGGAGAAGTTGAGGCTGTGGCTGGCAAACGTGTTCTCGCCTGGCAGTTAGAGAATGCAAGGAGGAAACTCCGAAAAACCAAGCAAGCCATGGCGAGAGAGCTGCATATGAGTCGGACAAGGCATGCTACTCTTGCGGGGACCCGCTCGCGAACCGCGTCGCGCTTGCCGGTTACTCGGGCAATCCATCGCGGTGAGTTGTAGTATCCAGGGCATCAGTCCACACCCGTGCCCGACAGAGAAATCGTCTGCGGGCTTCCGTTCCCGTTGTTGGTGACGGAAAGCGTTCCGTTGTAGGGAGCGTCGCTATCATGCGGCGTGAACACCACCTGGAACGTGCAGCTCTGCCCGGGGTTGAGCGTGCCGGAGCAATCGTTGGTTTGTGAAAAAGCATTCGACGGTGAAATGGCAATGACCGTGATATTCACCACGGCGGCGCTGTCGTTGTAGAGGGTGGCGCTCTTCGGCGCGCTGCTGGTTCCCGGGAGCGTAGGCGGGAAGGTGAGGCTGCTGGGTATGAAGGAGAGGTCACCCGGCTCGCCCGTGCCGGTCAGCGCAATAATCTGGTCCGGGCTGCCGACCGAGTTGTCGTTCAGCGTCACCGACCCGGGTCGTGTTCCCGCAGCCTTGGGGCTGAAGGTGACGCTGACCGTGCAGCTTTGGCCCGGATCGAGGATGGCAGGGCAATTGGCGCTCTGCGCGTAATCTCCGTCGCTCGCCATGCCCGTAAACGTTACTGGACTCTTGCTGACGTTGGTGACGGTGATGGTCTGGGACCCGCTCGTGAGCCCTACCTCCAGTAGGCCAAAGTCCAGGTTGAGCGGGCTGATGGTCAGGGTAAGCGGGACATAGAACTCAGCGCCCTGCAGTGTACTTGAACCGCCGATCCCGCCGACCACCAGCACGCGTCCATTCTCCATCAGAGAGGCGGTGTGATAATAGCGCGCCTGGTTCAGCCTTGAGACAGTCGTGAATCTGCCCGTGGCTTCATCGTAGATCTCCGACGTCGCAGTGCGGTAGAAGCAGATTGTGCGTCCACATCCCCTGAACGTCCCGCCCGCCGCCAAGAGCACGGTACCGTCCGCTAGAAGTGTGGAGGTGTGCGCGAAGCGCCCTTGGGTCATACGTCCGGTTGCGGTCCATTGATTGGCCGACGGGTCGTAGATTTCGGCCGTCGCCAAGGCGGTGCGAAAGGAGTTTCCCCCCGTCACCAGCACCTTGCCGTCCTGGAGGAGCGTCGCGGCGTGCAGGAAGCGCTTGTAAATTGTGCTGGGGGCGCTGGTCCAGGCGCCAGTGACAGGATCGTAGAGCTCGCAGGCATTGAGGGCAGAGCCGTTGGACCCGCCGACGACCAACACTTTGCCACTCCCCAGCAGCGCCGCGGTGTGGTACCAGCGGGCTGTCCCGAGGCTTCCGCTGACCGACCAGGAGTTCGTTGCCGGATCATACAGTTCGCTTTCGCCCGTGAATGTGCTGCAGCCGCTCACCGTGCATCCGCCTGTGACCAGCACCTGGCCGCCCTTCAAGAGGGTGGCCGTGTGGTAATAGCGTCCCACGGCCAGGGCGCCCGCGGACGACCAGGTTCCGGAGGCCGGGTCGTACAATTCGGCCCCGGTCAATACGGAGCCGCTGCTGCCGAGTCCCCCCGTCACAAGCACCTTTCCGCCGGGCAGCGTGACGGAAGGGAAGTACTCTCGAGCCTCTGCCATCGTTCCCGTCGGCGTCCACCCGTCCGACGATGGGCTGTAGACCTCAGCGGATGCAAGTACGCTCGTGCCGTCCGTACCGCCCGCCAGCAGGATGTCTCCGTTGTTGAGCGTCGCCTGCGCGCCGAGTTCACGAGCCGCGGTCACGTCTCCTGTGAGTGTCCATGCACCCTGGACTTGGGCGCGGAGCAGCTGCGTGCTCGAGATCAACAGCATCGCGCTGACGGCCACACCGACGAGAACTGCCGAACGAGGAATCATGAGCGCGTTCCCCCCTTGAGGAACCTCAACCCCTAACCGGGGTTTCTGATTTGGCTTGCTCCACACCTTCAACATAAACAGGGTTCACTCGCCGGGTCCTAAGCCGGCGTACCATGCCATCTCTACCCCTTGCCGTCTAAGGTTTCCCACACCTCCTCGGGAAACTGATTTTCATCCTTTCGATGGCGGGAAATAGTTTAGTCGAAGGATAGGCTGGTAGAGAGCGGCCGCCGTAGCCTGGAGAAGGTGGGGTTCATGATTCGCCCGGGGGGTGCCCGCATGAAGATGCTGACAGGTGCGCTGACAGTGGCGGCGCTGGTCATGTTGTGGTTGCCTTCTGCAGAGGCCACGATGCTCTTTGAGGCTCACCTCACCGGCAGCGGTGTCGTGCCGCCGAACGCCTCCCCGGGCACCGGGTTTGAAACCGTGCTCTTGAACGACGCCCAGGACCAAATCACAGTGGACCTCAGCTTCAGCGGTTTGACTGCCTCTGCCACGGCAGCACACATCCACGGGCCTGCGCCGGCCGGCACCAACGGTCCGGTTGTGTTTTTCCTCACAGGGGTTCCGGCCGCTACATCGGGGACTCTCCAGGAACAGACATTTTCAGTCACCCCCGCCCAGGTCGTGGAACTGGAGAGCGGTTTGCTCTACGCGGACATGCACACCACGACATTCCCAGGCGGTGAGATCCGGGGGCAGCTGGCACTTGTTCCTGAACCGGCTACCGTGAGCCTTGTAGGCCTGGGCCTGAGTGGTGTGTTCGCCCTCCGGCGCAGGCGTCCCTGACACGATCGAACTCGATCGCGTTTGGCTACCAGAGGAACAAAAGAACAGCGCCTGCCAGCAGGACTCCCATGGCCACGTTGAAGATTCTTGCCGTTCGGTCCGTGCGCAGAAATCGCTGCACGCTCGCCCCGAACGCCAGCCAGATGAAACAACTCGGGAGAGCGGCAAGGATAAACAGCAGACCAAAACCCGTCGCCTGGGTGAAGGCGTTGCCGGCTTCAGGGCGCAGGTAGGCGCCCACCGCGCTGACGCTGACGAGCCACGACTTGGGGTTGATCCATTGAAAGGCAGCCGCTCCCCAGAACCCGAGAGGCGGTTTATCTGGTGACGCGTCAGTGCGACCCGCCGAGGCAATCTTCCACGACAGCCAGAGCAGAAAGCCAATGCCACCCCACTTGAGCATCAGGAAAAGCGCTGGGCCCGCCAGGACAACGTTCCCAAGTCCCAGGGCCACGAGGAAGATCATCAGCCCCATCCCGATGACCACCCCACCCAGGCAGGGAAGCCCGCGAAGCAGCCCCACGCTGGCGCCCGTCGAGGTTAAAATGAGATTGCTGGGCCCAGGCGTAATGGCAGCCACGACCGCGAAGACGAGAAAGGTGATCGCTTGACCGGCCGTCATCGCTGAGGTCTCTCCTCACTCCAGGACGCTTGAGGGCAGAAGGGAGGCGGGGTATGCCCAACACCGCCCTTGCCGCGGCGGCCGCAGAAGTCGCCCGCCGTGACAAGGTCATGGCCAGGCTGATGAAAAGAACCGACCCCTTCCGCCTGCCGAGGCCGAGCCACGATCACTTCGCCGCTCTCGCCGAGAGCATCCTCTATCAGCAGCTGGCCGGAGCCGCGGCGGCCGCGATCCACCGGCGATTCGTGGCGCTGTTCGACGGGGACCTCTCTCCCAAAACCGTCCTGGCCCTCTCGCCCAGGAAGATTCGCGCCGCCGGCCTCTCCCGCAGCAAGGTCGCGTCGATCCGAGATCTCGCAGCGAAGGTCGCCGATGGAACCGTCCCGCTTGCTCGGATCGGTAGGCTCGCTGACGAGGACGTCATCACGCGCCTCACTGTCGTCCGCGGCATCGGGCGCTGGACCGCCGAAATGTTCCTGATCTTCCAGCTGCGCCGGCTCGACGTGTGGCCGGTCGAGGACTACGGGGTTCGCAAAGGCTACTCGCTGGCCTACGGCCTGCGGGACCTCCTGACGCCGAAGCAGCTTCAGGCCGAGGGCGAGCGCTTCCGGCCGTACCGGACGGTGGCCGCCTGGTACTGCTGGCAGGCCGTCCACGAACAACGGAAACCGCGCCAATGACCGGTCCGGGCCGGTGCTCTCCCCTCGGCGCCGTCAACGGTCATGACTCTTGAACGGTGCCTTGCCGGCAGGCCTCCAACTTGCGCTCGAAAAAGTTCGCCTCGGACCGGCTCCGGGCCAGCGTGATGGCCATTTCAAAGTACGTCCCCGCCTCCGCAGGCCGGCCCGCGAGAAGGTGAAACTCTCCCTGGGCCGCCGGATAAAAGGGATAGTCCTTGAGCTTGGCGGGGTCGGGAATCTTCCGTAATTCGGTCAACCCTGCTTCCGGCCCCCGGGCGTTGCCCACGGCAATGGCCTGGTTCAAGGCGACGATAGGCGAAGGTGTTAGCCGGTACAGCATCTCGTACAGCTCCAGGATTTTGGCCCAATCGGTTCTCTCATAGGTCGGGGCCGCGCAATGCAGAGAGGCGATCCCCGCTTCCAGGTGATACTCGCTCAATGCGTGTCCCGTCGAGGCCTTTTCCAGGTAATGAAATCCCCTCCCCATCAACTCCCGGTCCCAGTTGGAACGGTCCTGTATCTCTAATTGGATCAACCCGCCCTCCTCATCGATCCGGCCGGGAAGGCGGGCCGCGTGGAAACAACAGAGCGCGACAAGGGCATGGGTCTTGGGTGTGTCCCCTTCCGGGTGCTCGCTCAAGAGAAGCGCCAGGCGCATGGCTTCGAAGCACAGATCCTCCCGCACACTCCGCTCGGATCGGCTGCTGTGGTACCCCTCGCTGAACAGAAGGTAGATGGCCTGGTAGACGGCCTCCAGACGCTCGGGGATCTCCGACGCGTCGGTGATTTCCACCAACGTCCCCGAACGCCGGAACAGTTTCCGCGCCCGGCCCAGTCTTTTTTCGATGGAATCCTCGCTCGCCAGCAGGGCGTGGGCGATCTCCGAAACGCTGAACCCGCACAGGGTCTTCAGGATGAGCGTCACTTGGGCTTCGGTTGAGAGCTCCGGATGACAGCAGGAAAACATCATGCGGAGCTGGTCGTCCTGGATCTCGTTCTCAAACGCCGCCAGCTCCCCGGGCAGATCCTCCCGGAGCCTCATCAGGTGAACGAGCTCGGGGGTGAAGTAGCGGAGGTGATCGTCCCGCCTCAGGAGATCGATGGCCCGGTTGCGGGCCACCCGCATGAGCCAGGCGGAGGGATTGTCTGGAACGCCGTGCAGGGGCCACATCTGCAGGGCCCGGCACAGGGTGTCCTGGACCACGTCCTCGGCCAGGTCGAGGCGGCTCAACCCGAAAATCCTGGTCAAGTAGGAGACCATCTTCCCCGATTCCTGGCGGAAAAGATGGTCGACGAATCCCTGGACGTCCTCCGTCAAGGTCCTCCTCCGCGACGAGTCCCTACATGGAAACGATGGGGCGGATCTCCACCGATCCGTCGCCTTCCAGGATGGGACAGCCCTTGGACAATTCTACCGCCTGGTCCACGTCCTTGGCCTCGACGACCATATAGCCTCCGATGGAGTCCTTGGCCTCGACGAAGGGGCCGTCGGTGACGAGCTTGGCCTTGCCCCGGACCACCTTGCCGGTTCCATCCAACCGCTCTCCCGCCTGCTTGAAATGGCCGTTCTTTTTCAGCGTCTCCGTCCAGCCCATCCACTTCTTCGTGAGCTGTTGCATCTGTTCGGGAGACATCGATCGCAGGGCGGTCTGATTATGCCGGAACAAATACATGAAATTGGCCATTGGGCTTCTCCTCCTCTTTCAATTCTGCTTCTTCCTGCTGATGTCGCAGAGCATATCCGAATGGATATTCAGCCCGATATTGGTCATGTTGTACAGATGTTCGCTGGCAACGAGCCAGACGATCTCGCAGATTGCGCGTTCCGAATACTGTCGGGCCAGGCGGGCAAACGTGTGCGGGTTCACTTCTTTCTCTTTTGTCAGCTCCGTGACATAGTCCAGCGCCGCGCGTTCCCCCTCGGTGAACAGAGGATTGGTGCGGTAGTGCTCCAGCGCATCAAATTTGGCTTGATTCATCGCCGCTTGGATCGTGACCCAGCGGCCGATATCCATGCAGAAGAGACAGACATTGAGACGCGCCACCTGTTCACGGATCAGCAGGACGGTCTCCGGCGGAAGTAGCAGTTTCTTGTCCAGCGTGGCGACCTTGGCATAGAACTGCGCGAACGCAGGCGGCAGTCGCGCGGAATGCACTTTCAGGGGTGTCAGCACTCTGCCAAATTGCCGGCGTGTAAAGTAATACGCCAGTCTCATGATCAGCCCCTGGGGCTTTTCGATGGGAGGAAGGAATGTCTCTGCGTTCATCACGTTCGCCATTGTGCGTCTCCTTTCCCACTGATGTCCGGCTTTTGCCTCTATGACGAATGGGAAAGCCGAAACCGGACACTCCGTGGTTCGAAGGCTGCCGGACGGGGGGCTCGCCGGCCCACTTGTAATTCTACCGGCGAAAGCATACTCTGCAAGATAGATAGAGGCTTTCTGGAGCTTGCAGCACGTACCAGAGCCATGCCCCGCCGCGTTGACCCGGTCCGCGTCTCAGCTCGCAGCGATCCAGAGAAACTCTGCAAAGGGGGGAACGGCCATGTTGGTGTTGGGAAATCTCGCCCGAAACTGGTGGGCGTTCGTGTTGCGTGGCATTGTCGCCATCCTGTTTGGGATCGTGGCGATCACTCGGCCAGGCATGACCCTCGAGGCATTGGTGTTCGTGTTCGCCATCTGGGCGCTCATCGACGGCGTCCTGGCCTTGATCCATTCCGTGGGGGCCGCGCAGGCGGGCGAGCCCTGGTGGCCGTTGGTGTTGGGGGGGTTGCTGAGCGTTGCCGTCGGGCTGGTGGCCCTGCGGTGGCCGGGCATCACCGCCCTGGCCCTGCTCCTGCTCATCGCGTACTGGTCGATCCTCAGGGGCATCCTCGAGATCGCCGCCGCGGTCCGGCTGAGGCATGAGATCCAGGGTGAAGGGTGGCTCATCCTCGGCGGCATTGCCTCGGTGGTCTTTGGCGGGCTCCTCATCATGCATCCTGAGTCGGGCATACTCGCGGTGGTGTGGCTGCTCGGCATCTATGCGCTGATCTTCGGCGTTGCGCTGCTGATGCTGGGGTTTCGCCTCAAGAGTCACGCGGGCGAGTTGCCGGCCGCGGCCCCTGCGCGGGCCCGGTGATCTTGGGGGGCACCATGTCAAACGGCTTCGTCTCACGGGCCTTCCGAGGACGCCGCCAAACCGGCGAGGTCTCGGCACGCCTCCCGCCCGGGCAGTATCTGGAGCGCGGCTTTCCCGTGCTGTCGGCCGGTCCGACTCCGCACACGCCGCTGGAGCGGTGGGATTTCTCGATCATCGGCAGTGTGGAGCAGCCGAAGCGCTGGACCTGGGACGAACTGCGCGCATTGCCGCACGAGTCGGTGACCGCCGATATCCACTGCGTGACCAAGTGGTCGAAACTGGACTCGCATTGGGAGGGGGTCTCGATCGACACGCTGCTCGCGCAGGTGCAATCCGAAGCCGACTACGTCATCGCCTTCTGCGACGGCGGCTACACTACCAACCTTCCACGCGAGGAAGTGACGGACGGTAAGGCGTGGGTCGCCTACGAGTACGAAGGCGAGCCCATCCCGCCCGAGCACGGCGGGCCGGCGCGGCTGCTGGTGCCCCATCTGTACTTCTGGAAGAGCGCGAAGTGGGTCCGAGGCCTGCGTCTCGTCGACCAGGATGAGCCGGGCTTCTGGGAATCACTCGGCTATCACAACCTTGGTGATCCATGGAAGGAACAGCGCTACGCGGGCGACTGATCTGGCAGCTCGGCGAGGTGGTGGGGACCCGGACGGAGACCGCGCGGGCGAGGAGCCTGATGCTGGCGGTGCCGGGGTGGCAGGGACACCGGCCGGGCCAGCACGTGGATATCCGGCTCACCGCGGAAGACGGCTACCAGGCGGAGCGGAGCTACTCCATTGCCTCACCTCCCGAAGAACGAGGGAAGGTGACGATCACCGTCGAGCGGCTGGACGATGGAGAGGCGTCTCCGTATCTGGTTGACGAGGTGAAGCCCGGCGACCGCCTGGAACTGCGCGGCCCGATCGGCGGGTACTTCGTCTGGGAGGCGCAGATGGGTGGGCCCCTCCTGCTGGTGGGCGGGGGATCGGGGATTGTTCCGTTGATGGCCATGATCCGGCACCGCCGCGCGGTCGCGAGCACCGTGCCGACCCGGCTGCTGTACTCCGCGCGATCGCAAGACGAGGTCATCTACCGCGATGAACTCGATGAATTCACGCGCCGCGACGGGATGTTGGACGTGATCTACACGCTCACCCGAAGACAGCCGCCGGGGTGGGCAGGGTACCGGCGCCGCATCGACGGCGATCTGCTGCGGGAAGTGGCGTGGCCTGCTCAGGACCGCCCCCGCGCCTACATCTGCGGCCCCACGCAGTTCGTCGAGACGGCGGCAACGGGCCTGGTGTCGCTCGGCTACGACCCGGCCCGCGTCAAGACCGAACGCTTCGGTCCGACAGGAGGAGGATGATGGAGAGCAGGCTGGACGGAAATGTCGTCGGAGGGATCCTGGGTGAGGTCTTTCCCTTTGAAATGACCGGCGTCCTTGCCACATGCGGAGGGTGTGGTTTCACCGATCCGATCGGCGCGTTTGCCGCATACGTCCACGGCATGGGGACGGTGGTGCGCTGTCCGTCCTGCGATACCGCCGTGATTCGCCTGACGCATGTGCGAGGGCGATATTGGATGGACATGCGCGGAACGCGGATTCTTCGGATCAGTGAGGGGCGGTAGCCGGACGTGACGCTGCTTGGGATTCATCACATCACGGCCATCGCCGGCGATCCCCAGCACAACGTGGAGTTCTACGCCGAGATCCTGGGCCTGCGCCTGGTGAAACAGACGGTCAATTACGACGATCCCGGCACCTATCACTTGTATTTTGGGGACGACCTCGGGCGGCCCGGGACGATTCTCACCTTTTTCCCCTGGCCGGGCGCGCCCCGTGGGCGCTACGGGGTCGGGCAGGCGACGGCCGTCTCGTTTTCCATCCCTGCCGGCGCGTTGGGGTTTTGGGAGGAACGCCTCCGGAGTCACGCGGTCACGGTGGAGAGGCTGGAGTCCCTGTTCGATGAGCCCATCCTGGTGTTCGAAGACCCCGATGGGCTGCAGCTCGAGCTCGTCGCGGATCCCAGACAGGTCCTGGGCCATCCGTGGGCGGCCGCGCCCGTCCCGGTCGCGCAGGCGATCCGAGGATTCCACAGTGTCGCGTTGCTCGAGCATGCGTACGAGGATACCGAAGCGCTGCTGACCCAGGTGCTGGGTTTCCATCTGGTCAGGTCCGTGGGACACCGCCGCCGGTACGTCGTGGGCGACGAAGGCCTGGCCTGCTGGGTGGATATTGTCAACGCTCCGGACGCACCACCGGGCCATGTGGCGGCCGGCACGGTTCACCACGTCGCGTGGCGAACGCCGGATGAAGAGGCTCAGCAGGGGTGGCGCCGGACGCTCATCGAAGAGGGGTTGAGCGTGACACCGGTGCGGGACCGCCGGTATTTCAGGTCGATCTACTTCCGCGAGCCCGGCGGCGTGCTGTTCGAGATCGCGACCGACGGCCCCGGCTTCGCGATCGACGAGTCCCCTGACGCCCTTGGCGCGCAGCTCCGGCTGCCGCCTTGGCTGGAACCTGAGCGTGAGGCCCTCACGGCCCGCCTGCCCAGGCTCCGTGTGCCACAGCTCGGTCCGCGGTAGGAGGGATCCCGATGCGCCCTGATGTGGTCCGGCCATCATCGCACGCCGAGTCTCCCCAAGAGGCGTGGCCCGCGTTGCCGTTGGAGGCATGGAGGGAGACCCGGGATACGCTCCACATGTGGATGCAGATCGTCGGG
>WNGI01000839.1_pt1 | contig 29287 bp, 26 predicted proteins | sample 5400621 | NCBI WGS metagenome assembly WNGI01 (sample SAMN13153374, study PRJNA577476) | soil metagenome | isolation source: 20 cm soil or saprolite under Garry oak tree replicate 1 | place: USA:California | collected 2016-06-15
CGACCCCGTCCCGGATCTGTGCGGCCGCGTGGAGCGCCTCCGCCGTCGCGCCGATCGCGGTGGCGAGCGGGCCTCCCGGCTCGAAGAACGCTCGTTGCTCTTTCGAGCCGAGCACCCGGATGCCACGCAGGCCCTGGGCGAACTCCTCGACGCTGATCCGCTCCCGGCTCGCCATGAGCTCCTGCGCCTCGGTCGGACGCTCCGCGGCGTATGCGAGGCTCCGGTCCCACGCACGTACGATGGCAGCAGCGTCGTCGCGCCGGCGCTCGAGCACGTCGCCCGCCAGCGCCACGACATCCACCACCTCGCCGGGAATGTCGGCGCTGCTGAAGATCGCGCGTGTTCCGGGGATCTGCATGATCTCGAACAGAACGGGCGGATAGGTCACCGCGGCGTCCACCCAGCCGCTGTCGAGGTTCTTCGCCATGTCGGTCTGATCGGTCGCGACGACGGCGACGGCCGAGAACGGCATCCCTTCGCGCGCCAGCGCGCGGGCCAGCATGAACATGCCGAGCGACTCCGGCTCGGCGGCCACGCGTTTGCCGGCCAGCGCGGCGACGCTCGCGATCTCGCCGCGCGCGACGATCACGTCGGCGCCGTTCGAGACGTTCGTCGCCATGAACGCGCGCGGAGCGCGGCGCGACCCTTCGCGCGACTGCAGCAGCTCGACCAGCGTGGCCGTCATGCCGTCGAGCTGTCCCCGGTCGAACGCGCGCCGGACGTCGCCGAGCGAGCTGTACTCGATCAGCCGGACGTCGACGTGCTCGGCGGCGAAGAAGCCCTTTTCCTGCGCCAGGAACAGGAACTCGTTCCCGGGCCACGCGTTGATGCCGATGCGGAGGGGAGCCTCGTATCGCGCGCAGCCGGCCAGCCACGCGGCGGCGACGATGGTCACGACGCGTCCGTATCGTCCCATGGTTCCCCGACACTCTTTTCGGCATGCCGCAGCACGAACTTCATCGCCGCCGTGCCAGAGAAGGGCGTTCCGCGTCACGAATTTGTCGCGCGACTGACCGCAGCGCCTGTACGGACCGCGACATCGCACGAGCAGCGAACGCGGACTCGATTTTGCAAAGGCGCGCGCCGTGGGGGGATGTATGGCCTTGCGCCGCGTCATGCTCGCGGCCGTCGTGGTCGCGTTCCCCGTTGGCACCGTGCATGCGAAGCGGAAGCCGATGCACGTCGAGGTCGTGTCGCTCGCCGTCAACAGCGACACGTGCTGCCTCACCTATCGGGTCGTCCCGGCGAGTGCCGGCAGGCTCCTCATCGACACGCGCGACGGATGCGCGGACGCCGGCCGGCAGTGGCGGGTCACCGTGACGCTGCCGGGGCGGAATGGTGCCAAGAGCGGCGTCAGCAACGGTTCATGCAGCGGGTTCACGGGCCTGTCGAAGATGCGGGTGAAGCCCGGGAACGCGTACAAGCTGACGCTCTGCTACGACGGCGGCGCGAGCGCCACCTTCCCGGCCGCCGTCGATCTCCGTCTCCAGTACTCCGGGACGAGCATGACGCTCGACGGCCCCGCGGGTTGCGACTCCTTGCTCTGGGGCACGACGACGACGACGACAACGACGACAACGACGACGGAGCCGCCACCACTCATCTGCACGACGACGTCGACCATCCAGGCGTGCGGGGGGAGCCTCGGGAGCGCCCGCATCTACGCGCTCCAGGCTGGTAACCAGACGCTGCTCACCAGCGTGCCGCACGACGGCACGCTCGAGCTCACCATCAAGGGCACCGCCTGCCATGGCGGCAACCCGCCGTGTCCCAACGGCCAGTACCTCTACGACTACGAATTCTGGGTGAACGATCCGAACACGCCTGGCGGTTCCGCGCGCCCGAACGGCCTGCAGATCCTGCTGAACGGAAACTATCAGCCGCCCGTCGGGTCGCCCACGAGCGCCGATCCGAACAACACGTATCTGGTGCGCATCCCGGTCCAAGCGGGAGACCCCGTCACGGCCCTCGACCAGGACGACTTCTCCTCCGACAACTCGGGCTACCTCGACGTCGACATGAACCTGATCTGCGGCCCGTAGGGTCGCGGCCGGAACGCTGGAATCCACGCTCGCGCCGTGCTAGCAGCGCTCCCGTGCGGCGCGGCGAGGGGAAGCGGACGAGGAAGCGCATACCGTCCGCCGAAGAACGCACGCCGCCGCTTCCCCTGCAGCCGGTGAATCTGCTGGCCGGGATCGCGCCTGGCATCGATCTCGACGCCGACGATCTTCCGGCGGGGATTGCCGCTGCCGAGGAGAAGACGTCCGCCACCGTGACGGTGGACGAGGTCGGAAAGATGCTGCGCTGCGGCGACGCGACGGTTCGCCGCCTGATCCAGAGCGGCGTCCTGCGGCCGGTGAAGGAAGGCGGCAAGCTTCGCGTCCGGCGGAGCGAGGTGCTGTCGCTCCGCGCCGGCGTCCTGCCGCCGACGTCCGAGCGCCCGGGCGAATAAGCCGCGCGGCCCTCCGGCCGCTTTTGTACCCGGCGCGGCCTCCGACGTGCGAAACCGTGCGGCTGAAATGCGTCACAGCCCGAAAAATCGTGGTCTAACGGGCCGCGGCCGCGCGGCACGGAACTCGCTCTCCCGCCCCCCTGAGGGGAGGGGCTGGGATGACGCAGACGAAAGGCCATCAGACGAAGACCCTGAAGCCGCGCCGTCGCGTGATCGCGATCGGCAAGCGGGTGAACGGTCGCTGGCAGGTCCGCACGAGTCTCTGGCGCTACCTCGCAGCGACGGCGCTGTCCGCTCAGTGAGCCGCCGTCCGGCGATCGAGCGTTGCGGCGCGCTGTTCGACGAAGTCGAGCACGCGCGCTTCGAGGCAGACGCCGTCGAGGCGGTCGATCTCCTGGATACCCGTGGGGCTCGTGACGTTCACCTCCGTCAGTAGCCCGCCGATCACGTCCAGACCGACGAAGTAGAGGCCGTCCGCCAGGAGGCGCTCGGCCATCTGGCGGCAGATCTCGCGGTCGCGCGCGTCGACCGGCGCGCGCTCCACCCGCCCGCCGACGTGGATGTTGCCCCGATGCTCGTCCTCGCGCGGGATGCGACGCACGGCGCCGAGGGGCTCGCCGGCGAGGACGATGAGTCGCTTGTCGCCCTCCTCGCGCACCGCCGCCAGGTAGCGCTGCGCCATCACGGGACGTATCCCGTTGGCCGTCGACAGCTCGAGGATCGCATTCAGATTGCGGTCGCCGCGGTGCAGATGGAAGACGCCCGCCCCGCCGCAGCCGTCGAGCGGCTTCACGATCATCTCCCCGCCGAGCTTCTCCATGAACGTCTTGAGCCGCAGGGGATCCGCGGTAACGAGGCTCTCGGGCGTGATGTCCGGAAAGCGGAGCGCGTAGAGCTTCTCGTTCGCCTCGCGTAGCCCGCGCGGATCGTTCACGACGAACGTCGTGCGCGGATCCACGAGACCGAGGATCTGCGTGGCGAAGTAGTAGGCGAGGTCGAAGGGCGGATCCTTCCGCATGAACACTACGTCGAACCACGCGAGCGGCGCCGTTCGCTCCTCGTGGAGGGTGTAGGGCGGGGTGGTGCGCTGCACGCGCACCCGCCGGACGCGCGCTGCGGGCCGCGCGTGCTCGACGAAGAGATCGCCGATACCGCAGTGGTACTGCTCGTGGTCGCGGCGGTCGCCCTCGAGCATGAAGGCGAAGGTCGTGTCCTTGTCGACGAGGATGCCCGCGAGGGGATCCATCACGTACAGCACGCGGAGGGTGGCCACCGGCGCGGATGCTATGCCCGGGCATGCGGTGCGGCAAGACGATGTCGCGCGCGCGTCACCCGAGGTCGCCCCATCGCTGGAGGCAGAGCGTGGCGGCGACGATGGCCGCGGTCTCCGCGCGGAGGATGCGCGGGGCGAGTCGGAGCGCCGTGAAGCCGAGGGCGCGCGCGTCCTCGACCTCTTCGGAGGCGAAGCCGCCTTCGGGGCCGACGACCGCGATCGCGGCGTCGCTGTGAGCGGGGAGGTCGGCGAGACGGGCGGTTCGCTCGGCTTCCCAGAAGATGAGCCGGAGACCGGACCATGGCTGGCGGACGAGGTCGGCGAGGGCGACGGGGGCGTCGACGGACGGGACCGCGGTCCGTCCCGACTGCTTCGCGGCGGCGACTGCGATTCGCCTCCAGCGTTCCGGATGGCCGGCGCCGATCGTGTGGCGCGACAGAACGGGCGCGATGCGGGCGACGCCGATCTCCGTTGCCTTCTCGACCACGAGGTCCATCTTGGCGCCCTTGAGCAGTGCGGGAGCGAGGACGAGTGCCATGCGAGGCTCGCGCTCGGGCCGCGCAGTGCTCAGGATGGCCGCCGACGCCTCGCGGCCGCCGAGCCGCTCGAGCCGGACCTCGTGCTCGGCCCCGTGCTCGTCGAAGACGACGAGGACGGCCCCCGGCTGGAGGCGCAGCGTCCTGAGGTGCCGGAGCTCGGCGCCCGTGATGCGCACGCGGCCGCCGGCGGTATCGGCGCTCGGAACGAAGAGGCGCAGCACTACGTGGTCCGCGCCAGCGCGAGGGTCCGCCAGCGGTCGTCGGAACGGACGCGGGCGGTTCGCCACCCGGCGAAGGCGGCGGTCACGACCTCGATCTGGGTGTCGAGGAGTCCGGAGATCACGAGGCGACCGTCGTTCGCCGTCACGCTCGCGAGCGCCGCGGCATCGTGCACGAGCGCGTCGGCGAGGAGGTTCGCGACGACGAGGTCGAACCGGGCGCGGCAGGCGTCCGCCCGGCCGCAGAACAGCCGCACCTCGCGCGCTCCGTTGCAGTCGAGGTTGGCGCGCGCCCGCGGCATGACCGCGGCGTCGACGTCGAGCGCCACCACGGACGGCACGCCGAGCCGCGCGAGCGCCGCCGCCAGCAGCCCCGAGCCGGTGCCGACGTCGAGCGCCGACTGCACCCCGCCCCCCGCGACCGTGGCTTCGATCTCCTCGAGACACATCCGCGTCGTGGCGTGCTGGCCGGTGCCGAAGGCCTGGCCCGGCTCGATGACGATCACCTCGCGTCCTTGGGCCTCCGGCACGTCCCACGGCGGGGCGACGGCGAGGCGGCGCCCGATGAAGACCGGAGGGTGGTGTCGCCGGTAGACCGCCTCCCAGTCGACGTCGCCGAGCGGCGCGCTCTCGACCGCGGCGTCGGGGATCGGTGCGAGATAAGCGGCGAGTGCCGCCGCGACGCGTGCGTGCGTGGTCGCCGGCACGTGCGCCTCGACCACGACGCGGCCTGGCGTCGGTCCTTCGATGTCGCGGACGACGGCCGGCGCGCCCTCTGCGAGCAGGAAGTCGGCGAGCGACTCCGCGCTTGCGGTCGGAACGGCGACGCGCAGGCGGAGCCAGCTCACCATGTGGCGTCGTATGCCAGGTGGATCGGTTGACGGGAAGTTATGCGCCCCTTATGGGGGAGCGCGTGCGTTGTCTGGTGATCGCCCATCGCGGAGCCAGCGGAACGCACCCCGAGAACACCATCGCGGCGTTCCGCCGCGCGGTCGACGTCGGCGCCGGCATGATCGAGCTCGACGTGCAGCTCACGCGCGACCGCCACGTGGTGGTGATCCACGACGCGACGCTCGACCGGACGACGGACGGTCGGGGACCGGTCTCGGCCGTCACCCTGGCCGAGCTCCGCCGGCTCGACGCCGGGGGGTGGTTCGCCCCCGGCTTCGCGGGCGAACGCGTGCCGACGCTCGCCGAGGTGCTGGCGGCGGTGCCCGTTCCGGTGAACGTCGAGCTCAAGCCCGCGCGGCACGACGACGGGCTCGAGCGCTGCGCGCTCGGCGAAGTCGAGGAAGCCGGGGCAATCGGCCGCGTCGTGTTCTCCTCGTTCGCGGCGGCGTCCCTCGAGCGCCTGCGGGCCGAGGCCCCCTCCGCCGACGTCGCCGTGCTGTGGGAACACGATCCGGTGCCCCACGCGATTCTCCTTGCGGAGCGCGTCAATGCGAGAGCCTTGCATCTCCGCAAGGACGCCGCGACGCCTGCGGCGTTGTCCGCGGCGCGGGCTGCGGGCCTCGCCGTGCGCGTGTGGACGGTGAATGCACAAGCCGATTTCGACCGCCTCGTCGCGGCCGGCGCCGACGGCGTGTTCACCGACTTTCCGGAGCGATTCTTGCACAATGCGCCCGCTGGTGCGGCAAGGGCGGGCACACCTCCGCGAACCGACCTTGACTGACCATGGCTTTTGCTTAATGGTCCCCTCTTCGCTCGTCCACCGCGGCGCCGCCGTCGCGTTGGGGGAAGCCCGGAGAGGGGGTGAATGCAGCACATGGCAGGGGTTCGGGTCAAAGACAACGAGCCCATTGAAAGCGCGATCCGTCGGTTCAAGAAACAGTGTGAGAAAGCCGGCATTCTCGCGGAACTACGGAAGCGTGAGCACTACGAGAAGCCGAGCGTCAGGCGCAAGAAGAAGGCGATGGCAGCCCGCAAGCGGGCGCTGCGCCGCGCCGCTCGTACGACGCCCGCATAGGCCTCCCGTCGCGTCGGGCTGGGGTCCACCTGCCCCGGCCGGGCGGGGAGGGTGTCCGTGAACCAGGTGGATGCGCTGGTCGTCGTCCTCCTGGTTCCCTTCACGCTCCGCGGATGGGTGCGTGGCTTCTGCCGCGAGAGCGTCGGCCTCGCGGGCTTGCTCGCCGGCGGCCTCGCCGCCGCGGCCTGGGGTCCGGCGCTCGGCGCGACGCTCGCGGCGCGCCACCTGATGCGGCCGGTGCTCGCAGAAGCGATCGGCTGCGCCGGGCTCTTCGTCGCCGTGAACCTGGTCACGCACGTGCTCGGCGCGCTCGCCGACCGCATCGCCCGCGCGCTGTTTCTCGGCGGCGTCAACCGGGTGGCCGGGGCGGTCTTCGGCCTCGCCAAGGGCGCCGCGCTCGTCGGCTTCGCGCTCCTCGTGGCCGAGCGCGTCGTTCCGTCCGGGACGCTCACCCAGGTGATCGCGGCATCGCGTCTCGGCCGCCCGCTCACCGAGCTCGCCACGGGCGTGGTCGGCGTCGGACGGACGCTCAACCCCACCGGCCCGGCGAGCCCGGGCGCGGGCAACCACCAGGCGTGAGGGCGGGCATGGCCGGCCGTATCCGCGACGACGCCATCCGCACCATCCGCGAGCGCGCGAGCCTCGTGGAAGTCGTCTCGGATGTCGTGGCGCTGCGCCGCCGGGGGCGGAGCTTCGTCGGGCTCTGTCCGTTCCATGCCGAGAAGACGCCGTCGTTCACGGTGAGCGAGGAACGCGGCTTCTTCCACTGCTTCGGCTGCGGCGAACACGGCGACGTGTTCGCCTTCGTGATGCGGATCGAGTCGCAGCCGTTCCCCGACGCGGTGCGCCGCGTGGCGTCGCGCTTCGGCCTCCCGGTGCCCGAGGACGATGGGGGAAGCCGTCCGCGGGGGGAGCCCCTCGTCGCGGTCAACGCGGCCGCTGCGGCGTTCTTCCAGTCCGAGCTTGCCGGTGCCGGCGGCACGCGGGCGCGCGCGTACCTGGCCGAGCGCGGGGTGGGCGAGGAAGCCGTCCGCCGGTTCGGCCTCGGATATGCCCCACCGAACGGCGAGGCGCTCGTTCGCCATCTCCGCGGTCGGGGCTTCCCGATCGAGGACTGTCTGACGGCCGGCCTCGTCCTCCGCCGCGACCGGCCCGGCGCGAGCGGCGGGCTGCTCGACCGCTTCCGCGACCGCCTCATGTTCCCGATCGTAGATCCCACCAGCCGAATCGTCGCCTTCGGCGGTCGCATCCTCCCCGGCCGTCCCGTCTCCGACGATCCGCCGCCCAAGTACCTCAACTCGCCCGAGTCCCCGCTCTTCCGGAAGGGCCACACGGTGTATGGCCTCTGCCATGCACGCGACGCGATCCGGCAAGCCGGCCGCGTGATCGTCGTCGAGGGCTACCTCGACGTGATCGCGCTTGCGGAGGCGGGCGTCGCCGAGGTCGTCGCGCCGCTCGGCACGGCGCTCACCGTCGACCAGCTGCGGGTCCTCCGGCGCTTCACCGAACGCGTCATCGCGTGCTTCGACGGCGACACGGCGGGCCGGCGCGCCGCGGCGCGCAGCTTCGCGGTCTTCGTCGAGGCGGGGCTCTGGGGCCAGGGGGCTTTCCTGCCCGCGGGCGACGATCCGGACAGCTACGTACGCGCCAACGGCGTCGCCGCGCTCGAGCGCTGCCTCGCGGCCGCGGTGCCGCTCGTGGACGCGTACGTGACCGATCTCGCCGGGCCCGACGCTGGAGCGGTCGGGCGGCGGGCCGAGGCGGCCCGCGAGGTCGCGCGCATCCTGAAGAAGGTGCGCAACCCCTTCGAGCACGACGTCCTTGCTCGCCTCGCAGCCGCACGGCTCGGCGTCCGCGAGGAGATGCTCCGCAGCGAGGGGGCGGTGGAGCCGCCCGAGCACGTTCCGGCTGCGAGCGGACCGGGGGGACCGGAGGCGCTCCTCGTGGAGCTCATGGCGGCGGACCCGAGCTTCGTCGAGCGGGTCCGGGCCGGCGGCCTCATCGGCGACTTCCAGCATCCCGACTGGCGCCGGACCGCCGAGGCGATTGCGGCGGCGGATGCCGCCGACCCGGCCGCACTCGTCCAGTCGCTGCCGCGGGCACTCCGCGACCGCGTCGCCGCGCGGATGATCGCCGACGACCCCGACGACCGATCGGCGCGGGAACGTGCGTTCGCCGATTGCGTCGCGGCGATCCGTCGCCGGCGGGAGACCGATGCGCAGCGGCGCGCGCGTGAGGAGATGCGCGCCGCCGAGGCGCGGGGCGACGAGCCGGCGGCGCGCGCCGCCCGCCAGCAGTGGCAGGAGCTGACCGAGAAGAGCCGCACCTGAAGTCCAGCAGCCGCGTAGCACACACGATGCGCACACCAACGGAGAAGGCTTCCACAGATGAGCAGGAATCAGGTAGCGAAGCAGTCGACGCACCACGCCGATGACGGCGCCCTCGAGCGTCTCGACGGCGTGGTCGCCATGCTCGGGACGCTCGACGCGGAGGACGACGACGTCGCGGTGCCGCAACCGGACGGCCGCCACGCCGAAGAGGACATCCGCGAACCGACACCGGTCGCCGCCGAGCCCGAGCCGGCCGCCAACGTCGATCCGGTGCGCATGTATCTCCGCCAGATGGCGTCGGTCGCGCTGCTCACGCGCGACGGCGAGGTGGAGATCGCGCGTCGCATCGAGGACGGCGAGCGGGACATGGTTCGTGGCGCCCTCGGCTGTCCCTACGCGCTGCATCGCGTCCTCGCGCTCGGCGAGCGGCTACGGGCCGGCGAGGTGAAGCTCCGCGACCTCGTGCGCGACGAGGCCGAGGAGGAGGGCGAGCCGGTCGAGGACGACGAGACCCACCGTCGCCGGTTCCTGCGGCAGCTCGCGACCATCCGCCATCTCGCGGAGCAATGCGATGCGCTCACCGACGGGTCGACCGGCCGGCAGGCGCACGATAGGCGAAGCGCCGACCGCCGCGCGCGGCTCCGGCGCGACCAGGCACGCCTCCTCTCGGCCCTCTGCCGGCTCGGACTGAACCGCCGGCAGATCGAGCAGATCATGGGCGACCTCGATCGCGCGGCCGCGAGCGCCGCGATACTCGGCACGAAGCTGCGGGCGATCGAAAACGAGACCGGGCGCCGGATCGCGGACCTTCTGCGCGACACGGGGCGGGCGGGCGCGACCACCCGCCGCGGCAAGCACCTGCTGGCGACCGCCGAGCACGCGCGCGGCATCCAGCGGGAGCTCCGCGCCATCGAGCGCGAGACCGGGCTCTCCGCCGCGGCGCTCCGCCGTCAGATGGCCGCGGTACACGAGGCGGAGCGACGCGCGCGTGGCGCCAAGCAGGAGCTGATCCAGGCGAACCTGCGCCTCGTCGTGTCGATCGCCAAGCGCTACATGCACCGGGGGCTGCAGTTCCTGGACCTCATCCAGGAAGGCAACATGGGCCTCATGCGCGCGGTCGACAAGTTCGAGTACCGGCGGGGCTACAAGTTCTCCACGTACGCGACGTGGTGGATCCGCCAGGCAATCACCCGCGCGATCGCGGACCAGGCGCGTACGATCCGCATCCCGGTCCACATGGTCGAGACCATGAACAAGCTCGTGCGGGTGTCGCGCGTGCTGGTTCAGGAGGTGGGGCGCGAGCCGACGCCGGAGGAGCTCGCCGTCCGGATGGACATGACGGCCGACAAGGTCCGCAAGGTGCTTCGCATCGCCCGCGAGCCGATCTCGCTCGAGACACCGATCGGCGAGGATGAAGACAGCCAGCTCGGCGACTTCATCGAGGACAAGTCCGCGATCGCCCCTGCCGACGCGGTCGTCAGCCGGAACCTCTCCGATCAGACGCGCAAGGTGCTGGCGACGCTCAGCCCGCGCGAGGAGCAGGTGCTGCGGCTGCGCTTCGGCATCGGCGAGCGCAACGACCACACCCTCGAGGAGGTGGGACTCCGCTTCGCCGTCACGCGCGAGCGGATCCGCCAGATCGAGGCGAAGGCCCTCCGCAAGCTGCGACACCCGAGCCGGTCGCGGCAGCTCAAGGGTTTTTACGAGGGTTGAGCGTCGCGAGGCTTGCAGAACGAACGCTAGGGTGCTTCACTCGCTGACCGCCTGGTGGGCCCATAGCTCAGGCGGTTAGAGCTGCCGGCTCATAACCGGTCGGTCGTGCGTTCGAGTCGCACTGGGCCCACCATCGTTGAGGCGGGCCCATCGACGCTGGGAGACAACGGAGGGACGTCAGACTTGGCGACGCAGATCGACCTACTCGCGAACGTCCAGATCATCGACCAGAGCATCCGCGCGAAGACGCTCGCCGTAGAGGAAGCCCAGGGCCGGGTCGCGGCCCTCGAGGAGGCGGTGCAGACGCAGAGCGCGGCCGCCGCCGCGGCGCGCGGGGAGCTCGCCGGCGTGAGCGCCCGGCAGCAGGAGCTGGAGACGCGACTCGCCGCCAACGAGACCAAGCTGAAGGATCGTCGCATGCGGCTGGCCCGCATCCGGAGCGACAAGGACCTCGGCGTCGCGCGGCGGGAAGTGGACCTGCTGAAGGAGGAGACCGGCACCATCGAGACCGAGCTGATCGGCGTTCTCGAGCAGGTGGACGCGGCCAGCGCGAAGCTGCGCGGCATCGACGAGGAGCTGGCGCGGCTGCGCGCCGCCATGGAGACCGAGGCGGCCGAGCTCCGCGAGACGGTCGCGCGCCTCTCCGGCGAGATCGAGCGCGAGCGCAGCGTCCGCGGGGCGCTGGTCGAGGGGCTCGACGGCAACCTCCGGCGGAAGTACGAGATGATCTTCTCGCGCCGCGGTGGGGTTGCGGTGGTCGAGATCCGCGAAGGGACGTGCCAGGGCTGCCGGATGCGCGTTCCGCCGCAGCTCTTCAACGAGATCCAGCGCAACGAGCAGGTGATCCTCTGCCCGAGCTGCCAGCGGATGCTATACTGGCGGGCGGATAGGGCGGAGGCGAGCGAGTAGGCGGGCGGCAGTTCGCCGTGCGCCGGAGGAGGTCGAGCAGCCGCCCGTCGCACCGCGGCGGGAGGAAAGTCCGGACTCCATAGGGCAGGGTGGCCGCTAACGGCGGCCTCGAGCAATCGGGGGAAAGTGCCACAGAAAAGAGACCGCCCCGGACCGAAGGCCCGGAGCAAGGGTGAAAAGGCGAGGTAAGAGCTCGCCAGATCCGTTCGAGAGAACGGATGCTCGGCAAACCCCACCCGGAGCAAGACCGAGTAGGAGGGAGATCCGGCCACCTCGGCCGGGTGCGGGTGGTCCGCCCGTTCCCTCGGGTCGGTCGCTCGATCCCTCGGGTAACCGGGGGACCAGACGAATGGCTGCTGCCCCCGCTTCCTGAGCGGGGGAACAGAATCCGGCTTACAGACCTCCTCCGGCGTGTTTTTTATTGATCCCGGGGGCCCGTGCGGTCCTCGCGTGCGGCTGGCGCCGCGCGCTGCGGTCCTCCGCTGCCCCCGGACCCCGTCGGCTGGCGTGACCGCTCTCGCGGTCAGCCTCCGGATCGGCGCCTGGGGCTCGACCGACAGCACCGCGCGGCGTGCAGCGCGCAGATAAGCGTTGACCCGCGTCCACGTGACTTGAACGTTTCTGAGTTCTTGCTAGAAGGCTTGGTCACACGGATGACCAGCCGATGCATCGTCTCGGGGTCGAGATGGACGAAATTGTACGTGCCGATCGACGTCGAGTCGGTAGTCGCTGCGACCTTTTCTATTTTTCGGCCAATTTTTCGGCCACATACGCTGCCGAGGGCCATCGGCACGAGGCTCGTGTCGGGCTGTCCCGCGTCGACGTTCACCCTCCAACATTTTTTTCTCACCGCATTTGCCTTGACAGCGAGTGGGGACCGGCGGTATACGCGACGACAGCTGTGGGGCAGGGTGGGGCGTGGCGGCTTGGGAGTAAGTTCAGGTGGGGAATCCCGCCCCGGCGAATGGGATGTTTCGGGGGAACTTCGAGCACGTGGTGGACGACAAGGGGCGGGTGGCCATCCCAGCCCGCTTCAGGGAGGCGCTCTCGGGTCTCCACGAGGAGCGCCTTGTCGTCACCAAGTTCGGACACCGCGGCCGGCGGTGCCTGGACGCCTATCCGCTCGGCACCTGGCGTCGGTTCGAGCGGCGCATCCTGTCGAAGAACCGGTTCCACCAGCGGGTCATCGCCTTCTCGAACTACTACGTGGGAGGCGCCCAGGAGTGTCAGCTCGACGGCCAGGGCCGCATCCTCATCCCGGACGATCTCCGCAAGTACGCCCGCCTCGGCCGCGCGGCGATGTTCGCGGGTGACATCGACAAGTTTCGCATCTGGAACACGGAGACGTGGCAGGAGGTCTTCGAGAAGGACGAGCACTTCGTGCTCGACAACCCGGAGCTCCTGGCAGAGCTCGAGCTGTGATTAGGTGACTGCAGACCGCCACAGGGCGGAGGTGGGACGGGACGGTGGGGGCGGCGAGCGCTATGGCCGGGCGTCGCACGCTGAACGGACCACCAAGGTCGAAGGACGAGAAGGGCACCGGGTCGGTGGGCGCATCCCACGTGCCGGTGATGATGGGGGAAGTGGTGGAGTGGCTGCGCCCCCGACCGGGTGCCCATCTCGTCGACGCGACCGTCGGGCTCGGCGGACACGCGGCGGCCCTGCTCGGCGCCGCGCCCGGCGCTGAGCTCGTCGGGCTCGATCGCGATCCCCGGGCCCTCGCGGCGGCGCGCGAGCGCCTGAGTCGCGACGCGGACCGCGTCGAGCTGCGCCAGGCGACCTTCGCCGACACCGCGGCGATCCTCCGCGAGAAGGGATGGGACGGGGCCGACGCGGTGCTGCTCGACCTCGGCGTCAGCTCGCTCCAGCTGGACACACCCGAGCGCGGGTTCGCCTTCCAGCGCGAGGGCCCGCTCGACATGCGCATGGACCCGGGCGGCGCGCTCACCGCCGCCGACCTCGTGAACGAGTGGCCGGAGGCGGAGCTCGTCCGGGTCATCGCGGAGTACGGCGAGGAGCGGCGGGCGCGGGCCGTCGCGCGCGCGATCGTGCGGGCCCGTCCGCTCGCGACGACGCGCCACCTCGCCGAGGTCGTCACCCGGGCGGTCGGTGGGCCACGCCTCGCCCTTCATCCCGCCACCCGTACGTTCCAGGCCCTCCGCATCGCGGTGAACGACGAGCTCGGCGCGCTCGACCGGTTCCTGGCCGACGGATACGCCGTCCTCCGTCCCGGAGGACGGATGGCGATCCTGTCGTACCACTCGCTCGAGGATCGACGCGTGAAGGAGGCGTTCCGGCGCTGGGCTGCGGCCTGCCTCTGTCCGCCGGCGCTGCCGCGCTGCATGTGCGGATGGAGCGCGAAGGTCCGGCTCGCGACCCGCCGGCCCGTTCGTCCCGGTGCGGCCGAGGTCGCGCGGAACCCGCGGGCGCGCAGCGCAAAGCTGCGGGTCGTCGAGCGGCTCGAGGGGAGCCGGTGAGGGCTGCCGGGGCCGCCTCGCGGCACCCCGAGCTGCGCATCCGGCGGCCCCTCGTGCGCCCCTCCGCGGACGCGGCTCGTATGTTCCGGCTGATGCGAGGGCTGCCGCGGCACACGGTCCTGCTCGGGGCCGTGCTGGTCGTCCTCTGCGTCGCCCGCGTGTGGCTTCGGCTGCAGACGGTGAAGCTCGGCTACGAGCTGTCGTCGGGGCGCCAGATGCAGCTGCGACTCGAGCACGAGCGCCAGGAGCTCGACGTCGAGATCGCGACGCTGCGCGACCCCGCGCGCATCGCGGACATCGCGCGCCACCGGCTCGGCATGCGGGATGCCGAGAAGGGGCAGGTGGTGACGCTGCCGTGAAGCGCGCCCGGTCGCGGCGCATGATCGTCGCGGGAGGCATCTTCACGGTCCTCTTCGCGCTCGTCGCGCTGCGGGCGCTCGATCTGGCCGTGCTCCGCGGACCCGCCCTTGCCCGGCTGGCAGCCATGCAGCACCATCAGCGCATCGAGCTGCTTCCTCACCGAGGGCCCATTGTCGACCGCTCCGGGGACCCGCTGGCCCTGTCGGTCGACGTCCCGTCGATCTACGTTCGGCCGCGGGAACTGCGCGCGGCCGGGGCCGCCGCTCGCCTCCCCGCGCTCGCCACCGCGCTGCACATGCCGCCGCGCGCGCTACGGGCGAAGCTCGCGAGCAGCCAGCCGTTCGTCTGGCTCAAGCGCCAGGCCCTGCCGCGCGAGGCGGAGACGGTCGCGCGGCTCGAGCTCCCGGGGGTCTACACGGTCACCGAAGGCCGGCGGTTCTACCCGCACGGCAACCTGGCGGCCCACGTGCTCGGCTTCGTCGGCGTCGACTCCCAGGGGCTCGAAGGGCTCGAGCAGCGCTATGACCGGGTCATCCGCGGCGAGGCGCAGTACCTGGAGTTCGATCGCGATGCGCGCGGCCGCGAGATGTTCACCGGCGGCGTCGGCGCTGCCCCGGACCAGGGAAACCGCCTCGAGCTGACGCTCGATGCCGCCATCCAGGAGGCGACCGAGCGCGAGCTCCAGAGCGGCGTCGCCGCGGCGCGCGCAGTGGGTGGTGCGGCCGTCGTGCTCGACCCGGCCACCGGCGAGGTCCTCGCCCTCGCCAACGTCCCCACCTACAACCCGAACGAGCCCGGCGACGCGGCCGATAAGCGCTGGCGCGACCGGGTGCGCAACCGGGCGATCACCGACCCGTACGAGCCCGGCTCCACCTTCAAGGCGGTGCTCGCGGCGGCGGCGATCGAGGAGCATCTCGTGACGCCGGGAGAGCTCTTCTTCTGCGAGCACGGGCGGTTCCAGGCGGGCGGCCGGACGATCCACGACGCGCACCCCTACGGCTGGCTGTCCTTCGCCGAGGTGATCCAGTTCTCGAGCAACATCGGGGCGACCAAGGTGGGCGAGCGTCTCGGCCGCGACCGCTATCACCGCTACCTGCGCGCGTTCGGGTTCGGGAACCGGACGGGGATCGAGCTGCCGGGCGAGACGCCCGGCATCATGCGGCCCGTCGAGAGCTGGAGCCGCATCGACCTCGCGACCCTGAGCTTCGGACAGGGCGTCTCGGTCACGCCGCTGCAGATGTCGACCGCGTTCGCCGCGATCGCCAACGGCGGCACGCTGCTCCGACCCTACGTCGTGCGGCGGATCGTCGCTCCGGGCGGCGAGGTGGTGCTCGAGAACGAGCCCACGGCCGTGCGGCGGGTCATCAGCACCCGCAGCGCGCGCACCACCACCGAGCTGCTTCGACGCGTGGTCGAAGAGGAAGGCGGCACGGGAACGAAGGCCCGGCTCGAGGAGTTCCAGGTCGCAGGCAAGACGGGGACGGCCCAGAAGGTCGACCCGACCACCGGCGGGTACTCGTCGAAGCGCATCGGCTCCTTCGCGGGATTCGTCCCGGCGGACGAGCCGCGCGCGGTCATCCTCGTGCTGATCGACGAGCCGTCGACGTCGAGCTACGGCGGCGTGGTCGCCGCGCCGGTCTTCCGGGCGATCGCCGCCGCGGTGCTGAAGCGTCTCGGGGTCGAGCCGCCGGCGCCTACGGTCGTGGCACGGGCGCCCAGAGCCGTCCCGGCGACGCCGCGGGCGAAGCCGGCGAGCCGCGAAGCCGCGACCCCGGCGAACGCCGAGACGCCGAGCTTCCTCGGCCTCTCGCTGCGCGAGGCGCTCGCGCGCGCTCAGGCGTCCGGCTGGCAGGTGCGGGTCACCGGCACCGGCTACGTCGCCGCGCAGGAGCCGATGCCGGGGACGCCGCTCCTCTCCGTCCACCAGCTGGCGCTCCGTCTGGCCCCGGCCGAGGCCGTCGCGTCGCCCTGATGCGGCTCGGCGCGCTCATCGACGACCTCGACGCGGCCGTCGGCGACATCGACGTCGCAGGAATCGCGACGGACTCGCGCGAGGTCTGTCCTGGCGAGGTCTTCTTCGCCCTCCCCGGGCTCCGCACCGACGGCCGCCGCCACCTGGCCGAGGCCGTGGTGCGCGGCGCCCGGGCGATCGTCGCCGAGGGACCAGCGGTCGACGCCAAGGTCCCCGTCGTCCTCGTGCGCGGTGTCCGTCGCGTGCTGGCCGCGGCGGCCGCCCGCTTCGCCGGCGATCCGAGCGCCGGCCTCGTTCTCGTCGGCGTCACCGGCACCAACGGCAAGACGAGCACCACGTTCATCCTCGAGTCGATCTGGCGCGCGGCCGGCCTCGAGACCGGCGTGATCGGCACGGTCGGCTATCGCGGTGCCGGCCGGCTCGATCGGCCGGCGCCGCTCACGACGCCCGAGGCGCCCGCCCTCCAGGCGCTGCTCGCCGAGATGCGTCACGCCGGTGCGACGCACGTGGCGATGGAGGTGTCGTCGCACGCGCTCGCCCAGGAGCGCGTGCTCGGCTGCCGCTTCGACGCCGTCGTGTTCACCAACCTCACCCGCGACCATCTCGACTTCCACGGCGACGCCGAGAGCTACTACCGCGCCAAGGCGCGGCTCTTCCTCGAGCACCTCGCGGCGAGCGGTAAGCCGGAGGCCGTGGCGGTGGTGAACGTCGACGATCCCGCCGGGGCGCGGCTCGCGGGCGAGGTCCGGACGCGCTGCGTGCGGGTCGGCGCCGGCGAGACGGCGGATGTCCGCCCGCTCGACGTCGAGACGACGCTCACGGGGACGCGCGGCGTGCTCGCGTTCGGCGGCGCGCCGCTGCCGTTCTGCACACGCCTCGTCGGCGCGCCCCAGGTGGAGAACCTCCTCGGCGCCGCCGCCGCGGCCTGGGCGCTCGGCATCGCGCCCGAGGCGGTGGCCGCGGGGCTTGCGGCGGTCACGGCCCCCCCCGGGCGTCTCGAGCGGTTCGACGGCCCCGGCTTTACCGTCATGGTCGACTACGCCCACACACCAGACGCCCTGGCCCGAGCGCTGACGGTGCTGCGGCCGCTGACCCCCGGCCGCCTGATCGCCGTCTTCGGCTGTGGCGGCGATCGTGACCCGGGCAAGCGCCCGCTGATGGGAGAGGCCGCGGCCCGCCTGAGCGACGTCGTGGTCCTCACCTCGGACAATCCCCGCACCGAGGACCCGGGGCGTATCCTCGACGCGATCGAGGCCGGGGTCGTGCAGGCCGGCCTCGGCCCTCTCGGCGAGCATGGTCGGGGCTATCTCGTCCAGGCGGACCGCCGGGCGGCGATCGCGCTCGCGATCCGGCTCGCGCGCCCCGGTGACCTCGTCCTGGTTGCGGGCAAGGGGCACGAGGACTACCAGATCGTGGGTCACGAGAAGCATCACCTGGACGACCGGGAGGAGGTGCGCCGCGCCCTCGGGTCCGGGGACGCGGAACGGCTCGAGGAGGGGCGGTGATCACGTCCGAGGACAGGGAGAGGCCGGGCGCCGGCGCGGTCTTCACGCTCGAGGAGGTTCTCGCGGCGACGGGTGGGACCCTGTCGGCGCTCGGCCACGCGACGCGCTTTCCCGGCGTCACGACCGACAGCCGGGCGCTCGGGGCGGGTGAGCTGTTCGTCGCCATCCGCGGCGACACGCACGACGGGCACGCCTTCGTCGCCGACGCGGCCGGGCGGGGCGCCGGGGCGGTCGTCGTGGAGCAGCCGCTCGAGCGTGCGGCGCCCGGCTGCGGGGTGATCCTCGTCCGCGACACGCTCGCGGCGCTCGGCCACCTGGCCGCCTTCCATCGCCGCCGGCGCCGGCCGCGCGTCGTCGCGATCACCGGCAGCAACGGCAAGACGACCACCAAGGAGATGCTCGCCGCGATCCTCGAGCGCGCGCCGGGCGCGGGCCGGGTGCTCCGCACCACCGGCACGCAGAACAACCTGGTCGGCCTGCCGCTGACGCTCCTTCGCCTGGCGGACACCGACGCCATCGCGGTCGTGGAGCTCGGCATGAACGGGCCCGGCGAGATCTGGCGGCTCGCCGAGATCGCCGAGCCCGACATCGGGGTCATCACGTGCGTCGCACCGGCACACCTCGAGCGGCTCGGCTCGATCCACGGCGTCGCCGAGGCCAAGGCGGAGCTCTACCGGCGGCTCCGGCCGTCGGCCACCGCGGTCGTGAACGCGGACGACCCGCTGGTGGTGGCCGCGGCCGACGCCTTCCCCGGGCGAAAGGTGCCCTTCGGCACGGGCGGCGGCCTGCCCGTTGCGGCCGCGGGCATCGCCGACCGCGGCCTCGAGGGAATCGACTTCCAGCTGGTCGTCGAGCGGCGCGAGGCGCCCGTGCGGCTCGCCGTCCCCGGTCGGCACAACGTGACGAACGCGCTCGCGGCGGCTGCCGCAGCCCACGTGCTCGGCGTCGAGCTCGAGGTCGTCCGCGCCGGGCTCGAGGCCTTCCAGCCGCCCGGCATGCGCATGGAGGTGACCCAGCTGCCGAGCGGCGTGACCGTGCTGAACGACGCCTACAACGCGAACCCGGCCTCGATGGCGGCGGCGCTCCGGACGCTCGCGACGAGCCGCGGCCGGCGCCGGCTCGCCGTCCTCGGGGAGATGCGCGAGCTCGGCGCCGAGGCGGCGTGCGCGCACCGCGATCTCGGAACGACCGCGGCCGCCGCCAACCTGGACGCGCTCTTCGTGCTCGGCGAGCACGCCGCGGAGGTGCGCGCGGGGGCCGAGGCGGCCGGGATGGCGCCGGATCGCATCGTCGTGGCGCAGAGCCACGACGACCTCGCGGCGCAGCTACGGGCGCAGTGCCGGCCCGGCGACCTCGTCCTCCTCAAGGGCTCGCGCGGCGCGGCGATGGAGGAGGTGCTTCGCCGGCTCGAGACGGAGCGCAGGCCGTGATGCTCTACCTGCTCCTCTACCCGCTACACACCAGCTTCGCGCCACTGAACGTCTTCCGGTACATCACGTTCCGCACCCTCCTCGCCGGTCTCACGGCGCTCAGCCTGTCGCTCCTCCTCGGCCCGACACTCATCCGGCGGCTCATCCGCCTGCAGATCGGCCAGTCGATCCGCTCCGACGGGCCCGCCGCCCATTCCGTGAAGGCCGGCACGCCGACCATGGGCGGGACGCTCATCATCTTCTCCCTGCTGCTCTCCACGCTGCTGCTCGCCGACCTGCACGACTGGTACGTGTGGGTCGCGGTGCTCGTGACGCTCGGCCACGGCCTCATCGGCTTCCTCGACGACTACGCGAAGGTTCGCCGCCGAACGTCGGCCGGCCTTCCCGGGAAGCTCAGGCTGGCGGGAGAGTTCGGCATCGCGGTGGCCGCGGCGGCCGCGCTCTACGGGTTCTCGGAGCACGGCGGACAGCTCACCATGCCGTTCTTCAAGGACGTCCGTCCCGATCTCGGGCTCTGGTACATCCCGTTCGGGGCGCTGGTCATCGTCGGGGCCGCGAACGCGGTCAACCTGACGGATGGGCTCGACGGCCTCGCGATCGGCCCCGTCATGATCGCGGGCGGCACCCTCGGGGTGTTCGCGTACACCGCCGGCCACGCCAAGATCGCCGAATACCTGCAGATCCCGTTCGTGCCGGGCGCCGGGGAGCTCGCCGTGTTCTGCGGCGCGCTCGCTGCCGCCGGACTCGGCTTCCTCTGGTTCAACGCGTATCCCGCGCAGATGTTCATGGGGGACGTCGGCTCGCTCGCGCTCGGGGCAGCACTCGGCGTCGTCGCCCTGATCACGCGCCAGGAACTCGTCCTCGTGCTCGTCGGCGGCGTCTTCGTGATCGAGGCGCTGTCGGTCATCGGTCAGGTGGTCTCGTACAAGCTCCGACGCAAGCGCATCTTCCGCATGGCGCCGATCCACCATCACTTCGAGCTCCTCGGGTGGCCCGAGCCGCAGATCATCGTGCGGTTCTGGATCGTGTCGATCGTCTGCGCGCTGCTCGCGTTGTCGACGCTGAAGCTGCGCTGATGGCCTGTCCGCGCCAGGCGCTCGTCCTGGGGTTCCAGCGTACCGGCCAGGCGGTCGCCCGGACCCTCGCGGCGCGCGGCGTCGGCGTGCGGGCCGCCGACCGGAGGGGGGCGGCGGAGCTCGGCATCGCCGCCGACGCCTGGACGGGCGTCGAGCTGCGGCTCGGCGAGGAGGGCCTCGATCTGCTCAGCGGCGTCGACCTCGTCGTCCCGAGTCCCGGGATCGCGCGCGACGTGCCGCTCCTGGCGACGGCCCTCCGCCGCGGCATTCCGGTCCGGAGCGAGATCGAGGTCGCCGCGGGGCTGCTCCGCTGTCCCGTGGTCGCGATCACCGGCACCAACGGCAAGAGCACGACGACGAGCCTCGCCGGCCTGGCCCTCGTCCGCACGGGTCGGCGGACCTTCGTGGGGGGGAACCTCGGCACGCCGCTCATCACCGCCGTCGGGACCGACGCCGAGGTGGCCGTCGCCGAGGTGTCGAGCTTCCAGCTCGAATGGGTGGAGCGCTTTCGGCCGAGGATCGGCTGCCTCCTGAACGTCACCCCCGATCATCTCGACCGCCACGGGTCGTTCGAGGGGTACGTCGCGGCCAAGGCCCGCCTGTTCGCACGTCAGGAGGCGGACGACTTCGCGGTCCTGAACCGCGACGACCCGGCGACGTGGGACCTCGCGGGCCGCCTCGCAGCGCAGGTCGTCTCGTTCGGCATGGCCCCCGGCCCGAACGGGGCCATCGGCGTGGACGGCGGCATCGCGCTCCGGCTCCCCGCGGGAGGCGAGGAGCGATACGACCTCGTTCGGACCCGCCTCGTCGGGCGCCACAACCTCGAGAACCTGCTCGCCGCCGTCACCATCGCGCGGCTCGCGGGGGCCACACCGCAGGGGGTGCAGCAGGCGATCGACGAGCTCGAGCCGCTTCCCCACCGCATGACGCGGGTCGCCATCCGCGGCGGCGTCGAGTGGTTCGACGATTCCAAGGCGACCAACGTGGGTGCGGCGGTGCGGAGCCTGGAGTCGTGCGGCGGCCCCGTCGTGCTGCTCGCGGGCGGCGTCGACAAGGGCGGCAGCTACGTGCCGCTCGCGCAGGCGGCCGCCGGGCGGGTTCGCCTGGCGCTCGTCTTCGGCGCGGCGCGCGACGCGATCGCCGCCGCGCTCGCCGCGCGCGGCGTCCCGGTCGAGCCCGTCCCGTCCCTCGAAGCGGCGGCCCAGGCGGCGGCGGTGCACGCGCGCCCGGGTGACGTCGTGCTGCTCGCACCCGCCTGCTCGAGCTTCGACATGTTCACGGACTACGCGGCGCGCGGCCGGGCCTTCCGCGCCGCGATCGAGGCGCTCCGATGAGCGGCGTCGCGACGGCGCGGCAGGCCGTGCCGGCGGCGCCGGTGTTCCGCGGGCCGCTCGCTGGCCAGCGCCCGCGGGTCGTCGGCGGTCTCCGCGGCGACCCGTGGCTCGTCGCTGCCGTCGCCGCGTTGCTCGGCCTCGGCATCGTGATGGTCTTCAACGTGAGCTACTTCTACGGGCAGGAGCGGCTCGGCGACTCGCTGTACTTCTTCCGGCGCCATCTGCTCGCCGTCGCGCTCGGCACGGCGGCGTGCATCGTCGCCTCCCGGCAATCATCGGACCGGTTCCGGCGGATGGCGTATCCCCTCCTCGGCCTGAGCGTGCTGGGCCTCGTCCTGGTGCTCGTTCCCGGCATCGGGCTCGTACGGGGCGGAGCGCGGCGCTGGGTCCATCTCGGACCGCTCAGCCTGCAGCCGTCGGAGGCGGTGAAGATCGCGCTCGTCCTCTACCTCGCCCGCTCGCTCACGAAGAAGGGCGAGCGCGTCCGCGAGTTCAGCATGGGGATCGTGCCCCACTGCCTCGTGGCCACGGTCCTCGCGGCCCTGCTGCTGTACGAGCCGGACTTCGGCACCGCGGCGCTCGCGATGGGACTCCTCTTCCTCATGCTCTTCGCCGGCGGCGTTCGCACGTTGCACCTCGCCATGCTGGTGTTGGTCGCCCTGCCGCTCGTCGGCTGGCAGATCACGCGGGAGGGCTACCGGGTGAGGCGCCTCATGGCTTTTCTCAATCCGGCGCGTGACCCGCACGGCGTGGGTTTTCAGCTGACGCAGTCGTTCATCGCCTTCGGGTCCGGGGGACTCTGGGGCGTCGGCCTCGGGGAGAGCCGGCAGAAGATGTTCTATCTGCCCGAGGCGCACACGGACTTCATCTTCTCGGTCGTCGGGGAGGAGCTCGGCCTCGCCGGCGGGCTGCTGGTGCTCGGGCTCTTCGGCGTGATCGCCGCGCGCGGGCTCCGCACCGCGCTCCGCCATCCCGACGCTTTCGGGAGCCTCGCTGCCTTCGGGATCACGGCCGCGCTCGTGCTCCAGGCGCTCGTCAACGCGGGGGTCGTCCTCGGCTGCCTGCCGACGAAGGGGCTGGCGCTGCCCTTCCTCTCCTACGGCGGGTCGGCGATGATCGCCGCGCTGGCGGAGGTGGGCGTGCTGCTGGCGCTCGCGCGCGAGGCCGGATGATCGGCGCGTCGCAGGGCGCCCGGCCGGACGCCGCGCGGCGCGGCGGCGTGGTGGTCGCCGGGGGCGGCACGGGGGGACACCTCTATCCGGGCCTCGCGCTCGCCGATGCGCTGGCGGACCAGGGGTTCGACGTGACGTTCGTCGGCACCCCGAGCGGCATCGAGGCGCGCGCCGTGCCGGCCGCGGGATATCCGCTCCGCCTGCTGCCCGCGCGCCAGCTGCGTGGCGGCGGCGCCGGCCGGGCGGTTGCGGGCCTGGCCGCGGTGGCGCGCGGCGCGATGCGCGGCCGGGGGCTCCTGGCCGAGCTGCGTCCCTGCCTCGTGGTCGGTGTCGGTGGCTACGCGTCGGTTGCGGTCGTGATCGCGGCGCGGCTCGCGCACCTGCCGATCGTGCTGCTCGAGCAGAACGTCGTACCGGGGGCGGCCAATCGCCTCCTCGGACGTCTCGCCGCGCGGGTGTGCGTCGGCTTTGCAGAGTCGACGCACTTCTTCCCGCCCGGCCGCGCCGTGCATACGGGCAATCCGGTGCGACGGCAGATCGTCCGCGGCGCGGCGCGAACGTTGCACGCCCGGCCGGGTCTCCTCGTCTTCGGCGGCAGCGCGGGCGCGCATCGCCTGAACGTCGCGACGATCGACGCGCTTCGGACCCTCGGACCCGCGGCGCGCGCGCTCGACGTGACGCATCAGACCGGCGCCGCGGACGTCGACGAGGTACGCGCCGCGTACGCGGCGCTCGGCCTCCCGGCGCGCGTCGAGCCCTTCATCACCGACATGGCGGGCGCGTACGCGACGGCCGACGTCGTCATCTCGCGGGCGGGCGCGATGAGCTGCGCCGAGGTCACCGCCGTCGGTCTGCCGGCGATCCTCGTGCCGTATCCGCACGCCGCCGACGACCACCAGCGACGCAACGCCGAGGTGCTGGTCGAGGCGGGCGCGGCCGAGATGATCCTCGACCGCGAGTGCGAAGGACCGCGTCTCGCCGCCGCGATCCGCAAGCTCGTCGACGATCCATTGCGGCGGGCCGCGATGGCGACCCGCGCCCGCGCGTTCGGCCGGCCGGATGCTGCGGAGCGGGTTGCCGCCGAGTGCGTGGGGTTGATCGGGGCCGGCGGGGGAGCTGCATGAGCTAGAATTATCGCCGTCCCACTTGAAGAGCGCGCCGGGCTTCTGTAATGGCTTCGATGTGGTGGGCTTGGAGTGGGGCGCATGGTCCGGGCGGTCGCGCCACGGAGCAAGCGCAGTGAGCGGGCGGAAGCGACGGGTACATTTCGTCGGCATCGGCGGCATCGGCATGAGCGGCATCGCCGAGGTGCTGCTGACGCTCGGCTACGACGTGTCCGGATCCGACCTCGTCGACGGCGAGACGACGCGGCGACTCGCGCGTCTCGGCGCGCGGATCGACATCGGGCCGCACAACGCCGCGCGGATCACCGAAGACATCGACGTGCTCGTCATCTCGAGCGCGGTCACGTTCGCGAACCCCGAGGCGAGCCGCGCGCGGGAGCTGAAGATCCCCGTCGTGGCCGTCCTGCGCGAGGCGGGGCGCGACCCGACGGTGGTCGTCGGCGGCAAGCTCCGGACGCTCGGTACCAACGCGCGGCTCGGCCAGGGCGAGTTCCTGGTCGCCGAGGCGGACGAGAGCGACGGCACCTTCCTCCTGCTCTCGCCCATCATCGCGGTCGTCACCAACATCGACCGCGAGCATCTCGACTACTACCGCGACATGGACCGGGTGCGCGACGCGTACCTGCAATTCATCCACCGCGTGCCGTTCTACGGTCTCGCGGTCCTTTGCCTCGACAACGTCACCGTGCGCGCGCTGGTGCCGCACATCCGCAAGCGCTTCGTCACCTACGGGACGTCGCCGGACGCCGATTGGCAGGCGCGCGAGCTGCGCGTCGAGGGGCTCGAGACCGTGTTCGAGGTATGGCGCGGTGAGCGACGTCTGGGTGCCGTTCGGCTCCGCATGCCGGGCCGTCATCACGCGCTCAACGCGCTCGCCGCGCTCGCGGTCGCGGCCGACCTCGAGATCCCGTTCCGCATCGCGGCGCATGCGCTCGAGGAATTCGGCGGCATCCACCGCCGCTTCGAGGTGAAAGGCGAGGAGCAGGACGTCCTCGTCGTGGACGACTACGCGCACCATCCCGAGGAGATCCGCGCCACGCTGCGCGCCGCGCGCGAGGGCTTCGGCCGCCGGATCGTTGCGGCGTTCCAGCCCCATCGCTACACGCGCACGCGCGATCTCTTCGCCGAGTTCCTCGAGGCGTTCGACGACGCCGACGTCCTCCTCCTGACCGACATCTACCCGGCAGGGGAGGAGCGCCTCGACGGCGTCGCCGGCGAGGAGCTGTTTCACGCGCTCAAGCGCCGGGGCCACCTCGACGTGCGCTGGGTCCCGGCGCGCGAGCAGGTGGCGGAAGCGTTGATCGGGACGGCGCGCCACGGCGATCTCGTGCTGACCCTCGGTGCCGGCGACATCCATCGGACGGCGGACGAGCTGCTGGCGCTCCTGAAGGCCGGGCTGCCGCTGCGCCTCGTCCAGTAGGCTGAGTCATGGAGCTCCCGCCCCCGCTCGCCGAAACGATTGCCGCGCGCCTCGGGGTGCGTGCGTGCCGGAGCGAGCCGCTCGCCCGCCATACGTCGTTTCGGATCGGTGGCCCGGCGGATCTGCTGGTCGTCCCCGAGACCGTCGACGAGCTCGCCTTCGTCCTGCGCGCCGCGTCCGCGTGCGGCGCCACCGTGACGATGCTCGGCGGCGGCTCGAACGTGCTCGTCGGCGACGGCGGCGTGCGCGGCGTGGTGGTGAAGCTCGGCCGCGGGTTCGCGCGCGTCGAATGGCACGACGGCGAGGGCGGGGCGGAGGTCCGGGCCGGGGCCGGGGCGAACCTCGGGCGCCTCGCCCGCACCGCCGCCAGCAGGGGGCTCGCGGGCCTCGAGCACGCGGAGGGCATTCCGGGCACCGTCGGCGGCGCACTGTTCATGAACGCCGGCGCCTACGGCGGCGACGTCGCGAGCGCCGCGGTCGCGGTCGAAGGGCTCGACGGTCGGGGAGAGTTGGTCGTGCTGCCGCGCGCGGCGCTCGCCTTCCGCTACCGGGGTTCGGCGCTGCCGCCGCGCTTCGTGGTGACGGCGGTGCGCTTCGCGCTCCGCGCCGAAGCACCGGACGCCGTCCGTGGCCGGCTGGAAGACGTTCGGCGGCGGCGCGTGGCGAGCCAGCCGCACGGCCGCGCCAACGCGGGCTCGATGTTCAAGAATCCCGCCGGCGACCACGCCGGCCGGCTGATCGATGTCGCGGGACTGAAGGGGGCCCGCATCGGGCGCGCGCGCATTTCGGAGCGACATGCGAACTTCATCGTCAACGAGGGTGGGGCGTCGGCCGGAGACGTGAAGGGCCTGATGGATCTCGCCCAGCGGGTGGTGTGGGAGCGAAGCGGGGTATGGCTGGAGCCCGAGGTCCGGTTCGTCGGCAGCTGGTGAACCGGCTGTTCGGCGCGCGCAACCGGCGTCGCCGGCCGCTCGCCGTTCGCCACCACGCGCGACTCCGCGCGGCCGTCGGCGCCGGCGTCGCGACCGTCCTCGTGATCGGGGCCGGGGTGGCGCTCTGGCCGCTGCTCCACGAGGCCGTCCGGAGCCATCCGTACTTCGCGGTCCACGAGGTGGTGGTGCGCAGCCACCGCCGCCTTGCCCCCGACGCGCTTCGCGCCGCCGCCGGCATCGAGGCGGGCACGAGCATCTGGGACGTCGACGTGCCCGCGGCCGAGGATCGCCTGCGCCACCAGCCGTGGGTACGCGCCGCGCGCGTTCGGCGGGAGCTGCCTCATCGCGTCGTCATCCAGGTCCGCGAGTACCGGCCCGCGGCCATCCTGGCGCTCGCCGGTCACCTCTACTACGTCGCCCCGAACGGGCGCGTCTTCGCCGACGTTGCGCCGGAGGATCCGCACGACCTGCCGTACCTGACCGGGCTCACCCAGGCGGACGTCGGCGGACGGGAGGCCTTCGGGCCACGGGCGATCCGGCGCGCGCTGGCGCTCCTGCGGGCGGCCGCCCACGTCCCGGGCGGCGTTCGCGCGGTCTCGGAGGTCCACGTCGACCGGTCCCGCGGGCTCGTGCTCCTCCCCGTTCGGCCGACGGTGCCGATCGAGGTAGGATGGACGGAGTTCGCCGCGCGCCTGGCGCTCCTGCCTCCGGTCCTGGCGACGTGGAACGGGCGTGAGGACGCGCTCGGCGGCATCTCTCTCCTCTTCGATGGCGAGGTGATCGTCCGCACGCGGCCGGGCACAGCGGCCGGCCGCCGCCCGACCAGGGCCTGAAAGGCATGGCACGCATGCGGAAGCGCAATCCCTTGGTCGTCGGGCTGGACGTTGGCACCTATAAGATCGGGGTGATCGTCGCCGAGCTCACCGAGAGTGGCGTCGAGATCACCGGCATCGGCACGGCCGTCTCGCGCGGCCTCAAGAAAGGCGTCGTCGTCAACATCGACGCCACCGTGGAGTCGATCCGGCGCGCCGTCGACGAGGCCGAGCTGATGGCGGGCTGCGAGATCCGCAGCGTCACCGCGGGAGTCGCGGGGTGCCACCTGAAGGGCGTCAACATGCACGGCGTCGTCGCCGTGAAGAGCCGCGAGGTGGGGCCGGGCGACGTCGAGCGCGTGATCGACACGGCGCGCGCGATCCCGCTGCCTGCCGATCGCGAGGTGCTGCACGTCCTGCCCCAGGAGTTCATCGTCGACGACCAGGACGGCATCAAGGAGCCCGTCGGCATGGCGGGCGTGCGGCTCGAGGCGCGCGTCCACATCGTGACCGGCTCGATCAGCACGGGACAGAACCTGGTGAAGTGCTGCAACCGCGCGGGCCTCCACGTGCGCGACGTGCTCGGCGGACCCCTCGCGGCGGCCGAGGCGGTCCTCACGCCCGAGGAGCGCGAGCTCGGGGTGGCGCTGGTCGACCTCGGGGCCGGCACGACGTCGGTCAGCGTCGTCCATGCCGGCGCGCTTCGTCACACGGCGGTGCTGCCGGTCGGCGGCGGTCACGTCACCAACGACCTCGCGGCGGCGCTGCGCACGCCGTTCGGGGAGGCCGAGCGGCTGAAGCAGCGCCATGGGTCGGCGGTGGTGCAGACGGCGTCGGTGGAGCAGACGATCGAGGTCGCCGGCCTCGGTGGCCGGTCGCCGTATCTGCTCTCGCGCCGCGCGCTCGCCGACGTCATCGAGCCGCGCGCCGAGGAGATGCTGCTGCTCGTGAAACGCGAGATCGAGCGCGCGGGCTGCGACGGTCTCCTCACTTCGGGCGTCGTCCTGACCGGCGGCGGTGCGACGCTCGCGGGGCTCACCGAGCTCGCCGACCACGTGTTTCACGTTCCAGTGCGGCTCGGGGTGCCGCTTCATCTCACGGGTTTGGTTGACGCGGTAGCGAGTCCCATGTATTCGACCGCAGTAGGTCTCGTGCTGCACGGGCTGAGACAGCAGAGCTCGGGAGCGGCACGCAGCGGAGACGGCGTGCGCGGACAGATCGGGGTGGTGCGGCAGCGGATGGTCGAGTGGCTGCGCGAGTTCTTCTAACGCCACGCGCGGGGCACAAAGGCACGCGCGGCAAAACGTCCGGAGCAGCGGGGACCGAGCCGGGTGGTGGAACAGGAGGGGCGGCGATGATGGAGTTCGTCGATGCCGGCGAGGGGGCGCGGATCAAGGTGGTGGGAGTCGGCGGGGGTGGCGGCAACGCGGTGAACACGATGATCTCGGCCGGATTGCCGGGCGTCGACTTCATCGCGGCCAACACCGACGCGCAGGCACTCCGCGCCAACCTTTCTCCCGTGAAGTTGCAGCTCGGCGAGCAGGCCACCCGCGGCCTCGGGGCCGGCGGCAACCCCGCGGTCGGCAAGCACGCCGCGGAAGAGGACGTCGAGCGGCTCCGCCAGCATCTCGCCGGAGCCGACATGATCTTCATCACGGCCGGCATGGGCGGCGGGACGGGCACCGGGGCCGCGCCGGTCATCGCCCGGGTGGCGAAGGAGCTCGGCTCGCTCACCGTCGGGGTGGTGACCAAGCCCTTCATCTTCGAGGGCAAGCGCCGCATGAAGCAGGCCGACGACGGCATGCGGGAGCTCAAGGCGAACGTCGACACGCTGATCGCCATTCCCAATCAGCGCCTGCTCTCGGTCTCCGGCACCAAGTCCACGTTCGTCGAGAGCTTCAAGAAGGCTGATGACGTGCTCCTCCAGGCCGTGCGCGGCATCTCGGACCTGATAACGGTTCACGGACTCATCAACCTCGACTTCGCCGACGTGCGCACGATCATGTCCGAGATGGGCATGGCGATGATGGGCGCGGCGATCTCGCAGGGCGAGAATCGCGCCGTCGAGGCGGCCCAGAAGGCGATCTCGAGCCCGCTTCTCGAGGACGTGTCGATCCAGGGCGCGCGGGGCGTGCTCATCAACATCACCGGCGGCCCGGACCTCACGCTGCACGAGGTCAACGAAGCAGCGACGCTCATCCAGGAGGAGGCCGACGACGACGCCAACATCATCTTCGGCGCCGTTATCGACGAGTCGATGGGCGACGAGATGC
>WNGI01000506.1_pt1 | contig 29269 bp, 34 predicted proteins | sample 5400621 | NCBI WGS metagenome assembly WNGI01 (sample SAMN13153374, study PRJNA577476) | soil metagenome | isolation source: 20 cm soil or saprolite under Garry oak tree replicate 1 | place: USA:California | collected 2016-06-15
ATTTCCAAATCCGCTAATTGCAACGGAAACGAAAGCAATCGCCGCGAAGAAATTTGCTAGACCGCGAACAGGTAAAGTAGTCATGAACATGAAAGCGATCCGACCGGTTTAAGCTGCCACATTACACATGCTTTGAAGATCGCAAACGTAAAAACTCCTCGACTTGCGTTATCCAAGGCAGCCGTCGCTGCCAACCGTTTCGATCCATTTAAGTGAATGCAGTTCTTCGCTTCGCGCTCTTCGCAGTATTAATCACATGCAGTATTCCTCAAGCTTCGGCGAAGAGAAAGGCGGCAAGGGCATCAAAGCCAACCAAGGCCGAGATTGAAGCAGCCACTCGTCTCCAGGTCTTTCTTGATCGCGCGAATTTTAGTCCAGGTAAAATCGATGGACGCTATAATGATTTGACCCGAAAAGCGCTTGCGGTTTACCGGGAGTCCCTGGGCGAACAACCGCAAACTTCCCCGCCGCCACGCAAACTTCCCCGCCGCCACAATCCAAACGAAAATCGAATGTCGCGCCGGACGTCACCGGCCTCGATCTCGCCAGCGTCGATCCGGTGTTCATCCCGTACACGGTTACGGACGCGGACCTTCAAAATATAGGACCGCTGCCCAAGGAGCCGGCTCAGCAGGCAAAATTAAAATTTCTGCCCTACCACGATGCCGCCGACGCAATCGCCGAGAAATTTCACAGCGACATTCATTTTTTTGAACAGCTCAATCCTGGTAAGTTGAAAACAATCAAGCCCGGCGATCAGCTGATGGTTCCGAATATTGAGCCTTTTGAACTTGCCTCGGTAAAAGACATTAAGCCCGGCAGCGAGGTCGCCTCGAAGGCTGCCAATGAGGTCGAAGACCAACCCGATGCGCAAGCTGGAACTCCAGAGGAAAATAAGGGCGCAACTGCAAATGTCGTCGTAAAGATCGACACCAAGACCAACATCCTTCAAGTGCACGACGGCGAAAAGCTCATCGCCGCATATCCAGTCACCGTCGGCTCAGCGCAGACCGCCTCACCCATCGGTGAGTGGAAGGTGCGCCGGATCACGAAGATGCCCACTTTTCGTTATGACAAGGAAATGCTCCAGCACGGCCAGCGCAGCGGCAATTTTCACCTGCTCCCACCAGGTCCGCGGAATCCTGTAGGCGTAATGTGGATTGCGCTAAATAAAAAAGGGATCGGCATTCACGGCATCAACGATCCCGGTTCGATTGGCCACGCTGCAAGCCACGGTTGCATTCGTCTGGCTAACTGGGATGTGGTGCGCCTTGCCACAAAAATAAAACAGGGCGACAACGTCTCTATTCATTAAAGTTCGATCGATGAATGAGACGCTCGGCACTCGGGCGCTGGACATTCTCCGCGACTGGGTGAAATCAGAAAGCCTCCGGAAACACTGTTACGCAGTTGCCGATTCGATGAAACATTTTGCTCAATTGCGCGCCGAAGATGCCGATCTTTGGGAGGCGGTAGGATTGTTGCACGACATGGATTACGAGCGCCATCCTAATGCACCTGTAGCCGGGGTCGTTGACCCCGGCAGCGCTGAGGAGCCGCGCCCAGAAGGACCGGGATCACCGATCCCGGCTACAGCAGGCCATCCATTTGTCGGCGTTGCATGGCTGCGCGAGAACGGCTGGAGCGAAGAAGTTTGCCGCGCGATTCTTTCTCACGCGGATTACGCAAACGTCTCGCGCGAGACGGCGCTGGAGAAGACGCTCTACGCCGTGGACGAATTAAGCAGCTTCATCGTCGCTGTCGCACTCGTTCGCCCAACAAAAAGTATTCATGATGTCGATGTGCGCGCAGTGAAAAAGAAGATGAAAGACAAAGCATTCGCTCGCGCCGTCAACCGCGAGGACATCGTCCGTGGCGCCGAAGAGTTAGGAATGCCGCTGGACGATGTTATTGCGGAAGTGATCGCTGCGCTCAAATCCGATGCCGAGCGGCTCGGCCTCGCGGGCATCACGAGTTAATCACGATTCGCACGCGACACGCTTGGCTCTACAGTTTTTCAGCAACAATTTCCAGCACCAGCGGTGTAATCATCACCGTATTCAAGTTTGCTTCTGCGTTTGCCAAATCGGCGCGAACTTTGTCGGCAAATTCCTGATCGATGCGTCCCATTTCAATGAGGCGCGGAAGATAAATTTCGATGAATGTGGCGGGCCACTGCCACATGTAATCGCTTGGCCGGAGGCAAAACACGTGTGGTCGCGCCGAACGAATCACAAAACCGTTGTCCGCAAGCAACTCTGGCAACCTTGCCGCGCCGTCAGGTTCGCCGCCAGATTCACGCCAGGTCGCAATCACATGCTCGCGGAAATGTTCTTGCATCGGGAAGCGCGGGAAAAATCTCCACGTCTCGTAGTGGCCATACTCGTGGAAGATAGACAAACTACCTTTGGGCATGACGCGCGCCAGTTTTCGGATCAGCAACGCGGGATCGTCAACGAAGGAAACCACCCAGCGGCACCAGGCGAAATCGTAATCTCCAGCAGGCAAATCATCAGTCATCAAATCGATGTCATGAATTTTCACGTTCACGAGCGATTGCGCGCGGCAGGCTGCTTTCATCGCGCGGATAAAATTTCGGGAACGTTCAAGCGCGACTATTTCACCGGTCGGCCCGACGATTTCGGCAAGATCGAGAGTCGCATACCCGGGACCCGCGCCCACATCAAGCACGCGTTTGCCGACCGTAAGACCTGCCCTTTGCCAGCAATCTAAGACTACCGGACGCCAGACACGGTGCTGCAACCCGAGGCGGGAGAGTTCCTCATCATGCGTGCCGAGAACGTAATCGCGGTCCGTTGGCATTTCTGATGGTTCCTAAATAACACAATATTACAACGCGATTTTGCGGCGTGCAGTCATGCGCGCTCGACTGAACAGCTTTCTGGTTTTTCGCCGGTTATGAACAACATTAGGGAAAACCCCGGTCTCACCTGTTATGGATTACGTGATTCGCCAACTCACATCTGAGGATGAACCCATTCTTTGGGAGATGTTGTATCACGGGTTGTCGTCGCCCAGGAAAAAACAACTCCCTGCACGGGAGATCGTACACCGTCCAGAATTTTCGCGATACGCGGAAGGCTGGGGCCGGCCCGGCGACACCGGCTTCGTCGCACATCATGAAAAAGATGGGTCGCTGATCGGTGCAGTTTGGCTGCGCAAGCCAATCGATAAATCTCACGCACCGCCAGAACTGGCGTTCGCAGTGAAACCGGAGCACCGGCGGCACGGCATCGGCACGGCCCTGCTGACGCAATTGGTCCGTGCGAATCCCGAGCAATCAACGATCTCGCTGAGCTTCGTGAAGGGCAAACCCGTTTTACGCCTGTACGAACGGTTCGGGTTTAAAGTGGTGGAAGAACAGCCGCGCGGAATCGTGATGCATCGAGCAGTCTAAGAGTAACTGAGTGAAGTTGATCGCGATGATCCTTCTGGCGAGCGCCGCCATTGGGCAGTTATCCCCAGCAGCCGAAAGCGGCGGTTGATCAGCTCATCCCATGGTTGCTGAATGAAGATCAACAACTGCGCGGCGTCGCATTCAGCGAAGTTATTTTTGATACCACAGGAAAGAAAGTAATCAGGTTCGACGCGAACAATCCGGTCGATCAGCGCATTTCAAAAGCGATCGCCGCTGCCTGCGACGAAACAATGAAGCGATTGAATGCGCCAGGCAGCGCCATTCAAAATGTCGGACGGATCAACGAAGTGAGCAGCCATTTTGAATATAGTTTGCGCGAATTGCTGAACGCCACTTCCGGTTTGAGCTGCGATTTCCCGCTCACGGTAAGGCAAAGCGCAGCGATCAGGCTATCCCGACTTGCGTATCGTCGATCTGGAGACCAAGCGCGTTTTTTATCTCGATCCAAAACTTTACGCCGCCGGAAGCCGCGACAGCAGTTTTCGCACGTTCTATTTTGAGCCGAAAAGAACGACCAACAAGGCGCGCGACCACGCGGTGCATTTTATCGTGGGTTTCCAGCATGAACCGCGGGATGGATCAAGCTCTCCAAGTTCGATGTGGAAGTTCACGCGATGGGATCTTGTCGATCTTTCCCACTTCGAGGTGAAATTAAAAGCCGAGTTTCAAGGGAGCAACCACGATATGTATCGGACGGAAGCAATTGTGACAACCAGTGCGAAATGAGCCATCTCGTGCTCGTGATCGTAATCGTGCTCCTGCTCGAGATCCTGATGTCGATTACGAACACGAGCATGAGGATGACTAGGGGCAAGAGTTGCTCCGAGCAGCGCCGGGCGTAATGGTATGGTTCCGATGATTGCAAAAGCGGCAGAAACATTTCAGTTCGACGCAATCGACGATGTGCTGAGCGACGTCGCCAAAGGCCGCATGGTCGTCGTGACCGACGATGCCGACCGCGAGAACGAAGGCGATCTGGTGATGGCCGCGGAAAAGGTCACGCCCGAAGCCGTCAATTTCATGGCGACGCACGGCCGCGGTTTGATTTGTGTGCCGATCTCGAATGAGCGCGCCGAGCAACTCGGTTTGCAACGAATGGTGGTACAAAACCGCGAAAAGCATCGCACCGATTTCACCGTTTCAGTGGACGCGGCGCGCGGCGTGACCACCGGCATCAGCGCCTATGATCGCGCCACGACTATCCTGGCCATCGCCAATCCAAAATCAGCCCCGGAGGATCTCAGCCAGCCTGGGCATGTATTTCCATTGCGTGCGAAAGACGGCGGCGTTTTGCGACGCGCAGGACACACTGAGGCCGCCGTCGACCTGGCAAGAATGGCGGGCCTGCAGCCGGCGGGAGTGCTTTGTGAAATTTTGCATGACGATGGCACGATGGCGCGTTTGCCGGAACTGATGGAGTTCCGCAAAAAACACGGTCTGCGCATTTGCACGATCCAAAGCTTGATCGCTTATCGCCGTCTTCGTGAAAAGCTCGTGGAGCTGGAGCAAATCGTAAAAATGCCGACTGACTACGGCGATTTCGATTTGCACCTGTATCGGTCCAAGCTCGATGGGCAGCACCATCTCGCGCTGGTGAAAGGCAAGATCGACAAGAGCAAGCCGACGCTGGTGCGCGTGCACAGTCAATGTCTCACCGGCGACGTTTTCGCTTCACGCCGGTGCGACTGTGGAAACCAATTGCACGCAGCACTCCGGCAAATCCAGGACGAGGGCAACGGCGTGTTGGTTTACATGCGCCAGGAAGGACGCGGGATTGGGCTCGCGGCAAAAATCCACGCATACAAATTACAGGAAGAAGGCCTCGATACCGTCGAAGCGAATGCCAAACTCGGATATCCGAGCGACCTGCGCGATTACGGATTAGGTGCGCAGATCCTTTTCGATCTCGGCGTGCGACAGTTTCGCTTCCTGACAAATAATCCGAAGAAAGTTGTCGGCCTGGAGGGGTACGGTCTCGAAATGATCGAGCAAGTTCCGATCCGTACTGTGGCCAACCCGCATAACGAAAAATATCTCGAAACGAAAAAGACGAAGCTGGGACACTTGCTGTAAATGACGAAGCTCAAATGTCGAATGACGAAGGAATGAAGACCTGCGTCCCCAGAGTAATTCGTTACATCGTTACATCGCGTTTCCGATTTAACGATTCAACGCTTCAAGGATTTAACGTGGCGAAGCCATTCGTCATTCGTCACTCTTAGATGTCGAGCGCTGCACCGCCGGGTCCACGAATCGCCAACGCCAGGCGCAGCTTCTGTATCGTCGCAAGCGAGTTTAATGGGCAATATGTGCAGGGGCTCGTCGACCACGCGATCAATGAGCTGCGCGCTGTTGCGCCAAATGCGACGACTTCTCTATACCGTGTGCCTGGAGCATTCGAAATTCCCGTGGTCGTGCGGGAGCTCGCCGCGCAGAACAAAGCCGATGCGGTCATTGCCTGCGGCGTAATTTTGCAAGGAGAAACGAATCACGCGCAGAATCTGAGCCGGTCCGTGACCGATGCACTTCAACGCATTGCAGTGGAACAAGCAGTGCCAGTGATCAACGTGGTGCTCTGTTTCGATAATGAAGATCAAGCGCGTGTCCGCTGTCTCGAAGGCCGCATCAATCGCGGCACCGAAGCTGCCCGGGCGGCGGTGGAAATTACAAATGTCGTGGCGGAACTTCGCAGAAGGTAACTAATGGAATCGCCAAGACGGATGAGTTCGCGTTATATTTGCTGCAGCTTTTCTCGCCTCTCCCCTTGGCAAGGGGAGAGGACTAAGGCGAGGGGTCCGGAGGCTGCAGCGCCAGCTCTGCTGAATTACCCTCACCCTCCCCCTCTCCCTGGCAAAGGGAGAGGCGACCGATATTCGCGCAGCCGTTTCCATCGGGGCGATCGTTCGAATCCACACTTCGCAAGATTACTTTAGTAGCTATGGGTAAACGGCGACGCGCGAGACAAGCGGCAGTTCAGTATCATTTCTGGCGCGACCTCCAGCGTGGCGAAGCGCCGGAGAAGATCGATGAATTCTGGGAATTTTGTCCGGCTACGCCACGGGTCCGCGAATTCGCGCAGCCACTCATCGAAGGAATGGTGGCGCATCTCCCGGAGATTGACGAACGTATTCGCCGCTACTGCGAAAATTACGAATTTCGCCGTATCTCAGCTGTTGATCGCAATGTCCTCCGGTTGGCGATCTACGAGATGCTTTTTCGAGACGACATTCCGCCAGTCGTCTCAATCAATGAAGGCATCGAGCTGGCAAAGACTTTCGGTGGCGCCGAGTCGGGCCGTTTTGTGAATGGTATTCTTGATCGCGTCCGAAAAGACTTGAACCGCCCCGCGCGTGAAGCGGTGAAGAAGGAATCGTGATTCGTTGAAGGGTTGAAGCCGAGTCATCCTGAGCGGAGCGAAGCGAAGTCGAAGGATCCCGTCGCGCTACCGTAAAGTAGTTCGACGGGATTCCTCAACTTCGCTCGCAATGACATGTTTTCGAACAGCTCTACCGTTTATCTCTTCAACGACAAAAATGAAATTCCTCCAAACCCTCGCGCAACAATTTGCCGGCAAACCGATCGACTGGGATGAGCTGGAGGAGTCGCTCATCCGAGCTGATCTCGGTGTGCCGATGACGACGCGCATCATCAAGACGCTGCAGGAGCGCGAGGCGTGGTCTTTGCTTGGAATTGGCGACGTGATCAAAGCCGTGCGCGAAGAGATCGCGCGGGTTTTGCCGCCTGATCCGATGCCAATCCGTCAAGCAAAGGGCAAATCAACCGTGATCTTAATCGTCGGCGTCAACGGAACCGGTAAAACAACATCGACAGCGAAGCTCGCGCACTACCTGCGGGCGATTGACCGCAAGCGCGCGCCGGAAGTGATGCTAGCCGCAGCCGATACGTTTCGCGCTGCAGCGATAGAGCAGCTTGATATTTGGGCTAAAAGACTCGGAGTTGAAATGATTCGCGGCCAGTACGGCGCCGATCCAGCCGCGCTTTGTTACGAAGCATATCAAACCGCGGCAGCGCGCGAGATCGACTTTTTGCTTTGCGATACGGCTGGCCGCCAACACACCAAGGCGAATTTGATGGCCGAGCTTCAAAAAGTGAAACGCACGCTCACCAAACTCGATGCCGACGCGCCGCAGGAGACACTGCTCGTGGTCGACGCAACCACTGGTAGTAATGCCCTCAGCCAAGCCCGCGAATTCCATAGTGCGCTCACTCTCACTGGCGTGATTGTCACCAAACTCGATGGAAGCGGCAAAGGCGGCATCGTGGTTGCGATTCAAAATGAACTTGGAATTCCTACGCGTTTTGTCGGCACTGGCGAGAACATCGATGACTTCGCGCCGTTCGACGTGCGGGAGTTTCTTGCGAACATGCTTTAGTTTGGAGCGAGGCGCAGTGGGAGAAGCAATCAAAACAACACTCTTAGCAGACGAAACTGTCCCTCCAGTCGTGCCGACAGGATTCCGCGGTTTCCTGGCGAAATTCACCGTGCTCAAGGGGGCGCAACGCAACTTGTGGCTCACGTTCCTAATCAAGTTTCTCATTTACACCGCCTACTCTGTTACCAACAAAACGATGGTTTTGTGGCTGTCGAAGGATCTCGGTTTCAGCGATCAAGCTGCGGGAGCATTAGTCGGCTGGGTTTGGGCCCCCGCGATGACTGTGTTCACATTGCTCGCTGGCTCCGTGACGGATGCGATCGGATTGCGCCGCACTTTCTTTCTGGGCGTCGCCATCTGCACGATCGCGCGCAGCGTAATGGTCGTCACCACGATCCCATCGCTGGCGCTCGCATGCGGCGTTCTTCCACTCGCAGTCGGTGAGGCGCTTGGAACGCCTGTGCTGTTGGCGGCGACGCGGCGCTATTCCACAACAGCTCAGCGGTCGATCTCGTTCTCAATCATCTACATGATAATGAACATCGGGTACTTCGCCGCGGGATGGATTTTCGATTACATCCGCCAACTGCACTTGCACGTCAGTCTGTTTGGATTTGAGCCAAGCTCATACCAGCAACTGTTCATGGTCAGCCTCGCATTTGAGATCGTGCTGTTTCCCGTGATTTATTTCATTCGCCGAGGAGTAGAAGCGAACAACGGAGGCCGCGTGATCGAAAAATCTTCTCGCGATCACGGGACTCCGCCTGGTTTTTGGAAAAGCATTGGAGAGACCGTGCGTCAAAGCGCGATCGACACCGCGCATCTTTTCCGGCGGCTGATCGGTCAATCCGGCTTCTACCGGCTGCTTGTTTTCTTCCTCTTCATCGGATTTCTGAAAGCGATCTTTTTGCAGATGGATTACGTTTTTCCGAAGTTCGGCATTCGCGAGCTCGGCTTCAACGCGCCTGTCGGGAAGCTTTCCGCAATCAACGCGATTGTAATCATTTTGCTGGTGCCAATTGTCGGTGCGCTGACGCAAAAGTTCGCGGCGTACCGAACGGTCGTGATCGGCGGAGCGATCTGTGCGGCAGGAGTATTCATCATGGCGCTGCCGACGCAATGGTTCGAGCCCGCCACTGATAGCATGATCGGCCAATGGCTCGGTCATGGATATCTTGGCCTGCAAGGGAGTATTCACCCGTACTACATCATGGCTGCGCTCTATCTGATCGTATTTTCAGTCGGAGAAGCGTTCTACTCACCACGCGTATACGAGTATGCCGCCGCAATTGCACCGAAAGGACAGGAGGCCTCGTACGGCTCGCTGGCGTACCTTCCGTTCCTGGTTGGTAAGCTGCTTGTAGGCGCCGGTGGCTGGCTACTTGCCGCGTTCGTTCCGGAGCATGGGCCGCGGCACCCCGGAACAATGTGGTTGATCTTTGCTTTGGCGGCATCAGTTGCGCCGGTAGGATTGATTGTCTTCCGCCGATACATTCGCGTTCCCGAGGCCGGGCGGCAGGATGTCGATTAGCAAGCCTCCGCCGTCCGGATGCTCGACGTCACGATGAGAACAGAGCAGGACTGCCGACCATTTTTCGGTCCACTTCCGAATCAATAAAAGAGACCTATTCAGGTCTGTACGTTTGTAAAGAAGACGGCGGCGCGTACATTTAAGGCGTCAACAAGCCGCTAAGGGACGAAGGGATGAACATTCAATGAAAACGACACGTTTAACATACACACACGGATCGCGTAAGACTCTGTGGTTTGGTTTAGCCGGCACGCTTGTTGTGATTGTCGGATCGATCTTGTTTGGTTATGCTCAAACACAGAAAAAAGAAGCGGAGAAAATGAATCCAACCAAAGAAGTTCCCACTGATGCCGAGCTGCGGAAACAGTTGACGAAAGATCAATATAACGTCACGCGAGGATGCGGTACGGAGACACCCTTTCACAATGCGTATTGGGACAATCACCGGCCGGGCATTTACGTCGATATTATCACCGGTGAACCGCTCTTCAGCTCGCTGGATAAATTCGACAGCGGCACCGGCTGGCCCAGTTTCACCAAGCCAATATCGGCCGACAACGTGACCGAAAAAAAGGATTCCTCATACGGAATGGAACGCACTGAAGTTCGTTCAAAAACAAGCGAATCGCACCTTGGCCACCTTTTCGACGACGGACCGGCACCGACGCGGCAACGCTTCTGCGTCAACTCAGCCGCGTTGCGTTTTATCCCCGTCGACAAATTAAAGGAAGAAGGCTACGGCCAATATCTTTCGCTCTTTCAATCGCAGCAGGAAAAGACCAGAGAGCAGTCGCAAGCAAAAGGTCCGTAGCAAAATGCCGAAGCTCGAATGACGAATAACTGCTCGGACTCTCCGTCGTCTTTCTTCATCGTCGCTCGTTGTCTTTCATATTTCCGCAGTGTCCGCCCAATCGTGTTTGGGCATTTTCTTCATTCCTTCGTGCTTCGTCATTCCGATTTCGTCATTTCCTTGGGCTCTCTGAAGGGCCGGAGGGTCTTTTTTGAAATAGAGCGGCGCACGCATTAAATTAGATCGACCATGACCAGGGACGACTTCGATTACGCGATTGAAAACACGCGTGTGATCGTCGCTCCCGAGAGACAAATCGCAACTTTTGGCAGCACCAGTTTCGATTTTTATCTGATCTCGGAGTTGATGGATCGAGTCGATCAGGTTCGGATTCGCAACGGGAAAATCCACGCGGAACGTCCGCAGATTCTCACGCCCGAGCACTATTGCCGGCTGTTACTGGAGGGTTTCGGAGAAAAGGCGGAGCGGTACATCGATCAACTGCGCGAGCACGCGCGAAACATGGCGGTGCTTCGTTATGGGTTTCAATTCCGCAAAACCGATCTAAGTGAACAGACGCTCCGCGATTCACTTGATTCAGTGATCAATCGAACCCGGCGCAAGGTCGAGAGTAAAAGCGAATCGCTCAGCGCGGTCATTCACGGCGTGGATGACGCGTGGGAAGTCTGCCTGCTCAAGTTCACTATTGACCTTGTCGAACGTTCCTCCGGCAACAATCTCGGCGATTTCCGAAAGCGCGGATTGATCTAAAAAGGAGCGACGGCTGGGGACCCGTCAATCTTTGCTAGAGCCTTGGCGCGCGTTAAAGGTGAGCCCGAATAAATGCACCCGCGCTGGCTAGCGCGCGGCGGCCGGGCTCAAGGTTAGCGTTCCACAGGGGCCACGCATGGATCATGTGTGGCCAAACTTCCAAAGTGACTGAGACATCTGCGGCACCTGCCACCTTCGCCAAACGAGTGGCGTCATCGAGCAACGTTTCGGCAGAACCTACCTGGATCAGTAATGGCGGAAAGCCCGTGAGATCTGCGTACAGAGGAGAAACGCGCGGATCCTTTCTGTCCATTCCCGCAGGAAGATATGCATCGACCAATTCATACAGGTATTCTTTATGGATGATTGGATCTGCGGCGTTCTTGCTGGCAAATGTCGAACCAGACATAGTCAGATCTGTCCAGGGCGAGACGAGCCACGCGGTCACGGGAAGTTCCTCGTGTTCATCGTGCAATCGGCCGATCAATCCCATCGCAAGCCCGGCGCCGGCGCTGTCCCCACCGACAGCAATTCGCTCAGCCGGAATGCCTTGGTTTCGCAGAAAACGCCACGCCGTAAGCGAATCCTCGTACGCTGCGGGAAACGGGTGCTCAGGAGCGAGTCGATAAGCGATGGCGAGTGTGCGCATTCCAGCGGCACGGCCTGCCTCTGTGACCATGCGGCGATGGCTCACGATTGAACCGGAGCAGTAGCCACCGCCATGAAAAAACATCAGAACGTGTGACGGATCACTGTCCGGAATAATTGACCATTCTCCGTGGAAACCGCCGACATCCACGGACTCAAGCTTCACGTCGTCAGCCACAGGCCAGACCGAACCAATATCGTCGAGCCGGTGGCGCCGCTCGGCCCAGCCAACCGGTCGCGGTTTGGAAACAAGCAGTGCGCGGACGGCATCGATTTCGCTTTGAGCCATTGTCTGCTGCTCCTTATGCGCGAGCGACGGTAAATCGCACGCACAATTGGTCAAGCGGGTGGAGGGCTTGTTTCTCATTGCGCTCGCTTTTCCAGCGCCGATGCGCGACGCGAATTGCTTGACGCCCGCCGACATCGCTGTTGCGTCCTGACCATGTCGCATTCTTACGACGCCATTGTCATCGGCGCGGGACACAATGGCCTGACGTGCGCCTGTTATCTGGCAAAGGCAGGGCTGAAGGTTCTTGTCCTTGAACAATATCACACGGTTGGCGGCATGACGGTCACCGAAGAGGAAACGCTGCCCGGCTTTTGGTCGGATCTTCACGCGAGCGGGTATCAACTAGCAAATCTCTCACCTGTCCCGCACGAATTGGATTTGCTTGATCGTTACGAACTCATCGAACCGGAGATTCCTTTCTCCCACGCCTTTCCCAATGGCGACATCATCAGCGTCCATCGCGATGTTGAAAGAACCGTCGGTGACATCGCTCGGTATTCGCACAAGGACGCCGAGACATGGCGTGCTTTGATGAACCGGTTCCTCGCGCAAAAGCACGCCATCACTGCGGCCATGTTTTCACCGCCTCCTTCCTTTCCGGAGGCAGCAACCGACTTCGCCAAATCGCCTGCAGGGATGGAAGCCTATCGGTTTAGCATGCAAAGCGTCAGATCGTGGGCTAACCAGACGCTCGAAGCAGAGGCAACCAAAACTCTGTTCGGCTCGTTCGCCACCTTTCTCGGCGCGTCGCCCGACGACGCTGGTGGCGCCGAGCTTGGCTGGCTTTTCGCTTCAGTGTTACAAAACGCCGGCAACAATCTCGTCAAAGGCGGGATGCACCGCGTCACGCTCGCGCTCGCTGAACATCTCCAAGCACATGGCGGAGAAATCCGCACCAACGCCCTGGTGGAGAAAATTCTGGGCGATGCAAAGCGTGCCACTGGGGTGCGCCTGGCAAGTGGCGAAGAAATTCCTGCGAGTGAGCTTGTCGTTTCGAATGTGGACCCGAATCATCTCGTGGTGGACCTGCTCGGCAGTGAGATGTTGGGACAAGAAATTATTGAGAAGATGGAGCATTACGAGTGGGGTGATTCGGTTTTTGTGATGTTTGTTGCGCTCCAAAGTCCTGTCGCCTACAAAGCCGGGCCTGCTGCGCGACAATCTGCGCATGTTCACCTTACGGAACCGTCGCTCGACTTTTTCGCGCGGGTCTATCTGCAATGTCGCGGTGGCGCACTGCCTTCTGCGCCAATGATCGTGAGTTGGAACGACTCCGCTATCGATCCCAGCAGGGCACCGGTCGGCAGGGCGCTGATGAAATTTGTCGTCTTGAGTGTCCCCTATGTTATCACTGGTGACGCAACCGGCAGAGTACCGGGACGCACTTGGGATGAAGCGCGCGAACCGTACGCTGATTACCTTATTGACCTCGTTACTGCCAATTACATTCCCGAGTTAAAGGCAAAAATTCTCAAGCGCGTAGCTCATTCCCCGGTTGATATCTCGCGTAGGATCATTAGCGCCGTTCGCGGTACGCTTGGACAGGGCGCGTTTCTCCCCTATCAAACCGGTTCGCTCCGCCCGATACCGGAGCTCGGGCAATACAAAACTCCGGTCCCTAATGTGTACCTGTGTAGTTCTGGCAGTCACCCCGGCCCCGGCGTGTCGATGGCGCCGGGGAGAAATGCTGCGCAGATAATCTTGGGTGATCTGGGGTTGGATTTCCGCAACGTTGCGCACCCGAGTGAATGAAAGCGATGCGAAGACGCATCGCACTCCACAGCACTTCGTGCGAAAACTCCTGAGAGCCTTTTCTTTTTTGCGAAGCTTTTTGGAGTGCGCACTGCCTGGCCGCCGTGTGCGGGCGTCCCCGCGTCATTTTCCGCGCGCATCAACCGTGACAATGGAACTAGATCGCTGAAAAGAGCGCCGTGGTCATCCCCGCTGGAATAATTCGTTGCCAAAGTTTCCGCTTTCTTCATTCTGCGCACCTTGGCATTCTGCGCGCTCAAGCGGCAAGTGAAAAATTATCTCCAGCTTAATCTCAGTCTGCTTTACTGGATTTTGATTGCGCCGTTTACCGGGCAATTTTTCAAGATCGGGCCGATCTTTCGGCAAATGGTGTTCATCGGGGTTCGTGCCGCGCCGATGGTTGCGCTGACAGCCTTCAGTGTTGGCGTAACGCTGGCCATGCAGGCGGCGCATTCTCTCGAAAGCCTCGGAGCGGAGATGTACATTCCCGATCTTGTGATGCTCACGCTCCTGCGTGAGATGGGGCCGGTCCTGATTGCAGTCATCGTCATCGGTCGCAGTGGCTCTGCGGTCGCGGCCGAGCTGGGCACGATGAAAGTGTCCGAGGAGATCGAGGCACTCGAGGTAATGGCGATCAACCCGGTTCAATATCTGGTAGTACCGCGTTTTCTCGCCATGCTGGTAATGCTGCCAGCGCTGACTATCTTTGGAAATTACATCGGCATCCTCGGCGGCTGGGCTGTGTGTACCTCCGCTCTCGATTTCAACACCGCCGGCTATATCCTGCGCGCTCTGGAGAGCGCAGACACTTGGGATTTGTATTCTGGAATGATCAAGAGCGTCGTATTCGCGTGGATAATTATCACAATCTCATGCAACGCCGGGCTGAATGTCGAAGGCGGCGCCGAAGGCGTTGGTCAGGCGACAACGGCTTCAGTCGTGCAAGCTTTGCTGGCGATGCTAGTGATGAACGCCGTTCTGACAGGGATATTCTTTTTCGCCGCATGAGCGGAATAATGACGAAGCACTAATGACGAATGACGAAAGAATGACGAAATCCGAAAACCGAAACGCGCGTGTCGAAGATTGGGTTTGGGACGACGGTGCAGGAGTTGTCCGCGAAGAACCGGACACAAAGCGCGTTTACGATTTGGAAGAGCGAACCGCCCGATTTGGCGAGGCAATTATCGATTTCGCGAAAACGATTTCACAAAACCCTGTAACCAATCGCATTATCACTCAACTTATCGGCGCAGGCACCAGTGTTGGTGCCAACTACGTCGAAGCCGATGACGCCGTCTCGAAGAAAGATTTTCTCAAAAGCATTGGAACGTGCCGAAAAGAAGCGCGTGAAACGAAACATTTCCTTCGGATGTCAGCTTGCGCTGTTCCTGAATTGAAGCCGCAAGCACGCAAACTCTGGATGGAAGCCTCAGAGCTGCATCTGATCTTCTCAGGAATCTGGAGAGGCCGAAAACATGAATAAGAAGCCGAAAGCTGATCAGCGACAAAGCAACCGCGCATGGCGGTTCATTCGTCATTTGAACTTCGTCATTCCTTCGAGCTTCGTCATTCGGATTTCGTCATTCTAATCATGAGCACCAACGGAGAAACAATCATCGAAGTGGAACATCTCGTTCGGAGATTCGGTGATCGCGCCGTGCTCGATGATATTTCGTTCAACGTTAATCGTGGCGAGACGCTGGTAATCATGGGCGGCAGCGGTTGCGGTAAGAGCACTATGCTCCGGCATATGATCGGGTCCATGAAACCCACTTCGGGATCGGTGAAACTTTTTGGCGAAGAAATTACAGGAATGAACGAACGCGAGATTGAGCGTGTGCGTTTGCGATTCGGGATGCTGTTCCAATCCGGCGCACTACTCGCGTCTCTTACAGTTGGCGAGAACGTTGCTCTGCCACTAATGCAACACACCAACAAGTCGCCCGACGAAATCGAACAAATCGTGAAAGGAAAGCTCGAGATGGTGGGCCTGACGGGGTTTGAAGATCTTAAGCCGGATGAAATCAGCGGTGGAATGAAGAAGCGCGTAGGGCTTGCGCGCGCGCTTGCTCTCGATCCAGAATTGCTATTCAGCGACGAGCCAACCTCTGGGCTCGATCCAATCATGACCGCCGTGGTTGACCAGCTAACGCTGAAGTTAACTCAAGGCAGCCACATGACCGCAGTCGTCGTATCACACGATATGACTAGCGCCTTTCGCATCGCGACTCGCATGATTATGCTTGGGCATGGCTCGATTGTGGCGCAAGGCACGCCGGATGAAATTCGGAACAGTCCAAATCCGGAAGTGCAGCAATTTATCCACGGTCAGGCTGACGGGCCGATTCCGTTGAACGTTTCACAGGAAGAGCATAAGGATCAGCAACATGTTCGGCCTCGCCCGTTCCTAGGCGCGCGGTTCCGTTTTCACCACAAGCATACATGACGCGTAGCAATCTGTCCGATTTCCTCGTCGCCTTGTTCGTGATCGCGTGCAGCGTCGTCCTTCTCGCCGCGCTCACTTTCGCGCTATCGGGTTATCACCTCAAAAAACCGACACGTACCCTGCAAATCAATTACGAGGATGTAACCGGGATAAAAGTGAATTCCGAGGTGCGCTACGCCGGCGCGCCAGCCGGACGCGTGATCGCGATGCGGCATCTCACTGCGCAGGAGCGTGAAGCTAGCGCAAACAAGAAAGACTCGGTGCGGATCACGGTCAGTCTTGATGAAGGAATTCCGCCGTTGCCCAGAGATGTTACCGCCACGCTTAGCTCAGATACACTGCTGTCACCAAAATTTGTGGCACTTTCCGCGGGCACACCCGGCGGTGAGACGCTGGCAAACAACGCTTCGATCGAAGGCCATCCTGCTTACGGCTTGGAGCAAATCACTGCGGCAGCCGGCCCGCTATTCGATAATGCAAACAAGTTGATCGATAATCTCAATGTCACAGTCACCGGACTGAAGAAGGATCTGAACGACTTCACTCCTAAGCTCGGCCCACTCGCTGATTCGCTTAAGCTGGACCTGGACAACTTACAGAATGCGATCACGAATCTTGATGGCGTAGAAAAAGGTGCGAATACAGTGTTTGGCACGGCTGATACTTTCATCAAAACGACGGACAAGCAGCTTCAGGAACAGTTGAAGCAACTGCACGTGACGCTCTTGAACCTGAAGGTAGTTACCACGTACGCAAAGGAGCTTGTCGAAACGCTCGCTCAAAAACCGAACCGTATCATATTTAGCGGAAAACCAGCCACACTCACGCCCGAGAGCGAAATCCTAAGAAGCTCGAAACCGCTTCCGGCAAGAAAACCGTGATTTTAGCACTCGGAGCGCCTGCCTGCGACCTGAGGCAGTTTGCGATACCGCCACATCAATTTGAGAAAGCGAAGCGCGTCGCGCACGGGATGAATCTTGCTCACCTGATCAGTGTAAACAGTGGTGATTGGAACTGATTCGATCCGGTAACCTTTGCGGCTGGTGATGATGAGCACCTCGGTTTCGTAATCGAAACGGTCTCCCCCGCCGAGGAGCTCGGGGATCAGTTGTCGATCTACCATGCGGAAACCGCACTGCGTGTCGGGAATTTCTTGCCCACAAACACGACTGATGCGCTTGCTCATGTAGCGATTCACGATGCGCCGGAGGAATGGCATGCCGGCAACATTGTTCATACGATTGCCGATAAAGAAACTCGGCCGCTTCGCGGAGGCTACCGCCGCTATGAACCGATCAATCTCTTCGGGAAGATGTTGGCCATCGGAATCGAGGAGGCTCACCCACCTGACTTCTCGATCCAATCCGCCACTGGACGGACTCGCTGCGGCGAGCCAGTGTCCTAGTCCTGTTTTGATCGCTTCGCCTTTGCCGCGGTTTTGAGTGTGAACAATGACTTCAGAGCCCGCTTCGCGCGCGCGTTGTGCAGTCTGATCGTTTGAACCATCATCAATCACAAGGACGTGGCCGAGGCGCTCGCGGGTTCGGCGAACGATGTCGCCGATATGTTTTTCGTCCTGATACGCAGGAATGACTGCGGCTGTCTGTGAACGAATCTGAGCGAGCGGATCGCGCTCCATTAGGGGATTCGCGACCATGGTCGGGCTTTCGTTCGGCGCGTCCCGCAGTCGCACCCAATTTCTGTCATCGGCGCACTACTGGATGAAAATCGGCCGCGTGATACGAGCTGCGAACCAGCGGACCGGAGGCGACGTAGAGAAAACCTTTCCGGCGTGCGATGTCGCCGTAACAACCGAATTGCTCCGGCGTAATGTATTCAACGACCGGCAAATGTTCCGGAGTCGGGCGCAGATACTGGCCCATGGTCAGAACTTCACAGCCCACCTCGCGCAAATCGTCCATCGCCTGAAAGAGTTCCGTCTCTTTTTCGCCCAGGCCGAGCATCACGCCGCTCTTGGTGACAACACCAGCTGCGAGTTCCTTCGCCCGGCGCAAAACTCGCAGGGACGTGCGATACTTCGCGCGCGAGCGTACCACTGGTGTGAGGCGTTCCACCGTTTCCATGTTGTGATTATAAATGTCAGGGCCGGCGTCGAGCACGATCTGGATGCACCAATCCTGCGCGTGGAAATCGGGAACGAGCACTTCGACGATGATTGACGGATCCATTTCGTGGATCGCTCTGATCGTGCGGGCAAAATGATCGGCGCCGCCATCCTTGAGATCGTCGCGCGCGACGGCAGTGATGACGACATGCTTCAACTTCATCCGGCGCACCGCTTCGGCCACGCGCTGCGGTTCATCTCTTTCCAGGGCAAAAGGTTTTGCTGTTGTCACCGCGCAAAATCCGCATGCGCGCGTGCAACGATCCCCGGCGATCATGAAGGTGGCTGTTCCCTGGCTCCAGCATTCCCAGCGGTTTGGACATTGCGCGCTCTCGCAAACGGTGTGCAAGCGCAAATCGGAAATGAGCGCTTTTGTCGAAAAGAAAACCGGATTCGACGGCAGCCGCACTCTGATCCAGGGCGGCTTCTGTGCCCGATGCAATGCCGGATCAATTTTCGCACAGGACATGCAAGAAAGTTACGAGGTTAAAAAGAGTTACAAAAGTTAAAAGTTATGACAGCCTCGCTGGCGCAATCGCGACGACATGAGCACCTCTCATTAACACCCCGCTTCAGCTGGGTGCCCATGCCGGCTCGAGTAAACAAGCCGTTTAAACGGCTTAAAAGCCAACATGCATGTATTGCACCGCGCTAAAGCGCGGTGTTAATCAACTCGTCAACTCCGGTTACGCTCCAACGTTCCACGGTTACAGTTTTGTCCGGCCCGACAGTGCGGCTGCTAAGGTCAATTCATCGGCCGATTCAAGGCCGCCGCCGGCTGGAATGCCCCGGGCGATGCGAGTGAGCGCGACCGGTTTGTCCTTCAAGAGATCGACAATGTAATTCGTCGTCGCTTCACCTTCCACATCGGCGGGCAATGCGAAAATAATTTCAGTGATCTTTTCCCGGTCGATGCGCTCGAGTAATTCCTTGATGCGCAAATCTTCGGGGGCGACGTGATCGAGCGGCGAAATTTTGCCTCCGAGAGAATGATATCGGCCGCGGAAGACGCCAGTTTTTTCCAGAGGAAGGATGTCAGTTGGTTGTTCTACGATGCACAGCAATTCCGACGAGCGCGAGGAGTCCGCGCATATCTCGCAGATATCGTCGGCAGCAAAGAATCCGCAAAGACTACAGGAATGAATTGACTGGCGCGTGTCTGCGACAGCACGCGCAATCTGCTCCGGCTGATCGTTGCGTGCGCGCACCATCCAAAGCGCGATCCGCTCGGCAGAGCGAGGGCCGACTCCTGGCATTTGCCGCAGTTGCGCGATCAAATTCCTGATTGCCGCAGGATATTCAGTTCTTCTCAAAGCGCGCTCAAGTTCACCACGAGGAATCCGTTCTTTAGCGGATTTATTCCGCGGGTCATTCCGTCAACTGAAGAAGAAGCGTCTCCAGCCTGCGCAAATAAAATTGCAATGGAGGATCATCTTCCGCCTCGGAGCCCCGCGCCTTCTGAAATTCAGTGTACGCCTCCGCCCACCGTCTTTCTCGGTACAGAACTACGCCGCTCCAGAAAGAGTTCCGGCGCGCGATGTGTTCCGGCTTGGCCTCCGCAGCAAGCCAAAGCGGCTCGTAGATTTCAAGGCGATCATGTGAATTCAGCCCACTCACAAAATCAATCGGGCGCGCAACAACGGTGTCACTCACTCTATCAAACGTAGGCGTCTCCATAAGAGCGTTTGATCCGTAAAAATGATTCAGAGCGCAGAATCTGCGAGCCAGGTAAATCGGTTTGCCGCTCGCCAGAAGCAGAGGACGTTGGCTGTCCTTCAACGCACCGGCAACGATGGTACCCGAGCTGACTCCCGCGCAGATACCTCCTCTGTCAAAGGTGTCTTCGCCATGTTCGCGGCGCTCGCGGAGATTCTTATTGATGTCGAGGACAACGCGGACTGCTTGTTGCGCATGCTCAGAATTCGGAGCTGGAAATCCAAAGATCGCGACGACGCCCTCTCCGTCAGCGGCGTGCAGGTAAGCACCGTGTTCAATGAGGTGCTCAGTGGTTTCGCGAATAAATTTTGCCGTGGCTTCCGCAAACGCGGCGGGCTCAGAATCTTTCGCGAATGCAAGTTTGTTAGCGATATCGCACACCACCACACTTACTTCGTATGGTTTCGGCTGGAGATCGAATGCAGTTGTACCGTCGCTAATACGGCGAAATTCCTTTCTCGAGAGGCGATCGGCAAAAAATGTTCGCACCAGATGCGAGCGGTCCCTCCGTAAGAAAGCCGACCAGCCTTCAGCGGCAGCGAATGCAAATACCAATGCAATAACTGAGGGAATCGGCTGGAAAAATACTCGGTAAAGGGAGCAGACCCATGAAAGGGCAAATAACTCCACGAACAACAGACCAACCAGCATGCGGCTACGCCATCGCGGAACGATGCTGAGGTTGAGCCAGGCGACAGTAAGAGCAATCAGCAAGATAAAAACGTATTGCCACCTTTCGCTGACGATTCTCGTTGCGCCGGCATAATTGGAGACAAGCGGTGCACCGGCATTCTCAATACCTGCCAGAGATTTGCTGGCATGCAGTGCCCCGACGGCGAAAGCCACGGCGACCCCAATCATGAGCGTTGTGATCAACAATCGCTTCATTAATTATCAGGCTTTTTGCGCAACTGAAGCAGGGTAGTAGGATTGCACCACCAGTTCGCTCAAGAATTTGTCCGGAGCGTCGATTGCCTCGGCGTTAAGAACAAATTTCGTTCGGCCAGTGTTCTTTTTGATCAGGCTCAATCCGAACTGATAATCTTTGAATAAATGAGCGCACAAATCGCTCATGGTCATCCGCTCAGCTTGTGCGCGCTTCATCAAGCGTCGTACTGCAGTCTCATCGAAAACAATTTCCAATCCGTGTTCGCTGCTGAATTTCTCGGCAAACTGACGCGCACCGGTCTCGAGCATTTGCGCCTCCAGTTTGTGGCCTTCGACGCGTAAGCGATCGAGCACGCGCTGCGGTTCACGCACCAGGTCTGCTGTGACCCGCAACTGGGTCAACCCCGAGCCGGCCAGATAATATTTGTAATCGCGGAACAGTTTCTCAAACACTGTGAGTAATCCACGCGCGCCGGTCTTTTCCTTTGCCGCAGCCTCTGCCAGCAGACGCAACGCTTCATCCTCGAAACTGATCTCGATGCCGTAGGCTCTAAACGCACGCTCGTATTGCCGGAGCAAACTGCCCTCGGAATATTTCATGATGTTGAAAAGATCATCGGCATCGAGGTCCTCACAAACGACTCGCACCGGCAGGCGCCCGATGAATTCCGGCTCGAACCCGTACTCGATGAAATCCCGCGTTGTCACATGTTGGAACAACTCGTTGTCCATCACTTGAACCGGTTCGGCCTGAAATCCGATCTGTCCCTGCCGCACACGCCGCGCTACCTGCTCTTTCAACTTTTCAAAGGCGCCGCTTACTACGAAGAGAATGTGACGGGTGTTGATCGTCTCGCGTTTTGCCTTGCCGCGTCTTTGAAATTCGAATGCGGCCTGAAGCTGCGCCTGTAGATCGTTCATGCTGCGGACCGGCACTTCTGTTTCCTCCATTAACTTCAACAGCGTCGTTTGCACGCCGCGTCCGCTCACATCGCGGCCAATCAAATTTCCAGCCGCAGCGATCTTGTCGATCTCATCAATATAAATGATTCCGAATTGCGCGAGGTTCAGATCACCATCGGCTTTGTGCACCAGTTCGCGCACCAAATCTTCCACATCGCCGCCGACATAACCGGTCTCGCTGAACTTAGTCGCGTCCGCCTTCACAAAGGGCACCTTGATCAAATCGGCGATGTGTTTGATCAGATATGTTTTGCCGACCCCGGTCGGCCCGACCAAGATCACGTTCTGCTTGATGTATTCGATCTCCTCCGCCCGCCTGGCATCTTCCTTCTCCAGCCGGCGCAGATAATTGGCATGGTTGTAATGATCGCAAACGGCGATAGCAAGGACCTTCTTCGCCTCATCTTGTTTTATGACGAACCGATCGAGATGCGCTTTAATGTCGCGAGGCAGGAGATTGAATTCGAATTCCTTATGGTCGGCCTTTTCCGATTTTTCATCCTCTTCTGCTGTGGCCTGCTCCGGCTCGGCAATCGTCGCGACCGAGACCCGATCGCCGAAGTTCTGCTTCATGAACTCCGTGATCTTGCTCTTCAGCTCTTCCGGTGAAGGAAATGGTGGAGGTGGTGGCGGGTTTTGTTGTGCCATGTGCAGAAAAACATCGTGCCAAAGAGCCTCCGTGGCAACGATTCGTCTAAAATCTGACTCTCAGACGCGAGATTCGTTCATCCCGGTTCGTTTCTTCTTCCTACGACTACTCTTGCTCATGCTCTTGCTCTAATCTAGTTCCGAAATCTTGAAAGATTCGACGTCTATCGAGTTTGTTGTGTCGGGAAACGACGCCAGGCTGCGGCTTGATCAATTTCTGGCGAAGCGGCTTCCGGAATATTCGCGGTCGCGCCTTCAGCAGTTGATCCGCAGCGGGTTCGTTCGGCTAAACGAGCAAGCTACCCGGCCGCGGCAAATTGTTCGGAGCGGCGATAAGATTAATCTCATCGAGCCGCCGCTGGAGAAGATCGAGGCAGTACCGGAGCCGATTCCACTCGACGTTCTATTCGAAGACGACGATCTCATCGTCATTAACAAACCGGCCGGGCTCACCGTTCACCCAGGTGCCGGCCAGCACGAACACACTTTGGTCAACGCGTTGCTCAGCCACTGCACGACGTTATCCGGGATCGGTGGAAAAGAGCGGCCCGGAATTGTTCATCGGCTTGATAAGGAAACAAGCGGCTGTCTGGTCGTGGCTAAGAATGACTTTGCGCATCGGGCACTATCCAAACAGTTCGCCGCGCGCACAGTGGAAAAGATTTATCTCGCGCTGGTCGCCGGAAAACTGCGCAAAGCGGCTGGGATAATCGACGAGAAAATCGGCCGACATCCGGTCCGTCGCCAACGAATGCAGGTGACTTCCCTCCGTGGCCGGACAGCCACGACCGAGTATCGCGCCATTCGCTCAAGCGATGAGGCAACCCTAGTTGAATGCCGGCTGCACAGCGGGCGCACTCATCAAATTCGGGTGCATCTTCATCATCTCGGCCATCCAGTGCTCGGCGATAAAATCTATGCGCCGCGGTTTGCAAAAAATTTCCGGCGCCAAATGTTGCATGCGTGGAGACTTGGGTTCAGGCATCCACGGACAGGTGATTGGAGAGATTTTGAGGCGCCGTTGCCCGTGGATTTCGCGACCGCAGTAAAAGTAACAATCGAATCTCAACAGTAATGAAACAGCGAAAACTCGGGCGGGGTGGGCCGATTGTCTCGGCAATTGGCCTTGGTTGCATGGGAATGTCGGATTTTTACGGCGACCGCGACGACCAGGAATCAATTGCCACGATTCATCGCGCGCTGGAACTCGGCGTTACGTTTCTCGACACAGCGGACATGTATGGACCACACACCAATGAACAGTTGGTTGGACGGGCGGTGCGCGGCCATCGTGAGCACGTCAGAATTGCAACGAAATTTGGAATCGTACGCGATCCGGAAAGGCCAGATTACCGCGGTATTAGCGGGAAACCTGACTACGTCCGCAAAGCGTGTGAGGCAAGCCTGCGCAGGCTAGGTGTGGAAGTGATCGATCTTTATTATCAGCATCGAGTGGATCCAGATACGCCGATTGAAGAGACGGTGGGCGCGATGGCCAAGCTGGTTCGCGAGGGCAAGGTGCGCTTTCTCGGTCTATCCGAAGCGGGCGCGGAAACAATCCGCCGAGCACACGCGATTCATCCCATCACAGCGTTGCAATCGGAATATTCACTATGGACACGTGAGCCCGAGAAGGAAGTTCTAGGCGTATGTCGCGAGCTTGGCATCGGCTTCGTGCCATACAGTCCCCTTGGTCGCGGATTCTTGACCGGGCAAATCAAAAAACGCGAGCATCTGCTGGAACATGATTACCGGCACACTTCGCCACGATTCCAAGGCGAAAATTTCCAGCGTAATCTTGATTTGATTAGGCATCTCGAAGAAATCGCGCGCGAGAAAAGATGCACGCCTGCGCAGCTAGCGTTGGCCTGGGTTTTGGCGCAAGGCGACGACATCGTACCGATTCCCGGCACAAAACGGCGCAAATACCTGCAGGAAAACATCGGTGCACTCGATGTGACCCTCACGAGCGGCGATCTCGCACGCATCGATGAGGTTGCTCCGCACGAAGCCGTCGCCGGCGCGCGTTATCCCGATTGGGCGATGGCGATGGTGAATCGCTGAGAAGGACCACGAGACCACAGACAACTGACCTCTGACTGACAGCTGACAACTGACCGCCGACCACTGAAAACAGACGAGAAGACAACAGACGATGAGAGACTATACGAAAATTGAAGCTTGGAGACTCGCGGATGATTTGACGGTCGAAGTTTACGAACGGACACGCGCTTCTCCCAGAGAAGAAATTCACGGACTAACGAGTCAATTGCGCCGTGCTGCTTATTCAGTTCCGGCCAATATCGTCGAGGGAGCGTCGCGCGAAAGCAAGAGGGACTATCGCCATTTCCTCTACATTACGCGTGGCTCTCTATCAGAGACCCAATATTTTGTTCACCTTGCGCGGCGACTCGGCTATCTATCATTGGAAGAGGCCGAAGCGCTGGGCCAGCGAATGAAAGTGGCCTTTGGATGCTTACGTGGCCTGATTCGCGCGGTTGAGAAAGAAGCTGGAAAACTCGGCCAAGTAATCGCGACCGTAACAAGCCTGCTAGTGATTGGCTTGATGCGATGGTCCGGCGGTCAGTTGTCGGTGGTCTCGTAGTCAGTCGTCTGCATTTCCGCCGTGGGACCGCAGCGTCACTTATCTATTGCTCAATCCTGAGCGATGGCGCATGAATGTGTTTTCGTCTTCGCCACAATGAAAGAGCATTACTTCGATGATTTGAAAATGGGTGATCGTTTCCAATCTGAGCCACTCAATGTCACCGAGAAACAGCTCATCGAGTTTGCTCACAAGTTTGATCCACAGATGTTCCATCTCAGCCGCAAGAGGGCCGAGCGAACAATTTTTAGGGCTTAGTCGCGAGCGGCTGGCACACTGCGGCAATAACCATGCGGCTGTTTGTGCAAACTTTGAATTTCGCCGAAGGCGCGATCGGCCTCGGAGTTGATGAACTGCGCTGGCCTAATGTAGTACGACCGGGCGACGTGCTGAGAGTCGAAACGGAAATTGTCGATGCACGCCCGTCCCGTTCCCGGCCCGGCTTCGGAATCATTCGCCTGCGCAACATCACGACCAATCAGCGCGGGCAAATTGTTCAGACCATGCTAGCCAGCGCAATGGTGCCAAGGCGGAAACAGTAGAGTGAACGCGCCATCGCGCGGCAAGGCTCAACTACGCCATGCCTTCGATTCCGATACTGCGTCGCCGAGGCAAAAGCGATATAACATTTACAAAGTAGCGGTCGCCTGGCGCACTCGTTAGCGGCCTCGGCCGAATCCCGCCATCGCCGGCACGCGTCACTAAGGTTTTACAACCACCGGTGTCCCGATATGAGCGACGTTATAAAACTGGCGCGCTTTCCAATAGGGCAATCTGATGCATCCGTGTGATGCCGGCACGCCCGGCAGGTAACCTTGGTGCAATCCGTAGCCCGGTGAGAATTCGAGAAAGTAGGGCATCGGAGTGCCCACGAAGTGCGAGTGGGGCGGTCTGCTGTCGCGGCTGCTATCGACGTTGGCCTTCACGATCCGCCCCGAGCCATCAACGTAGTCACCATACAGACTGGAGCGATGATCTTCGTCCTTACGGATTACCTGAAAGCGACCAGTCGGTGTGCGGTATCCTTCCCGGCCGCTGGATATGCGGGACGACGCAGTTTTGTAACCTGCGCGATAGAGATAGGCTTCCTGCTCCCGCAAGCTCACGACGATCGATGGCCGGCCGGAATGACTCTCCGGCAGGTTCGACGTGATCAGGTCGTTCACAGTGCTACAGCCGCCAAAGGCCATGAGGATCGCGCAGAGCGCACAAAATTGTGAAAGTCGATTCATTATTGGCTCAGAATGTGTGTTTTCTCCAAAAACCTTAACCGCCGTGAATTCGCCTGCCACTCATTTTCATCATCGCAGCGCGATCTAATCTCCGATTCAATTTCGAACACCTAATCAATGTTCGGCGGATCGCACAGCGAGAATATAGGCGACGATCGCTTCGCGGTCCGCCGGTTTCAGACTCGCGCGATGCGACATGCTGTCAACGATTCCCGGCCAATCTTTGGTGCTGTAACGCCAGAGCACCGGCAGCGTGTGGCATTCGATGCAGCGATGGACGAAAAGCGTGCGGCCTTCGCGCAATGTCGCAAAATCGACATGTTGTCCCTTTCTCGCGGTCGTCATCTGCGAAGTAACAGGCGGCACGTAGTTGGTTGATTCGCAACTGACTAACAGGCAACCCAGCACGACGAGCATCGACAGCTTCTTCATCAGAGACCTATTCCAAAAATTGTGCGCAGTTGGAAATCCGGCTCGTCCTGCGTGTCAGTCGCTTGCGCGAGAGCGGTGATCGTCACAAACCAATTTCGATGGCGATAAGAGACGTTCGGCCCGACAAAGAAATTTCGGATCTTTGCCGTGTCGCGCCACTCTGGAAATACAAATTCGTGCAGTAGTTCTATTCCCGCGGAAACGCGTGGCGAGATTTCATAGCTTGCACCAAGCGCCTGGCTGAACTCGCCTTCGCGCTCGGCGAGATCACTTCCTTCCCATACTGATTCAAGTGTGGCGTTATAAGCGAGAATAAGCGGTCCAAAGTTTTTCTGGCTGATCAACTTCGATTCCAGCTCGATCAGTCGATCGCCCACTCTAAGCTCTCCGTAGATCGACAGCCCGATAGGATCGACAACTGGGTTAGTCAAATTGTAGATCAACTCGATCGCCGTATCTGAATAGCTAGAGCCGGAATGTTCCGGATCGCTTCTGTAAAACCAGTCTGCTAGATAAATGTTTCCCTGGAACTTCTCGGTTATTCCATATTCGAGTTCGTGGCGGAAATCGACCTGATTGAATCGGCCCGGCCCTGCGGCATGCCGCCACGTTACCCAGTTTTCCAGCTCCAGGCTGCCAGGCGCTGATGTATTGGCCTCATACAGAAAGGTAAAGTGGCGCGCGCCACCAAAAGAGGGCAACACTGGTAAGAGTGCGGCTACGAAAATGACGACGCGCAACGCAGGCTTCATTTGACCGCGAACGCTATCAGATCGGTTCGCGGACTGCTGCCGGTCAGTTGCTGTTTTTTAGCGCCTGCTTGCGCCAATGGGCCCGCACAATTCCGGTTTTCAGCCGTTCCTACCAGGCTGTGATTCGCGTCTACGATGATGCAACATGATCGAAACGCACGAGCAGGCGGGCGGCGAATTGGCGGCCAATATTCTTTAGCGCGCAAAGAGTTGCGCGACAGCCTTTCGCATTTGCGCTTCATTCGCCGCAAACTCAACCTTTCTGTGGCCATTCGCACCCGATGGATGTGGAAAGCCCCAGAGACAAGGAAGCGGTCGCATGCGGCCTTCAGACGTGAAAATGCGCAGGATTGCGCTAACTGCCTTGCCCAAAGGAACGACGAGGGCGCGATCCAGTTGTTGCAACTCGTCAACTAAGCAATCGCGCGCATAACTCATTAACAAAGTTGATCCGAGAGCTGAGGGGTTCTGTCCGGTGTAATTCTGTCGCTGCTTGAAAACAGGGTAACGGAAGGCTGAGGTGGTGTGCACTAACGAGTGATTCGATGCGAACAAATCTGCGGTGGACCGAATGTTTAGGCATTGCGCCACCTGCAGTTCGTCTAACATGGCGATTAAATTGGGGCGCATCGATCCTGCAAAACTTGCTGCGATCTTTGCGCAACGGCTAGCCTCTTCTGCAGAAGATCCGTGAATCAGTTCGCGTCGGGCAACGCGAAAGGCGATCTCCATTTGCTGCCAACCTGGGGTTATGCCAACGATAGCAATCCGAGCCGACCGATTAACAACATCGAAAGGAGCGTAATAGACCCGTAACTGGTTTTCTTGCCGAGAAGAAACTGAGGCTTGAGAAGCTCCTCTTGGGTGTATGTCGTCCGCTCCGGCAACGCACCGATCTGTGGAGCAAACGACTCGAGCAACGAGTTTCTCATTTCGTTCTGAACGAACCTGTTGGCATGTTCACGGATCTTTCAACACGAATCACCGATTCGAATTCCAGAAAAGCCTTCAACAATTCATCCGCACGCACAATGAAACGGTTTCCGTCGTCATGATGCATCCACAATCCAGATCGTTCGTCCGATGGAGTCAATCGCTGAGACGCAGCCCCCAACTAACGCCAGCTTTGTTTAGCCTCTTGTGTATGTTATAGGCTCTCTTTTTACCGATTTCAAAGGGTAGCAACCCAACATTGGCAGTGACAATGATCATGTACGTATCGGTATGTCACCGAAGGTGGCCGGTGATAATTCGTCACGCCACGGCGTGTAATTTCTCGCTCGATGGCTTCCTTTTCTGCGAGGTCGTCCTTGACCTCATCATAGGCGCTGCTCTGCCACGGTCGCTTGTCCCAACTCATGCGCGTCATGCTCAAGCAATACATGAGTTCGTAGCGCCGCAGTTGCAGATCGGACGTGGATAAATGTTGAATTTCATTCTCCGTAGAACAACAGCCTGCCGCAACAAGCCCGGCTATTATTAGTAGTGTTATCTGTTTCACGCTTCGGCTCCTCCTGTTCACTCGCCTAAAACAGCGCGTGAAATTTGTCGAGCTAAATTGAGCGATCTAAATCAGCGGGTTCAAGGCCGCCCGACTGCCGTGGAGCACAGGCGCGGCAAGGTGGTGAGGAAACCGCGCTTTGACGGAAGAGAACGAGAGAATTTCAACGATGCCGTTTTTTGCTTTCGCATTTTTCTCCCGGCCACAAGATCGAGAATTGCTCGGCGCAATTTCTCGCGGTCTGCTGGATTGCCCATGTCGAGTTTAAGGTTCATCGCATCCGCGACGGTTTTGGCGTAAGCAACGCCCTGCTGCTCGACCAATCGCTCCCAGCGTTCATCGGC
>WNGI01001659.1_pt1 | contig 29269 bp, 23 predicted proteins | sample 5400621 | NCBI WGS metagenome assembly WNGI01 (sample SAMN13153374, study PRJNA577476) | soil metagenome | isolation source: 20 cm soil or saprolite under Garry oak tree replicate 1 | place: USA:California | collected 2016-06-15
GCGGAAAGGCGGGCTACGTCACCTTTAGTCGACTTGGCGCGGGAGGGTTATGTCGCGTTGCACCCTGTCGGTCGCCCGCACTTGCTAGGCTTGTGACGCGGTTCACGTCGGCCGGGCTTACGGTCCAGAGCGGCAGCGGAGGCGTCTTAAGTCACACACACGTTGCAAGTGCCTGGCAAGGCTAGAGGGATGCAATCAAGGCACGGCGTTTGCTTTGCACATAAGGCTGGTATGGACACGATGGCTAAGGATCGGTCATTGGAGGGTAGCGCGATGAGGAAGCTTAGTTTGATCGCTGGAATGGCGAGCGTTGCTACATTGGCGGCGGTGTGGAGCCTGCCGGCGGCGGCGGCCCAGGCGGCGTGCGCAACGAGCGCGTGCGCGCACCAGGCTCATGACAAGTGGCCGGGTCGCGACCACCACCAGGACAGCAACACGAACGATGACGACGCCGACGACACCACGGGTAGCGACCGGGGGTCCACGTCGGTGCCGGAGCCGGGTACACTGGCTCTGTTGGCGCTGGGGCTTGGCGGCCTGGGCGTGTATGGCATCCGCCGCCGCAAGACCGTGCGGGCTTGAAGCGCCCTGACACAGGACGATACGATCGAAGAACGGCTCCCGCGGGAGCCGTTCTCGTTTAGGGGACCGCCGTGCCGGCGCGGCGAACTTTGTTCGCTATAGTCCGCGCTCATGAGTCCCGGCCTCACTGCTCAGCCCTCGTCCGCGCCCTGCGCCGCGCGCCCGGTCAACGCCTTCACCGTCGACGTCGAAGATTACTTTCACGTCGCCGCGCTCTCCTCCGTCATCACGCGCGACAGCTGGGCCACGCGCGAGTACCGGGTCGAGGCCAACACCGAGCGCCTGCTCGGGCTGCTCGCCGAGCGTCGGGTGCATGGGACCTTCTTCGTGCTCGGCTGGGTGGCCGAGCGTTCCCCCGGGTTGGTGCGACGCATCGCGCAGGCCGGTCACGAGATCGCCTGTCACGGCCTCTCGCACCAACTGGTCTATCGGCAATCCCCGCAGGAGTTTCGCGACGAGACCACGCGCGCCAAGGGCTGCCTCGAAGACATCATCGGGCAGGCGGTGCTGGGTTACCGGGCGGCGAGCTTCTCGGTGACGCGCGCTTCACTGTGGGCGCTGGATGTGTTGATCGATCTCGGCTTCCGCTTCGACTCCTCCATCTTTCCCATCCGTCACGATCGCTACGGGCTGCCCGGAGCGACGCCGGAGCCCCACCGGGTGAGCGCACCCTCCGGGCGTACGCTGGTGGAGTTTCCCATGTCGGCGGCGAGGTTCCTGGGCGTGCAGGTGCCGGTCTCCGGTGGTGGCTATTTCCGCATCCTGCCGTACTGGCTGACGCGGGCGGGCCTGAAGCAGATCGAGGGGCGCGGCCGCCCCTTCACTTTCTATCTGCACCCCTGGGAAGTGGATCCCGGACAGCCGCGCATCCGCGTGGGCGCGTTCTCGCGCTTCCGCCACTACACGGGTCTCGAGCTCTGCGAGAGCCGGCTGCGGCGCCTGCTCACGGAATTTGCCTTCACCTCGATGCGTGAGGCCTTGCGGCTGCGGGGGCTTCTCACCGCTTGAGCCGCGCGCGCTGGCCGCAGGAAGCGGCGTGGCCTCGCGCAGCGGGGGCAGTCAGGGTCGGGGAAAATACGCGGTGTAGACCCCATCCGGGATCAACCTGTGCTCGCGCTGAAAAAGAGCATTCCTGGCCTGGTAGTCCGCGAATTCGGCACCCAGCCTCTCGAGGGCCACATCGTCCCGGACCGGCTCGAGGTCCATGTCCCTCTCGATGGCGAAGAGCGAATCCCCATCGAGAAAGAACATCCCGGAAACGTATTGGTCCAGGCTGTTGATCGCGCGCTTGATGGGGTAGCGGTGGACATTGCGCAGCGCGGGCTCCATGTCGAGCCCTGAGCCGACCCAGGTCACCTGATCCGGCACGTTGATCCCGTAACGATGCCGCAGGAACGCCAGCAGCGTCGGCGCGATATCGAGGTGCGAGGAGATGGATTGGATCCGCGCGGGGCGACTGAGGCGCGGCGAGAAGATGATGAGCGGCACATGGTAGCGGTCGATCCGGGTGGACGGTGGAATCTCCGCAAGCCGGTGATCCCCGGTGACGATGAAGATCGTGTTGCGGTAGCCGGGGAGCTTCGCCTGCTCCTCGAAGTAGGTCCTGAGCGCCGCGTCCGTGTAGAGGATGGTCGAGTAGATCTCCCGGTACTGGCGGTGATTCGCCTTCTCGGCCTCGGAGAAGTGCAGCTCCCGCATGCGATCCTCGAAGAGGCGCAGATACTCTTCCTGGCCGGCCACTGCGTACCGGGGATGCGTGCTGATCGTCTGCACGTAGTCCACGTACGGTCTCCCTGAATCGTCCCGTTCCGTGAGGAGTGCCTTGCGCAGGATCTCCTTGTCGGCGTATCCCCAGTCCGAGCCCGGGAGACGATAGTAGCTGGCATCGTAATCCCCGATGCCCACCATCAGATCGATGTCCTGCTGCTCGAGAAAATCGCCCTGGTGGTCGAAATCCAGGCGGGTACCGCAGAAGAAGCGGGTGCGGTAGCCGCTACGCTTGAGAATACTGAGGAGGGTCAGAGACTTCGGCATGCGGCTGCCGAAGCTGTTGAAGCCCTGGTCCCCGAAGGGCAGCGATCCGAGGATCGAAGGCAGTGATGCGAACGTGCGGCCCTGCGACGACAGGAAGTTTTCGAAGTACAGACTCCTGCCAGCCAGTTCATCCAGAAAGGGCGTGAAGCTGCCGAGGTAGGCGTTGGGGCCGCTGAAGGCCCGCCCCAGTCCCTCGACGCCCAAGAACACGATGTTGGGCGGCGGCGCACCCGGCTCGAAGTTGAAGTACTCGCCCAGGACGTCGTGGGTGTCCTCGCCTCGCAGGAACGGGTATTGCGGATCGAGATAACGGAACTGCGCAGAGGCGTCGGGAGGGCGGCCCGTCAGCGGGTGCGACGGCCCGAGGTGGGCGAAGGCATCGGCGATGAAGAAAGCCGCCTTGTTCGCCGCGACGTTGGAGGCGAACTCGCTCCGCAGCGCGCCGCGCGCAGGCAGTGGCGCCACGCCCGAGACGGCGAGCGTGACGGCGATGCCGAGCAACAGCAGCGCCGCGCGCGCATTGAGGACTGGGTGCCTGTTGAAGATGCGCAGCGCGAGCCAGAACACCGCGAGCGGGAGCAGCAGCGTTGCGACAGACAGCGCAGAGAAGTGATAGCCCCCGCGAGCCGTCGTCAGAATGTCGCTGAGCGAATAGCCGAACAGGTCGCTCCCGAGCGGTACCCGGGAGAAAAGGAAATAGCTCGAGAGCGCACCGGCGCCGATCAGCACCAGCGAGCCCAAGCCGCCGTAGACCCGGACATCCGCGTTCTTTCCGCGCAGGATCATCCGGCACGCCAGGAACAGCGGCAGGAGAAAGGCGAGCAGCTCGAGGAACAGCAGCAGGTCCGACCGCAGCGCCGCGATGATCACCATGCCCACATCGCGCGGAACCTCGGTCGTCATAAGGACGCCCGCCAGCTCGATCAGCCGCCCCGTCAGCAGGGCGAGCAGCAGTGCCAGCGACAGATTCCCGAAGGCGGTCAGGCGCTCGCCGAGCCGGACGGGCCACGGCGTGCCGGGGGCCCGGGCGGTCAGCTTGACCATCGAGGCGCGGTCAGCAACTCACCACCGCAACAGCAGGGTCAGCGAGGCGTCCCGCTCGACGAAGGGGTTGGACGTCTGCTCGTCGCTGACGCTGCCGGTGAGCCAGATGCCCCATCGGGGTGTGAAGAATTTCTGAATCTGTGCGCCGGCGGTCCAGGAGCTCGTGACGTTGACGAGTACGCTATGGGGCAGAAGCTCGTTGCCGTGGCTGAGGCCCCCGTTCAGCTCGACGTAGTCGTCTGCGTTTCCGGAGAAGTAATAGCGTGCGACTGCGCGGTGAGAGACCCCGAGTCCCGTCGTGGAGGGGATGAAAAGGGTGCGCCAGCGCAGGTACCAGTTGCCGACGTACTTGCCGAGTCCCACGCCGTACATGTCGACGTCGGCATGGGTGAAGCTCATGTGGTCGTAGCTCAAGGAAGGCTCCCACCCTCGCCCGATACCCTGAAAGAGCTCGGCACGATATGCCTGCTGCGGATAGAGAGTCGCATTCGGCGAGTACTGGTAGCGCAGGTTGAGATACGCCCTGGACCATGCGTCCGTATAGCCATCCAGCGCGAAAGCGTGGTCGGTCAGCGAGAAGCGCTGCGCCCCGAGACTCTCCACGGCGAGCGAGCCGCGGGGGAAATACCCGCGAACGCTGGCGTCGTATTCGCTCCAGGCGGACCTGCCCGCGGAGAAATTGCTATAGGTGTCGCCGACGTGTGCCAGCCAGCGAAGACTTCCGGGCTGCGTGGCCTGCGGCTCCGAGCGCTGCTCGAGCGAGGCGATGAGCCGGTCCACCTGCGCGTCGGTCGCGCCGCTGGCGCGCGCCTTTTCCAGATCGGCACGCGCCGCCGTTCGATCTGCCGATGACCGGTAAGCCTTGGATCGGGCGAGGTACGCGCCGGGCTCGTGCGGCTGGACAGATACCCAACGGGTGTAGGCCTGGATCGCATCCGCGGGGCGGCCGCTCCACAGATAGAGATCGCCCAAAGCCGCCCACGCGTCACCGTACTCCGGCAACAGCGTGGTCACTGCCGTCAGATCGGCCTCGGACTGCGACCAGCGTCCTTCCCAGGCAGAGGTTCGTCCGCGCGCCAGCAACAGATCCGAGTTGGTAGGTCTCGTCGACAAGAGCTCGGTGTAGAGCCGTATGGCCTCCTCGCGCTGCCGCGTGTAGGACAGGAGCCGCGCCAGCTGGAACTTCACCTCGTAGGATTGCGGGTCGGAGGCGAGGGCGAGGCGATAGTGGCCGATGGCCGCCGCGTAATCGCCGCGATCCCGCGCCTCTTTGGCGGCGGTCAGCTCGGCGTCGGCAGCTTCGGCCCATGCCGCGGTGACACCCGTGAGGCCGGCGAGGGCCAGCCATGCGGCCAGGGCTACGGGGAGTGCTCGGTTCATGAGGCGGGGCACTCCTGCTTGCGTCGGGCAAGCCATGCGCGCGCGCCTCGGCGCAGATGCTGGAACACCGCGGCCATCCGCCAGAGTGTATTGAGCTGCCGGTATCCGAAATTCTCGAGTACGGCGATGGCGAACAGTACGAGGATGTGGCGCGGTCTCTTGTACAGGCGGAAGGAGATCTCCTCGAGCAACAGCGCGCAGGTTGAGAGCAGTACACCGAAGCCCGCGGCGAGCAGCATGAAGGTGATGAAGACCGACGCGGAAACGATGCCGAGCGCGAAGCCGACGATGACGAAGATATAACCGCCGGTCTCGATCACCGGCCCGAACCATTCGAAGAACACCGTGAAGGGGAAGGCGAACCATCCCGCAAAGGATCCTTCCTTATGGAACATCAGGCCGCGATTCATCATCAGTGATTCCGCCAGGCCGACCTGCCATCGGGTGCGCTGCCTGCGGAGCTTGCCGATATCGTCCGGAACCGTGGACCAGCAGATGGGCTCGGGCACGAACGTGATGCGGTAGCGCTTGCGCTGCGCGGAGAGCGTCCGGTGGAGCCTGACGATCAGCTCCATGTCCTCGCCGACGGTGTCACGGCGGTACCCGCCCGCCCCGATGAAGGTCTCCTTGTGATAAATGCCGAAGGCGCCCGAGATGATCAGGTGGGCGTTCATCGGCGACCAGCCCATTCTTCCGTACAGGAAGGCGCGCAGGTATTCGATGACCTGAAACAGCACCAGCGGCTTGTCGGGAAGACCGGCCTCGAGGAAAACACCGTCCTGTGATTTGCAGCCGTTGGCGACGCGAATGGTTCCGCCGCAGGCGACCACCGTCGGGTCCTCGAGGAGCGGCTCGACGATCAGCATCAGACTGTCCCGCTGCAGGACCGAGTCGGCATCCACCCGACAGATCCAGGGATAGTGCGCGATATTGGCCGCGGCGTTGACGGCATCGCCCCGGCCCCCGTGTTCCTTGTCGATGACGCGCAAGCGCGGCTCGACCCTCGACTGATAGATGGCGCGGACCGGCTGCGTCTTGAGGCGTGCGCGATAGGCCTCGGGGAACGGCTCGAGGGAGTAGGCCCCCGCAATCACCTCCAGCGTGCGGTCGGTCGAGCCGTCGTTCACCACGACGATCTCATACTCCGGGTAGTGCTGCTGCAGCGACTGCAGGGTTTGCAGGATGTGGGCCTCTTCGTTGCGCGCCGGGACCACGATGGTGACGGGCGGCGCGAAGCCGGCGAGCAGGTTGGGGAGCCCGGCCACGTCGCGGCTCTGCATGTAACGTGCGACGCCGCCTATGGCGCGGAAGATCAACATCACGTACACGGCATTCAGCGCCAGGAAGTACAGCAGAATGAACCACTGGGCGGCGAGCAGGAACGCGATCATCGGCGCCCTCCGATCCGCATGCGGTCCGTGGGTGACAGGTCGCCGTCCGAGCGGGCGGGGCGCGAGCGTTCGGCGATGGCTTGGGTCAGGATGTCCCTGGCGTAACGATCACTGAGGGTGCTGTGGATGTCGCGCAGCCGCTGATCGTCCCGCGGCGAGAGGCCGACGATGGCCTGTGCGGCGCGGTAGCGGACCCACCACTGCCGGTCGGTCAGCAGAGGCGCCAGCTTCACCTGATCCGTCCATCTGCCCATCCTCCCGACACAGCTGGCAGCGGTGGCGCGCACGTGCCAGCGCGGATGCGTCAGGCACCGGTACACGAGTGGAAGATCCTGACGGTCGCCGAACTTGCCGATCACCTGCAGGCACGAGGCGATGACTTCATCGGGGTGAGGCTCGCGGAGCAACCGGCGCACGGTCGGCAGTGCGCTGGAATAACGACAGAGCGCAAGGAAGGGTATCAGCCTCGGCTGGTGCGGCTCGGGGGCTTGCAGCAGAGCTCGCGCAAGTGGCTCGGATATCCGATCCGGGCCGAGCTCCCCGAGAATGGTCGCGACCTTCGCCGCCGGCCAGTCGGCGTGTCCGACGACCAGCGACACGACCGTCTCGGTCGCTTCCGCCGGGTCGATGCGCGCGATCGCCTGGGTCGCAGCGAGTGACAGCAACGGGTGCTCGGATCGGGCGATCTCGTACAAACGCAGCCACTCGTGCCTGTCACGGAGCTGGCCGAGCGTCACGATCGCGAGAAGCCTGTTGCGCACGCTGCGGCGGCGCAGGAGCCGGCGGGCGAGGCGGTCGATTTTCGCGAGCATCGCGACGCGATCCATCCAGCGGCAGATGCCCGCGTCCTGCTCCTGCTGCTCGCGCAGGGCATTCCACAATATCAAGAACAGGAACCGCTCCCCGGGATGGACGGCTGGCGGGAGGGCGGACCTCCTCGGCTCGGCGTCGAGCATTATCGGAGTCCACCGCGCGGACAGCTTGCGATAGCGGCGCTCCCTCACGAGCAGTACCGCACGCAGACAGAGCATATAGGTCATCATGAGCAGCACAATGACCATCAGGCCGACCGACCCCCAACGGGCGGCAGCCAGTATTGAGACGAAATCCGAACTCATCAGTGATAACAACCAGGCGAGCCAGGGTGGAATGCGCCTCGGTTATGTTATTGGTTACCCCAGGGGCGCTGCCGCGCGATAGTGACAAGATCACGCACGGCACAGTGTGATGCCGTTCACGACTGCTGTAACTGGCACCCGTGACGCGCCGGCAGTGCGACAGCTCCGGTCCCCCGGTGTTGGCGAGCGCGCTTACCGATCGCGGCGGCGCCGAAGCGTCGCCGGAATTTACATCCTCGGGCGCGCGCCGAGGATCGTTAAGTCACAGACGCCGTGCAAGTCGTTGGCAAACCATCGTCGGACCGGCCGCGGCACGCTGCTTGCAGCGCAGCATCTTGAGCCTTGGCACGGTGGCACGATGAACAAGAAGAACAAGCTCGGCTTGATCGCTTTCGCGGCCTGCCTCGCGATAGCGGTCCTGTGCCTGAGCCCGCCGGTGCCGGCTCAGCCGGCTCGCGGCACCGGGCCTTTCGATGCCGGCGCCAACCTCGTCAACCCCCGTCCCAACCAGGATGACGACACGACTGATGACACCGGGGACCCCAGCGGGGATGCGACGCCTGTGCCCGAGCCGCAACCTCCCGCGTTCGAGTCCCCCTAAGCCGTCGCCGCCGCCGTCAGTCCCGCTGATCGTGCGCGGCCCATCGCCGGCAGCGTGATAGTCATCGACAGCCCCCCGCCCTCGAGGTTGCGCGCTTCGATACCGCCGCCGTGCAGCGCCACCGCGCGTGCCGCGATCGCGAGCCCCAGGCCCTCGCCGCCCGCGCCACCGTGTCCCCGCGCCGCATCCACCCGGTAGAACGGCTCGAAGATGAGTCCCAGCTCCTGCTCCGGCACCCCGGGACCCTGATCGCGAATGACGACTTCGGCCAGGTCCCCCTCGTGCCCCTCGCCCGCCAGGCGATGAGCCGTGATGCCGACCAGGGCATCCGCGGGACTGTAACGCACGGCATTGCGGATCACGTTCTCGAAGGCGCTGCGCAGCAGCTCCGCATCACCCGACACCAGCAACGGACCCTGCGCCTGCACCTGCACGAGGCACCCTTGCGCGTCCGCCTCGATGGCCACATCCGCGGCGATGGTGCGCAGCAGCTCCCCGACATCGACGCTCGCCTGCTCGAGTGCGTGCACCGGGCGCTCCAGGCGCACGAGCTTCAGCGTGCGCGCGATGAGGGCTTCGAGTCGTTCCGCCTCACGCTCGATGCGGGCAAGGTGGCGCTCCACGGCACCGTCCTCGCGGCGCGCGAGCGAAAGCGCGAGTTGCAGCCGCGCAAGGGGCGAGCGCAGCTCGTGCGACACGTCGCGCAGCAGGTGCTGTTTCGCCTCGAGCTGCAACCGCAGCCGCTCGGCCATGGTGTCGAGGTCCGCCGCCAGCAGACCCAGATCATCCTGTCGCCCTTTGAGCGCCGGCAGCACCCGCACATCGAGGTCACCGCCCGCCATCCGCCGGGTCGCGAGCCGCAGGCGGTCCACCGGCGAGGCGAGATAGCGGGCAAGAAAGAAACACACGGCCGCGCTCACCCCGAGCGCGATCGCCAGCACCGTGAGCGGCACGCCCGGCAACTCGAGCTCGCCGAAGAGGCGTGGGCTGTCGCGCACCGGACCGATGACGACGTGATAGGTGCCCCCGCCTGCTGCAACCAGCACCAGCGCCCCGCCGACGGGTGCAATGGCGCCGGCGGAGGTGCCCGCTGGCACGACGCCGCCGGGGGCCGCGGGCGCATCGCGCGAGCCGCTCAAGGAAGGCGGCAGCGGCCGCCCCAGCAGCTCCCGGCCTGCGGGCTCGACCACGAAGGTGCGGCCAAGGGGCTCCGCGGGCAGCGCTTGCAGCCAGCGCCTGAGCGCTTGCGGCCCGCCGGACTCGAAGGCGCGCGCCGCCTGCGCATACAGCTGACCGCGCTGTACCCACGGACGGTCGGTGCGGTGTGCGGTGGCGTTGACCGCAACCGTGACCGTGCCCACCAGAATCAGGGCCAGCGCCACCCAGAAGGCGAGAAAGATCCGCCAGTAGAGCGAGTGCATGTCTAACCCTGCGACGCCGGTGCGCGCGCGGGCGCGAGCGCCAGCGCGTAGCCCGAGCCGCGCACGCTCTGCAGGGTGACGCGGTCGGTGTGCTTCATGAGCTTGCGGCGCAGGTTGCTTACGTGCGTGTCGAGGCTGCGATCGGTCGGCAGGAGCCGGCGGCCGAGTGCCTGGGTCATGAGCTCATCGCGCGTCACCGTGCGCGTATCCGCGCGCACCAGCAGCTCCAGAATCCGCAGCTCCGCGGAGGTCAGCGCCAGATCGAGATCAGCGATGTCGGCGCGGCGCGCCCGCAGATCGAGGCGCAGCGGCCCCCACAGGATGAGTCCGCCCGCACTCTGGGTCTCATCCGGCATGCGCCGTAACACCGCCCGGATGCGCGCCACCAGTTCGCGCGGGCTGAAGGGTTTGGCGAGGTAGTCGTCGGCCCCCATTTCCAGTCCCACCACGCGATCGACTTCCTCGCCCCGGGCCGTGAGCATGATGACCGGCACGCGGCTGACGGCGCGGATGCGGCGCAGCACTTCGAAGCCCGAGAGCTCCGGCAACATCACGTCCAGCACTACGAGGTCAACCGGCGTGCGCCCGAGCTGCTCCAGTCCGGCGGGCCCGGTGCCCGCGGTGAGCGTGACAAACCCCTCGGGGGCGAGGTACTCCGCCAGCATCGCGCACAGCTCCTGATCGTCATCGACGATGAGGAGTGTCGGTTTTGATTCGCTGTGGCCGTCCGGCGGATCCATGAAGCCGACGATACACGCTCCGGGCACTTCCCGGCCCCGGCTGCCCCGAAACACAGATTTCTTTGCATTTCTTGCCGGTTGCTTGCACCACGAAGCCAACACCTGTGCCAACGTGTTCCTCCCGGGGGTGGCGGGTGGTCCCCGCCGCCGCATCTTTTTGCAGTCCCGCCCTGCACTTGCGGCGGGTGGCGCGGTTGCGCCATCGTGAGAGGATTCAGCTTCAGAGGCGCCGATGACCCCCGATTTCGTTCCGCACGACTCCAACGCCGGCGCAGGGCAGGCGCGCGAGGCGCGCCGCCAGCGCCTCATTCTCGCGGCGGTGGGCGCGGCGGTGCTGGTGGCGGTGATCGCCTGGGCGATGAAGCCCGGCGGTCAGTCCGCGGGCCGGCCGGGCGGCAGGGGCGCTGATGCCGGGCGGCCGATCCCGGTGCGGGCCGTGGCCGCCTCCACCGGCAGTGTCGACATCACCGTCGATGCGCTCGGCACGGTGACCGCGCTCAAGACCGCGACCATCCACAGCCGGGTCGACGGACCGCTGCTGCAGGTGCCGTTCCGCGAGGGGCAGCGGGTAAAGGCCGGCGACCTGCTCGCACAGATCGACCCGAGCACGTTCCAGGCGGCACTGAATCAGGCCGAGGGGCAGCTTGCGAAGGATGAGGCGCAGCTCGCCGGCGCGCGCGTGGACCTCGACCGCTACACGGGCCTCCTGGCGAAGGATTCCATCGCCAGGCAGACGGTCGATGCGCAGCGCTTCACCGTGCAGCAGCTCGAGGGCGCAGTGCGCTCCGACAAGGCGGCGGCCGAGAACGCCCGGCTGCAGCTGACTTTCACGCGTGTCAGCGCGCCGTTCGCCGGCCGTGTCGGCCTGCGCCAGGTCGATCCCGGCAACATGGTTCATGCCGCCGATGCCAACGGGCTCGTGGTGCTGACCCAGACTCACCCGATCTACGTGGTATTCGCGGTGCCCTCCGAGCATCTCGCGCAGATCTATCCGCATTGGAGCCGGGGCGACGCGCTGCCGGTCCAGGCGCTCGACCGCGACGGCAAGGTCGTGGCGCAGGGCACACTCGCCGCCGTCGACAACCAGATCGACACCAGCACCGGCACCATCAAGCTCAAAGCGCAGTTCGACAACACGGACGATGCGCTGTTTCCGGATCAGTTCGTGACCGCGAGGCTCAAGATGCACACCGTGTCCGGCGCCACGCTGGTACCGAGCGCATCCGTGCAGCGCGGAGCGCCGGGCACCTTTGTCTATGTGGTCAACGCCGACAGCACGGTGAGCCTGCGCAAGCTGACCCTGGGGCCGGCCAGCGGGGATCTGGTCTCGGTGCAGGATGGCGTGAAGCCCGGAGAACGAGTCGTCATCGACGGACTCGACAAGCTGCGCGACGGCGCCCAGGTCGCGTTGATCGCCGACAACACCCGCGGCGCCGCCGCCGCCCCGGGCACACCCACCCCGACCCCCGAAGCGCACCCGCACCGGCGCCGCGGCGGCGCGATGAGCGCCCCCAGCGGATGACGCCGTGAATCCGTCGGCGATTTTCATCGAGCGCCCGGTGGCGACGTGGCTGCTCATGTTGTCGATTCTGCTGGCGGGCGTGGTCGGCTACCGCGCCCTGTCGGTATCGGCCCTCCCGGAAGTCGACTACCCGACCATCCAGGTCACGACGCTCTATCCGGGCGCGAGCCCCGACGTGACGACCTCCGCAATCACCGCGCCGCTCGAGCGGCAGTTCGGCCAGATGCCGGGCCTGTCGCAGATGACTTCCGCCAGCTCCGGCGGCGCTTCGGTGATCACGCTGCAGTTCTCGCTGGCGCTCTCGCTCGACACCGCCGAGCAGGAAGTGCAGGCCGCGATCAACGCCGCGACCTCCTTCCTGCCGACCGACCTGCCGATGCCACCGGTATACAGCAAGGTCAATCCCGCGGACGCGCCCATCCTCTCCCTCGCCGTCAGCTCCCCGACCCTGCCGCTCACCAAGGTCGAGGACCTGGTCGACACGCGCCTCGCGGCGAAGCTCTCCGAAGCCCCCGGCGTGGGCCTGGTGAGCCTGGGCGGCGGCCAGCGTCCGGCCATCCGCATTCAGGTGGATCCGGTGGCGCTCGCCGCGCACGGGCTCGCGCTCGAGGACGTGCGCACCGCGATCGGCAACGCCAACGTCAACCAGGCCAAGGGCAGCTTTGACGGCCCGCTGCGCGCCTCCACCATCGACGCCAACGACCAGCTCAGATCCGCGGATGACTATCGCAACATCGTGCTGCTGTACAAGAACGGGGCGCCGCTGCGGGTGTCGGACATTGCCGCCGTGGTCGAAGATGCCGAGAACGTGAAGCTCGCGGCGTGGGCCGCCGACCGGCAACAGCCGCAGCCCGCACCCGCGATCATCGTCAACATCCAGCGTCAGCCGGGCGCCAACGTCATCCAGACCATGGATCGCATCAAGACCATGCTGCCGCAGCTGCAGGCGAGTCTGCCCTCCTCGATCAACGTCGCGGTGCTGACCGACCGCACCGTCAGCATTCGCGCCTCGATCGCAGACGTGCAGTTCGAGTTGCTGCTGGCGGTGGTCCTGGTGGTCCTGGTGATTTTCTTCTTCCTGCGCAGCGCCTCCGCCACCCTCATCCCGAGCATCGCGGTGCCGCTGTCGCTGGTGGGCACCTTCGGCGTCATGTACCTGGTGGGTTTCTCCGTCAACAACCTCACGCTGATGGCGCTCACCATCGCGACCGGCTTCGTCGTGGACGATGCGATCGTGATGATCGAGAACATCTCACGGCACGTGGAGGCCGGCACCACGCGGCTCAAGGCCGCGTTCGAGGGCTCGCAGCAGATCGGCTTCACCATCATCAGCCTCACGGTGTCGCTGATCGCGGTGCTGATCCCGTTGTTGTTCATGGGGGATGTCATCGGGCGGCTGTTCCGCGAGTTCGCCATCACGCTCGCGGTGGCGATCCTCATCTCGGCGGTCGTCTCGCTCACCTTCACGCCCATGATGTGCGCGCGGCTGCTCGAGCCGCCACGGCCGGAAAAGGAGAGCCGGGTGCTGCGCATCGCCGGCCGGTGCTTCGAGAGCCTGGCGCAGCACTACGGGCGCTCGCTCACCTGGGTGCTCGACCGCCAGCGCATGACGCTCGCGGTCGCGGTCGGCACCCTGATTCTCACCGTGATCCTGTATGTGCTGACGCCGAAGGGCTTCTTCCCACCCCAGGACACCGGCCTCATCCAGGGCATCACGCAGGCGCCGCAGTCGGTGTCCTTCGCGGCCATGGCGCAACGCCAGCAGGCCCTCGCGCAGGTGCTGCTGAAGGACCCGGCGGTGCAGAGCGTCTCCTCGTTCATCGGCGTGGACGGCGTCAACACCACGCTCAACAGCGGGCGGCTGCTCATCAACCTGGTGCCGAAAGGCGCGCGCAGCCTCGATGCCACCGGGGTGATCCGCCGCCTGCAGCTGCAGCTCGCGAGCGTGGACGGCATCACAGTGTACATGCAGCCGGTGCAGGACCTGACCATCGATGCGCGCGTCAGCCGCACGCTCTATGCGCTGTCGGCCGAAGACCCGGACATGAATGAGCTCTCGGTGTGGGTCAGGAAGCTCGTGGTGCGGCTGCAGACTCTGCCGCAGCTGGCGGACGTGGCGAGCGACCTGCAGGACGAGGGGCTGCAGACCTATGTGGAAATCGACCGCGATGCCGCCGGACGCCTCGGCGTGACTCCGGCGGCGATCGACAACGCCCTCTACGACGCCTTCGGACAGCGCCTGGTGTCGACGATTTTCACGCAATCCAACATCTATCGCGTGGTGCTCGAGCTCAAGCCCGAGGACCAGCAGGGCCCGGGACCGCTGGCAGGCCTGTACGTCGCGGCCGTGAACGGCAACGAGATCCCGCTCGCGAGCGTCGCCCGCATCCGCGAGGGAACCGCGCCGCTGGCGATCAATCACCTGGGGCAGTTCCCGGCCGCCACCATCTCCTTCAACCTCGCCCCCGGGGCCTCGCTCGGCGGCGCCGTCGGCGCCATCAAGGCCGCGCAGCAGGAGCTCGGGATCCCGGCGAGCGTGCAGATGAGCTTCCAGGGTGCGGCGCTCGCGTTCCAGGGCACGCTCGGCAGCACGCTGTGGCTGATCCTGGCGGCGATCGTGACCGTGTACATCGTGCTGGGTGTGCTCTACGAGAGCTACATCCACCCGGTGACCATTCTCTCCACGCTCCCCTCGGCCGGTGTCGGCGCGCTGCTCGCGCTCATGATCGCAGGCCAGGACCTCTCGGTCGTGGCCATCATCGGCATCATTCTCCTCATCGGCATCGTGAAGAAGAACGCGATCATGATGATCGACTTCGCACTGCAGGCCGAGCGCCTCGAGGGCAAGCCGCCGCGCGAGGCGATCTACCAGGCGGCACTGCTGCGGCTGCGGCCGATCCTCATGACGACCCTGGCCGCCATGCTCGGCGCGCTGCCACTGATGCTCGCCAGCGGTATGGGCTCGGAGCTGCGCCGCCCGCTCGGCATCGCCATGGTGGGAGGGCTCGCGATGAGCCAGGTGCTGACGCTGTTCACCACGCCGGTGATCTACCTGTACTTCGATCGCCTGGCGCTGCGGCTCGCGAGCTGGCGCACGCGGCGGCGCGGTGCGGCGGCGCCCGATGCCGGCTCGCCGGCGACGCAGGGCACGTGAACCCATGATCCTCTCGGGCGCAGGATGAATCTCTCGCGGCCCTTCATCGAGCGCCCGGTCGCCACCACGCTCCTGACCCTCGGGGTGGTACTGGCGGGCATCGCCGCATTCGTACACCTGCCGGTGGCACCGCTGCCGCAGGTGGATTTCCCCACCATCTCGGTCAATGCGGGACTGCCCGGCGCGAGCCCCGAGACCATGGCCGCCACCGTCGCCGCGCCGCTCGAACGCTCGCTCGGGCGCATCGCCGCGGTCACCGAAATGACCTCCTCGAGCTCGCTCGGCTCGACGCACATCACGCTGCAGTTTGACCTCAGCCGTGACATCGACGGCGCGGCGCGCGACGTGCAGGCGGCGCTCAACGCGGCGCGCGCGCTGCTGCCGAGCGGACTGCCGAGCAATCCCAACTACCGCAAGGTGAACCCCGCGGACGCGCCCATCATGATCCTCGGGCTCACATCGAAAGCCCTCACGCGCGGCCAGATGTACGACTCGGCCTCCACCGTGCTGGCGCAGAAGCTGCTGCAGGTGAACGGCATCGGGGATGTCACGGTCGGCGGCAGCTCGCTCCCCGCGGTGCGCGTGGAGCTGAATCTGCCCTCGATGAACGGTCATGGCATCAACCCGGAGGCGGTGCGCGCCGCGATCGCCGCCAGCAACGCCAACCGCCCCAAGGGCGCGCTCGAGAACGGTGAGCAGCGCTGGCAGATCCTCGCCAACGATCAGTCGATGTACGCGCAGGATTACATTCCGCTCATCGTCGGCTACCACAACGGCGCGGCCGTGCGCCTCGGCGATATCGCGCAGGTGAGCGACTCGGTGCAGGACCTGCGCAACGACGGACTCGCCAACGGCGATCCGGCCGTCATGCTGATCCTGTTCCGCCAGCCCGGCGCCAACATCATCGATACCGTGGACCGGGTGCGCGCGCTCCTGCCGCACCTGCGCGCCACCATCCCGGCCAGCATCTCCCTCGAGGTGTACATGGACCGCACCCCGACGATCCGCGCCTCGCTGCGCGACGTCGAGCGGGCGCTGGTGATCTCGGTGGCGCTCGTGGTGCTGTCGGTGTTCATGTTCCTGCGCAGCGCGCGCGCTGCCATGGTGCCGCTGGTCGCGGTACCGGTGTCCCTCATCGGCACCTTCGGGGTCATGTATCTCGCCGGGTTCAGTCTCGACAACCTCTCGCTCATGGCGCTCACCATCGCGACCGGCTTCGTCGTGGACGACGCGGTGGTGGTGCTGGAGAACGTGTCGCGCCACGTGGAAGCCGGCATGCCGCGGGTGCAGGCGGCACTGCAGGGTGCGCGTGAGGTGGGCTTCACGGTGCTGTCGATGAGCCTGTCGCTGATCGCCGTGTTCATCCCGATCCTGCTGATGGGTGGGGTGGTCGGGCGACTGTTCCGTGAATTCGCGATCACACTCTCGGCTGCGATCCTGGTATCGCTCCTCGTGTCGCTGACGACCACACCCATGATGTGCTCGCGGGTGACCGAGGAGCACCGCGGCGCGCGCCCGCACGGCCGCCTGTACCGCGCGAGCGAGCGCGCCTTCAACGCCGTGCAGGACGGCTACCGCGGGTCCCTCGACTGGGCGCTCGCCAACGGTCCCACCGTGATGCTGATCCTCGCGGTCACCGTGGCCCTGAACGTGTATCTCTACATCCGCGTGCCGAAGGGGTTTTTCCCGCAGCAGGACACGGGCCTGATGATGGGCAACATCCAGGCCGATCAGGCCATCTCCTTCCAGGCGATGCGCGAGAAACTGCGCCATTTCGTCGACGTCGTGCTGCACGATCCGGCCGTGAGCACCGTCGTCGGCTTCACCGGCGGCGGCCAGCGCAACGGCGGCAACATGTTCATCTCCCTCAAGCCGCGAGCGCAGCGCCGGATGAGCGCAGACGCCGTGATCGCGCGCCTGCGCGGCAAGCTCGGGCAGGAGCCGGGCGCGAACCTGTACCTGCAGCCGGTGCAGGACATCCGCGTCGGGGGCCGCTCCGCCGGCGCCCAGTACCAGTTCACGCTGCAGGCGGACACCATCACCGACCTGCGCGCCTGGGAACCGCGGGTGCGGCGCATGATGAGCTCGCTCCCCGAGCTCGCCGACGTCAACACCGACGCACAGGACAAGGGACTGCAGACGAGTCTCGTGATCGACCACGACGCGGTCGCGCGCCTGGGCCTGAACCAGGCCGAGATCGACGGCACGCTGAACGACCTCTTCGGCCAGCGCCAGGTGTCGACCATCTACCATCCGCTCAACCAGTACCACGTGGTTATGGAGGCGGCGCCCGAGTACTGGCAGAGCCCGGACACGCTGCGCAATGTGTATGTGACGAGCCCTGCGACGACCCTCGCCAAGGGGACCAGCACTGCGGCAACGGGCACTACCGGCCAGCGCGTGCCGTTGAGCGATTTCTCGCACTACGAGCCGACCTCCACACCGCTCGCGGTCAACCACCAGGGCCTGTCGGCCGCCTCGACCGTCTCTTTCAACCTGCCGCTCGGGGTGTCTCTGTCGCAGGCCACCCAGGCCATCAACAACGGGTTCGCCAGGCTCGGCGCGCCCATCACGGTGCGCGGCACCTTCCAGGGCACCGCCAAGGCCTTCCAGGACGCGCTCAGCAATCAACCGCTGCTCATCCTGTCGGCCCTCGTCGCGGTGTACCTGGTGCTGGGCATTCTCTATGAGAGTCTGGTGCACCCGCTGACCATTCTGTCCACGCTGCCGTCTGCGGGCGTGGGGGCGCTGCTGGCGCTGCTCGCCACCGGCCAGGACTTCACCATCATCGCGCTCATCGGCGTGATCCTGCTCATCGGCATCGTCAAGAAGAATGCCATCATGATGATCGACTTCGCGCTGCAGATCGAACGCGAGCGCAACTGCACCGCGCGCGAAGCCATCTACGAGGCGTGCCTGCTGCGCCTGCGCCCGATTCTCATGACCACCATGGCGGCGATGTTCGGCGCGCTGCCGCTCGCCATCGGCAATGGCGATGGGGCGGAGCTGCGCCGCCCGCTCGGCATCGCCGTGGTCGGGGGCCTGTTCCTCAGCCAGCTGTTGACTCTGTATACGACTCCCGTCATGTACCTGTACCTCGACCGCTTCCGGCTGTGGGCGAAATCGCGCCTGCGGCGCTTCTCGAACCCGCCTGGGTCTGGGCACCCGCGCGACCCCGGCGGGGCGCGCGGGGCTGAAGAGGGGGCCTCGTGAGCGGTGCTCCCCTGCGGCGCACTGCGCGGCGCGTCCTGCCCCTGCTCGCTCTCGCCGCCGTGGCCGGCTGCCAGTACCTCTCGGTCGGCCCCGTCTACCACCGCCCGAGCATCGAGGTGCCGGAAAGTTACCAGGAGGCGAGGGACTGGAAGCCGGCCGAGCCCCAGGACACGAAGCCGCGTGGCAACTGGTGGGACCTCTACGGCGATGCGGACCTCGACGCCCTCATGCGCCAGGTGGCGGTGTCGAATCAGAACGTGCGCCTCGCGGCGGCACGCTACGACCAGGCGGTGGCGCTGCTCGGCAACGCGCGCTCGGGCTACTTCCCCACCATCACCGCCGATGTCTCCGCCACGCACAGCCAGAACGCGCTGACCGTCGGCGGCGGTGGCACCACGTCCGCGAGCGCCGCGGGGGGCAGCGGTACCCGCACCCAGGACCGCGTCAGCGCCACCATGAGCTGGGAGCTCGACCTCTGGGGCCGAGTCCGCCGCACCGTCGAATCCAACCGCGAATCCGCCCAGGCGAGCGCCGGCGATCTCGCGGGAGCGCTGCTCTCGGCGCAGGCGACGCTCGCCCAGGCTGGCTTGACCTCGGGATCACCCGTGCGACCCTCGAGCACGCCCTCGCGGTGCTCATCGGCAAGCCTCCGGCGGCGCTGTCGATCGCCCGCAAGGACGAGACGCCGGTCATCCCGCCGATCCCGCTCACCCTGCCCTCGCAGCTGCTCGAGCGGCGCCCGGACATCGCCGCTGCGGAACGGCGCACCGCGGCCGCCAACGCGCAGATCGGCGTGGCGCGCGCGGCATGGTTTCCGACCCTGTCACTCGGCGCCGCCGGCGGCTACGCGAGCAACAGCTTCTCCAAGCTGTTCGAGGTGCCGAACCGCTTCTGGTCCCTCGGACCGGATCTCGCCGGCACCCTGGTCGATTTCGGCGCCCGTCACTACCAGGTGCGCGCCGCGATCGCGAACTACGATCAGAGCGTCGCGACCTACCGGCAGACCGTCCTCAGCGCCTTCCAGGACGTGGAAGACAATCTCGCGACGCTCGCGGTGCTCGCCAGGGAATCGATCGCCGAGCGCGCCGCCGCGGATGCGGCCGCCGAGACCCTCACCATCGCGCAGAACCAGTACAAGGCGGGCACGGTGGACTATCTGAACGTGGTGTCCGCGCAGAACGCCTCCCTGAGCGCGGAGCGCGCCTGGCGCGACATCACCAACCGCTCCCTCGCCGCCAGTGTGAACCTCCTCAAGGCCCTCGGCGGGGGCTGGAGCGCCGACACCCTGCCCTACCGGTAGCGGCGAGGCACCGCGCGGTAGACCTGTACTGGGTCTGTGCCGAGCTTGGCTTAAGCCGGATTCTCCAGGCTGAACGCCTGGCGGTGGTCGTCGTAGGCAAACACTTCCCCGTACCGGCCCCAGCTGATGATGGTGCGCAGAGTCTGCTCGGCCGCCTCCTCCGCCATGTAATCCTCGAGCTCGTCGAAGAAGCGGCTCTTGGGCGCCGAGTGACTGGCGCGCTCGTCCAGCACCCGGCGCACGTGCGCGGCGAGCGGCACGTAGGTAATGAGGTGGCGGGCGAAGAGCTTCTTGCGATCGTCGGTGTCGTCGCGGGCGAACTGCAGTCCCGCTTCCGTGAGGCGGATGTCGCCGCCCTCGATCTCGGCAAAGCGCAGCAGCTGCAGCGCTTCCGCCGCCGGGAACAGGTCGTCGACCTCCATGTGCAGCGCCTGCGCGATCGCCGGCAGATCCGCCTGTCCGTTGTACGGCGCCTCGCTCACCGCCTCCATGAGACCCGCAAGAACGTTGGAGGACACGTGCGTCAGGGTGGTGCCGATGCCGGTGCCGGGAAAGCGCTCGGTCTTGGGACCGACGCGCTCACCGCGGGGCTTGGCCGTCATCTCCACGTACACCCGGTCCACCAGCGCGCGAAAGCGCGGGTCGAGCGCACTGCGCGGCTGTGGCAGATCGATGGGGATCTCGCCCACTACGCGCCCCGGCTTGGTGGAGAAGATCAGCAGCCGGTCGCACATCTCCACCGCCTCCTCGATGTTGTGCGTCACCAGCAGCACCGACCTGATCGGCAACTGCCCCTCGCCCCACAGGTTGAGGAAGTCGTTGCGCAGGGTCTCGGCGGTCAGCACATCGAGAGCGGAAAACGGTTCGTCCATGAGCAGGATGTTGGGATGCACCACGAGCGCGCGCGCGAAGCCCACCCGCTGGCGCATGCCGCCGGAGAGCTCGCGCGGATAGGCCGACTCGAAGCCGTCCAGGCCGATGAGGTCGATCGCCTGCAGCGAGCGCCGGCGCATCTCCGGCTCCGGCATGCCGAGGGCTTCGAGGCCGAGCTGCACGTTCTCCAGCACCGTCAGCCACGGGAACAGCGCAAAGCTCTGGAACACCATGGCGATACCCGCGGCCGGGCCGGTCACCGGGTGGCCGAGATAATTCACCACGCCCGCGGAGGGCTCGTCGAGCCCGGCGATCGCGCGCAGCAGCGTCGATTTGCCGGAGCCGGAGCGTCCCAGCAGCCCCACGATCTCGCCCGGCCGCAGCGTGAGATGCACGTTCTCGAGCACGACGAGCTCATCCCCGTCGGGCTTGCGGAACGACTTGCAGCAGCCCTGCACGTCGAGGAGTGGCGCGAGATTGAGCGCCGGGGCGGTGACGTTCACGGTCTTCTCCTCACCTCATATCCTTCAGCTGATGCGGAACTTGCGCTCGGCGCGCGCATACAGCGGCCGCCAGAACAGCCGGTTCAGCGTGACGACGAACAGACTCAACACCACGATGCCGAGCACGGTGCGCTGAAAGTCCGCGGCGCTGGTGGCCTCCGCGATATAGGCGCCGAGCCCGTGCGCCGTGAGCTTCTCCCTGCCCCAGCTCACCACTTCCGCCACGATGCTCGCATTCCACGAGCCGCCCGAGGCGGTGATGGCGCCGGTGAGGTAGAACGGGAACACCGCCGGCAAGCCGACCCGGCGCCACCACAGCCAGCCGTGCACCCCGAGGTTTTCCCCGGCGTAGCGCAGGTCCGGGGAGAGCGCCGAGGCGCCCACGATCACATTGAAAAGAATGTACCACTGAGTGCCCAGGATCATGAGCGGGCTCAGCCAGATGTCCGGGTTCAGCCTCAGCAGCACGATGCCGGACACCACGATGGGAAACAGCAGGTTCGCCGGGAAGGCGGCCAGGAACTGCGCGATCGGCTGGACGATGCTCGCGACGCGCGGGCGCAACCCGACCCACACTCCGACCGGCACCCAGATGAGGCTCGCGAGCGCGATCAGCACCGCCACGCGCAGCAGCGTGAGTAACCCGAGCACGATGACCCGGCCGATCTCGGCCGGCTGCACCTCGCCGAGTACGAACCGGGTGGTCTTCCACAGCGCCGCCAGTCCTATGACCCCGAGCAGCGCGTACCAGGCGTAGTCGCTCCAGCGCGCACCCCGGGGGCCGCCCGGGCGTACCCCGGCCGCCGCCACCGGCGCGCGCGGCTTCATGCCGGCACGCAGCACGGCGGCAAACGCGCGGGCGACCATGCCGAGAAAGCGCGAGCGGCGCATCATGGTGAGCGCCCACGAGCGGCTGGGCGTGAGGCCGGTCTCCTGCTCGAGGCGAAACCAGTCGGCACTCGCGGTCAGCGGACGGAACAGCAGCTGATCGAATATCAGAATGACCACGAACATCGCGGCAATCGCCCAGCCGATGGCGGCGAGGTTCTTCTGCTCGATGGCGAGCGCGATGTAGGAGCCGACGCCCGGCAGGGTGACCGTGGTGTTGCCGACGGTGATGGCCTCGGCGGCCACGACGAAGAACCAGCCGCCGGACATGGACATCATCATGTTCCAGATGAGGGCCGGCATGCCGAACGGCACGTCCAGGCGCCAGAAGCGCATCCAGGGGCTCAACTGGAAATTGCGCGCCACCTCCACCAGCTCGTCCGGAATGCTGCGCAGCGAGTGATAGAAGCTGAACGCCATGTTCCACGCCTGGCTGGTGAAAATCAGGAAGATGGCGGCCATTTCCGCGCCCGCCACGCGCCCGGGCGTGAGCTGCAGGAAGAACAGGATGGTGATCGAGAAGCCCAGAATCGGCACCGACTGCAGGAAGTCCAGCAGCGGCACCAGGATCACTTCGGCCCGCCGGCTCTTGGCGGCGAGCGTCGCGTAGGTGAAGGTGAACACGAGCGAGGCCAGCATCGCGATCAGCATGCGCAGCGCGGTGCGCGCGGCGTAGCCGACGAGGGCCGAGGGCGCGAGCGAGATCGGTGTCGCCTGCAGTCGCGCGAGCGAGCCGGCGAGTCCGTGCGCCGCCTGCGCGACATACACGAAGAAGGCAAACACCAGCACCAGGGCGAGCAGGTCCCAGCCCCCGGGCACGTAGCGGGTCCGCAGAACCGAAATCGGCAGCCGCTCGATGCGCATCCGGCGGAGTGTGCCCGAACGAGGTGACGATTGGCACCGTTTACCCGCGCGCCGGCCGGCGCCGCGCACTCGTGAGAGCCGCGCCGTGCAAAACACCGCGCGACTGTCGTACGATACTTTGTCATGAAAGCAAACTTCCTCCAGGCGGCCCTGGCCGCCACACTCGCACTGGCCTGGGCCGCCGCGACGCACGCCCAGAGCACCCCGGCCTCCGACACCAAGGCGGTCATCAAGGAAGACGCCAAGACGGTCGGGCATGCGGTGGCGCACAGCGCCCGCACCGTCGGGCACACGGTTGCCGAGAAGACCCGCAGGGCCCGGGACACGATCCGCGATGACTCGAAGAAGGCCGGTCACGCGGTCGGGCACAGCGCCAAGGCCGTCGGCAGGACGGTCAAGGACAGCGCCGAGAAGGTCAAGACGACCGTGACGCGCAAGTCCGACGAGCCGCAGCCGAAGAACTAAGCGCTTCGATCGTGCGGCCGATGCGCGCGTCACCGGGCCTGCACCTGGACTACGTCTCGCTGGCCGAATACCAGGCGGCACGGTGGGGCGACGTGCTGGGTGTCGCCACTTTCAACGGCGCCGCGCCCGCGCCGTCCTGTGCGGCGGAAATCCCCGTCGCGCAGGTCCGCACCCCGGTGCTGGCGGGCACGGGACATGTCTGCGAAGTGTGGCGCTGCGACACGCCGGCCACCTCCGGCCGGCGCGCCCGCGTGCGCTTCCGCAGCACCGAAGACATGCTGTTTGGCTGCATCGCCCTCAGCGAAGCGCCCGAGCGCCCCGCGCCGGCGGGCCGCGCCCCGCGGCAGAGCGCCCTGCACGAAGCCACGATGCAGGCCTATCGGGAGATCTGCGCGACGCTCGATGCGGAGAACTACCCGCACCTGCTGCGGGTGTGGAACTACCTGCCGGACATCAACCGCGACTCCCACGGCTCCGAGCGCTACTGGCAATTCAACACCGCGCGCCGGCAGGTGCTGCGCGAGTGCGGCCGCGCGCTCACCGGCCGCGTGCCGGCGGCCTCGGCGCTCGGCGCCGCCAGCGACAGTCCGCTGGTGGTGTACTTCCTGGCCGGGCGCACCGCACCCACTTTCCTGGAGAATCCCCGTCAGGTGAGCGCCTACCATTACCCGCGGCAGTACGGCAGTCACAGCCCGATGTTCTCGCGCGCGACGCTGCTGCGCCAGAGCGGGGGGCTGGCTCTGTTCATCTCCGGCACCGCGAGCATAGTCGGTCACCGATCGCTGCATGCCGGCGACACCGCGGCCCAGACGCGCGAGACCCTCGCCAACATCGAGGCGCTGCTCGCGGAGGCCAACCGCGTGGCGCACGGCGCACGCTTCGAGCTCGGTGCGCTCGCCTGCAAGGTGTACGTGCGCCGGCCGGCGGACCTGCCGGTCATCAAGGCGGAACTGGCTGCCGCGCTCGGCGCCGGGACCCGGCTCATCTACCTGCAGGCGGACATTTGCCGCCAGGATCTGCTGGTCGAGATCGAAGCGGCCGGAATGTGCCCACTGCACGCCGATGCCTGAAGCTGCACGCGCACCGCGATTGACATGCGCACCCCCAGGCCTGCGCCGCTGGCGCTGCTGACGGCGGCGGCGCTGGCGGCGGCGGCCGGCACTGCCGCGCGCGCCGAGCCGAGACCGCTGTGGGAGTTCGGCCTCGGGGCCGGCGCGCTGGTATTCAACGATTACCGCGGCGCCGATACGGTGCACGCGTACCCGGTGCCGGTGCCCTATCTGGTGTACCGCGGAAAGTTTCTCAGATCCGATCACAACGGCCTGCGGGGCAGGCTCTTCGACCAGGACCGGGTCGAGCTCAACCTGAGTGTCAACGGCACCACCCCGGTGCGCAGCGACTCGGCCCGGCACGGCATGCCGGACCTTCGCCCGACGCTCGAGGTCGGACCATCCCTCGATGTGCACCTGTGGAAGAGCGCCGATGCGCGCGTGAAGCTCGACCTGCGCCTGCCGGCGCGCGCCGCGTTCACGGTGGAGGCCGCACCAAGCATGATCGGCGGCTTCCTCGCACCGCACCTCAATCTCGACCTCGCACAGCGGCGCGGACCGGATGGCTGGAAGCTGGGACTGCTCGCCGGCCCGCTGTTCGCGAATCGCCGCTACGACGCGTACTTCTACGGCGTCGCGCCGCAGTACGCGCACGCCGATCGGCCGGCGTTCCAGGCGCACGGCGGCTACGCGGGCACGCAGCTCATCGCCGCGCTGACGCGCCGCTACCCCTCCTGTTGGCTGGGCGCGTACCTGCGCCACGACACGCTCGCCGGCGCGAGCTTTGCCGACAGCCCGCTGGTCAGGCGCAACCGCTACTGGTCGGGCGGCTTCGGGGTTGCGTGGATCATCCGGCGCTCTGCACGGCTCGTGGACAGCGACGATTGAGCGCCTCCCACACCCACGTCGTATTGATCCCGAGCTACAACCCCGGCCGCAGGGGTGTCGAGACGGTGCGCGCCGCGCGCGCGCAGTGGGCCCCGGTGTGGGTGATCGTGGACGGCAGCACGGACGGCTCGGGCGAGGCGTTCGCCGCTCTCGCGCGCAGCGATCCGCACCTGCGCGTGTTGGTGCGCGCCGGAAACGGCGGCAAAGGCGCGGCGCTCCTCGATGGCCTCATCGAGGCACGGCGCGCCGGCTTCACCCACGCGCTCGCCATGGACGGCGACGGCCAGCACCCGGCGCAATGCATCGGTGCCTTCATGGCCGCCTCCAGCGCCACCCCTGAGGCCATGATTCTCGGCGAGCCGGTGTTCGATGCCAGCGCGCCGCGCATCCGCCTGCGCGGGCGCCGGATCGCCAACTGGTGCACCAATCTCGAGACGCTGTGGGCCGGAATCCACGACACGCTGTTCGGCTTTCGTGTCTATCCCATCGCGCCACTCCTCGCCGCGATGCGCCGCAGCCGCTGGATGCGGCGCTTTGATTTCGACCCCGAGGCGGCGGTGCGCCTGAGCTGGCGCGGCGTTCCCGCCCTCAACCTGCCCGCCCCGGTGCGCTACTTCACCGCCGGGGAGGGCGGCGTCTCACACTTTAACTACTGGCGCGACAACGTGCTGCTGACATCCATGTACCTGCGGCTCTTTCCCGGCTTCCTGATGCGCCTGCCGCTCCTCATCGCGCGGCGCCTAGTATAATGCCCGCTGCCAACGGCCCAGCTCCTGCAAGGTCTCATGTCAGAGAAAGTCTCGCCCCTGCGGCAGCCCACCGTCCCGGCCAGCGCCGCCGCACTCCTGCGCGAGGTCGCCGGCCTCATCGTCCAGGCCCTGAACCTGGACGTGGCGCCCGCTGACATCGACGCGGACGCGCCCCTGTACGGGGAGGGCCTGGGCCTGGACTCGATCGACATCCTGGAAATCGCGCTGGTCGTATCCAAGCAGTACGGGGTGCAGCTGCGCGCCGACAGCGAGGAGAACGAGCGCATCTTCGGCTCGCTGCGCCAGCTCGCCGACTACATCACCGCGCACAGGACTAAGTAGACATCTCACCCCTGCCGCTGATAGCTCACACCTCCACCGACGCGGTCATCGCCTACCGCGGCGGGCTGCCGATTCTCGCGACGCAGTTCCTCGCCGACCTCACCCGGGTGGCACGGGTCCTGGGCGGCGGCGGCCACGTGCTCAACGCGTGCGCGGACCGCTATCACTTCACGGTGGGTCTCGCCGCGAGCCTGGTGTCCGGCAAGGTGAGCCTGCTGCCCTCGACGCACACCCCCGAGGTCATCCGCCAGCTCATCGCCTTCGCCCCGGACGTCGTCTGTCTCAGCGATGAGGCCGATTGCGGCATCGACCTGCCGCGCGTGCCGTTCCCCGGCGACGCCACTCGCTTCACCGGCAAGCCCGCGCCCGTGCCCGCGATCGACACTGCGCAGCTCGCCGCCTGCGTGTTCACCTCCGGCTCCACGGGCACGCCGGTCCCGTACCGCAAGAGCTGGGGCCGGCTCATCGCCTGCGTGCGCGAAGAGGCCAATCGGCTGGGACTGTCCGGCAGCGCCTCGTGCGCCATCGTCGCCACGGTGCCCCCGCAGCACATGTACGGCTTTGAATCGAGCGTGCTGCTGGCGTTGGGGTGCGGCCACGCCCTGTGCGCCGAGCGTCCCTTCTACCCCGCCGATATCGCCGGCGTGCTGGCCGCGGTGCCGCGCCCGCGGATTCTCGTCTCGACCCCGATTCACCTGCGCGCGCTGCTGGAGTCCGGGATTGCACTGCCGCCGGCGGACCTGATCGTATCGTCCACCGCGCCTCTCACCGCACAGCTCGCCGCCGAGGTCGAGCAGCGTTTCAACACCCGGCTGCTGGAGATCTACGGCTCGACCGAAACCGGCCAGATCAGCGCGCGCCGTCCGACGCACACCCCCGAGTGGCGGTTGTGGCCGGGCGTCACGCTGTCGGTGCGCGACGGCGAGACCTGGGCGCAGGGCGGTCACATCGAGCAGCCGACGCGCATGTGCGACGTGCTGGAGGTGACGGGCGAGGAGACCTTCCTGCTGCACGGGCGCGTGGCGGATCTGGTCAACGTCGCCGGCAAGCGCAGCTCGCTCGCCTACCTCAACCACCAGTTGAATTCCATTCCCGGCGTCCTCGACGGCGCCTTCTTCCACGTCGATGACGCGCGTGCCTCGCACGCCGGCGTCGCTCGCGTGGCCGCCTGCGTGGTGGCCCCGGATCTTAATGCGGCCCGGGTGGTGCAGGAGCTGCGCTTGCGGATCGATCCGGTTTTCCTGCCACGCCCGCTGCTGTTCGTGGCGCGCCTGCCGCGCAACAGCACCGGCAAGCTCCCGCAGGAGGCCCTCAGGTCCCTGGCGGCGGCGCACCTGAAGTCCGCGTGAGGGCTGCCGATGGGCGCCGTCACCGTCACCATCGGCGCGGAGCATCCGGCGCTCGCCGGACACTTTCCCGGCGCGCCGATCCTGCCCGGCGTGCTGCTGCTCGATGAGATGCTGCGCGCGGTGGAGCAGGAGCGCTCGCACGCCCGCACACGCTGGCGGATCGGCGCGGCGAAGTTCCTGAAGCCGGTGCGCCCGGGGGAGACGCTGACCCTCGAGCACGAACCCCTGGCGAACGGCTCGATCCGCTTCCATATCGCGAGCGCCGGACAACCCGTCGCCCACGGGGTGCTCGTGCCCGCGATCGCGCCCGAGGAGCCGCGGCGGGACGTGCACGCCGCTGCGGTCCCCGCCGGCCCGCGGGCGAGCGCCGCGCAATGGGCGGGCGCACCCGAGCGCGGCAGCGCGACCCTGCTGCGGATCATGATCTTCCTGTCACTGCGGCTCGGCCGCCCCGTGGCGCGCTGCCTGCTGCATCTCATCGCGGCCTACTTCTTCGCGTTCGCGCCCGGCGCGCGCCGCAGCGCGCGCGAGTATCTGCGACGGGCGCTCGGGCGCGAGCCCAGCGCCCTGGATCGCTACCGGCAGGTGTTTGCCTTTGCCTCGACCATTCTCGATCGCCTCTATCTGGTGCGCGAGCGCTACGGCCTGTTCGAGATCTCGACCGAGGGCGAGGAACTGATGCACGCCACGGTCGCGCGCGGCAGCGGGGCGTTTCTGCTCGGCGCGCACCTGGGGAGCTTCGAGATCATGAGCGCGGTGGGCCGGCGCCGCCCGGGGCTGCGCGTGGCGATGGCGATGTACGGGCACAACGCCAGCCGGCTCGCTGCGTTTTTCAAGGCGGCCAACCCGGCCGGCGCGCCGGAGATCATTGCGCTCGGGCACCTCGAGGCGATGCTGCGGATCCGTGACTGTCTGGATGAGGGCAAGTTCGTTGGAATGCTCGCCGACCGCACCATGGCGGATGCGCCCGCGCAAATCGTGAACTTCCTCGGACGTGCGGCACTGTTTCCCTCGGGCCCCATGCGTGCCGCCGCGGCCTTGAGGCGCCCGGTGATTTTCATGACGGGCCTGTACCGCGGCGGCAATCACTACCATGTGGCGTTCCGGCAGATCGCCGATTTCTCACAGCCCGCCCCTGCCGGCCGCGAGGCGGCGGTGCGTGATGCGATCGCGCACTACGTCGCCCTGCTGGAGACGTACTGCCGCAGCGATCCCTACAACTGGTTCAACTTCTACGACTTCTGGCACGGCGCGGACGCCCGGAACGAGGCCGCGCCCGGAGCGGGCGGGTGAGGCTGCAGCGCCGCTGGGTCGGCGTTGCGACTACGCTGGCGCTCGCCGCCGCCTGCGCCGCGAGCGCGCAGGCCAGCGCCACGCCGGCGTTCGATGAGCTTCTGCAGCTCCTCGCGGCGCGCCGGCATGGTCACGTCACTTTCACCGAGGTGCAGCAGCTGGCGATGCTCGATCGCCCGCTGAAATCATCCGGCGAGCTGCTGTACGATGCGCCCGACCGGCTGGAGAAGCGCACGCTCAAACCGAAGGCGCGGATCCTGATCCTGGAGCATGGCGTCCTGACGGCGCGCCGTGGACAGCGCAGCTACCTCATGGAACTGCGCGAGTATCCGCAGGTGGCGCCGTTCGTCGAGAGCATCCGCGCCACGCTCGCCGGAGACCGCGCGGCGCTGGAGCGTCTGTTCCGCGTTCAGTTCGACGGCACGCTGGCGCACTGGACGCTGCTGCTGGTGCCGCTGGACGCCACCCTCGCGGGCGCCGTGAGGGACATCAGCATCCAAGGCGAG